>ERZ777305.2432-NODE-2432-length-15951-cov-3.440740_pt1 | contig 15951 bp, 18 predicted proteins | sample MGYA00374965_ERZ777305 | MGnify/ENA primary metagenome ERZ777305 (study PRJEB29328, sample SAMD00013331) | mouse gut metagenome | study: EMG produced TPA metagenomics assembly of the Metagenome analysis of fecal microbiota from mouse which was promoted... | reverse complement strand
CGATATATGAATCGGTATTTTCTTCCGTGATTTTACCAAGAGTACCCTGTGTTTTTGTTAAAACGTCTTTTACAACATTCTGCATGTCAGAACTCATTTGAACAAAGTTCCATTTGCCTGAACCTGTAGTAAGCCATGTGTTTATATAGCTTGACATTTCAGAATTTGCAGATGCTATTTTGTTTTTTGCCAAAAGCATTGAATCTTCATATTCGGCTCCCAATGAAGCTAATGAATTCTTTAATTGTTCAAGTTCTGCGTCATTAAACGAAGAAAAATCCCATGTTACGGTTCTCTTTGATGCTGCTCCATTTTTATAGTCATGAAGTTTGGTTTCCTTGTATTCATCAGGATCATACCCCATATTAGTAAGTGCAGTTTCTAACATATTAGAAGCAATTGCAACCTGATGTTTGGGAGTTGTAAATTCAAAAGGTTTATTTTTTGAAAGATTTTGCATTGCTTCATCAACAGCAATTGTTCTTTTTTCAAGAAACTTTAAACTATTTTGATAACCCTCTAAATCGCTTGAATATCCAGTCCATACATCAGGCATTTTTTCAAGTATCTGTTGATTAGCAAGTTTTTGTTGAACTGATACCAGATTATTCAAAGAGCTGACGATAGTATCAACATTGCCTGATAAATCAAGAATGGCATTTCCGTTATCATCAAATCCTATTCTTAACTGTGGGAATAATTCTGCCAACTGATTGCTTAAGTCAAGGAACTCATTATAATCTTCTGTAGATAATTTACCACGGGACTGATTTGTTTTACCAAGATTGTCTACGCTTTGTGCTAATTCTGCAAATCTCTTTTTGATGTTGTTTGTTGAAGAACTGAGAGCGTCAAAATTTGATTTAATTTCATCTATTGCAGATTTTGCTTCTTCGGCGGCTTCTTTGATTTCTTCTTTTGTAATAACAAGGCTGTCAATCCATGAAGTTAGTGCAGAAATACCTTTTGTTATCAGAAAGGAGATACCCATACTGAGAGCTGCATTCATAGCCATAGTTGCTGCTTGTAAAGCAATAGTTTTTATTTTTGCACCAACAAGAGAAACAGCATATTCTCCTAAAGAAACCTTAGCACCATTTGCATTAGTCATGAAATTAGCAAGACTTGAATTAGTACCAGTTAGTATCTTAGTAAAACTATTTGTCTTAGAAGATACTTTTGTAGTAGTATCGTCAACTTTAGTTAAGCTTTTATTGTATTCATTAATTGCCTTTTTGACACCAAAAATACCATGTGCCTCTTTTGCAATATTCTGAAGGTTTTGTTGTTGAATTAATTTATTAACACTCTTTTTGCGAATTTTATTATTTAAAACATAATCTTTTAATCCCTGAACTTGGTCTAACCCATGTGCTTTTAGATATAAGTCTACTTGTACAGGATCTTTTTCTATTGCATTAAGTTCTGTTTTAAATTTAACAAAACTATTCGTATTCATTTTAACAATAGGCTCTATTATAGGTTTAGTTGTACCACGTATACTATCTAATATTGTTTTTCCTAAACCACCGCCATTTTTTGCACTGATTGCTGTATATAAAGCAGTTATTGTGACTGGTAATAAATCAAATTTTTCTATAAGTGTATCCAGTACTGATACGGCACCTGTTCCAAAATCAACAAACCATTTAATTAAATCAGAATCAATAAGATTATATTCTAATTCCTGAAGTTGGTTTTTAAATTGAGCAATCTTCGCATCTAATGATTCCATATATGCATCCAGCTCTTTCATTGCAGCACCCTCAGAATTTTTAGCTGATTCATATACGTTATCTAAAAGCTCTGGATTTAACAAAATTGAGGATGCTATATTACTTCTGTTTTTACCAGCTATGGCTTCTACAAGGGCTTGTGCTCTGTTAGTACCTGCAACTTTATCAGTTTCTTGAATTTCTTTGTATACTTTGGCAATATCTAATAATATATCATATGTACTTCTAAGATTACCATTAGCATCCAATACATCAATACCTTGATAGGCATTTGACGCAACGGCAGTATAATCTTTAATTAATTGTTGTGTTTTTGAAGTCGTCTGTACAACAAAATCACTAACATCTTCTCCAAGAGAAGCAAGCTCTTCTTTTGCTTTTTCTGTCAATCTGTTACTTTCCCATCTAAAATGGTACTGACCATATTTCTATGGCGCATAGTCATTTTCTGGCTATGTCTCACATTTCTTTTAATATTAGGATTATTGTGTGAGTTCGGACTGGATCTTCATCCCATTTGAAATGGGAGAGTAACGAAACTCTATATGTTACCATATAAAGTATTACAGTCTCTACGGTTACTTAATTATCACAAATTATAAATTTATATCCTTTCGTTGTTTTTCTTTTATATAATTAAGTCTTACCTCGGTCTTAACGTTCCTATACGCCTTTAACCGATATAGTTACTTACTGGAATAAAAAATTCCTATACATTACTGTATATTCGGGCATCATTAATTTACCCGCTAGTCTAAGGCTTATTGTCCTAACTCCTCCTGCGGTTTTTGAGGCATCCTGTGTGATTGCATTCGTTATTTTTATATTCGGTTCGCAATACCGAATAAATTTTGTTTATCTATTTTTTAAGTCACATTAATATTATTTTTTAATAATTCAGATAATAAAAATTTTTCAATATTGTCTTGTTCCCAATAAGGAATACGAATTAAGGTAATATCGTTATTTTTACAATATTCGTTTTTTATCTTATCATGTAATTTTGTTCTTTCAAAACCATAAATTCCATCATCACCTTTATATCTCGGAATTGGGTAGTAATGTCCTTCACCATCATACTCAATTGCAACATTGTAATTATCTAAAAATGCATCGAAAGGTAATTTATTTATATCTCTACAATCTTCAAAAGTTTTTTGTGCAGTATATTTTAAATGATATTTTTCTAAAACATCCAACATGATTTTTTCATGTTTAAATATTGTGCATTTCGGACAAGAGTTTGCTCCATTTAAAATGGTTGTAGGAATTTGGTAAAAAGTTGTATTAGTATGTATTTTACACCTGCATAAAACAGGACTATGAGTATTGATATAATCTGATATAGGCTCAACAGATGTATTTATTAAAGATGTTTCTTTTTGTAATTGTTCTAGTGTTTTTCTGCATGAATTTGCCACACGAATTTTTGCACAATTTGGACATCCAGTTGTATTATTGTTCTTTGTTAAATTCATTATTGAAGCAGTCCATTTGTATCCACAAATATCACATATCATTGTGATATTTGACCTTGTATTAGCGATTTCTGATATGCTTGATATTAATTTAGCAGTAGGCTGTTTTGCTTCTAAATCTATTAAAATTTGACTTATTGATTTTCTTCGTTTCTTTGTGCTTTTTTCTTTACCACAAAAAGGACATCTAAATCCCGACAATAAATTATATGGTTTAGGAAACCATGTATAATTATGAATAGTACAATATGCTTCAATACTTTCTCTAGCATTTATATAATTGCCTTTTATTATAATATTGGGAGATATTTTTGATACTCTTTTTTGAAATGTATCGGCACATTTTTTTTTGATTTTTTCGTTATATGAATTCCTGTTTTCCAAAATCATATCTCACTTTCAATTAAAAAATTGCAATAAAAAAGCAGTCAATAGTTTATTCTCCTTTTGACTACTTTGAAGTTAATGTATTTAATTTTTTGTTTTTAATATTAACCCAAAACATTTTATTTGTTTTAGGATGTAACCATACTAACTCATATCTAACATCATAAGAATTTTAAAAATCTCGCAGTGGAATAAAGTGACATGGAAATAAATTTAATTGTTTCATTATTATTCCCTTAATATTTTAGATAAACAAAATTCTTATATTTTCATATAAGACATGACTATTTCTTCATCTCCACCATTACGTGCTGAGAGTGACCTTTTCGTTTAAAGGTATTTAACCAACGCCATTTGCGATTGCGTCCTACGAGTGTTGATTTGGATATTCAGGATTTCCACCTTTATTTTATAATCATATAAAATGATATTTCCAAATCCCAACATGGCTCTAGTCGATGAGCGTTTACCCTCGACTCAAGTACCGTATGATCTACGGGATACGTTAGGGTACTTCGTTGCATGAACAGCCAATCTTTACGTTTTCAAACCTTCATATAGTGGTTTCCCCTATATTGTGGTGTAAAGCTCTAAGGCATTACCTGCAATTAAATTCATTCTTTGATTTATATTTCTATAAATCCAGGTAATAATTTTACCTGCCGTTATCAATGCTACTGCCTGATTTAAGTCATTCCCTTGAGTCTTTAATACAGCAGCCGAGTCTTGCAAAGCTATAGATAATTCATCAGTAGCAATACTATAATTATTACCAATATTATCCAATACATCAATTATTTCTATTTTTTCAAGCTCGCTATATGCTTGACTCATGGCAACTAATGATTCAGTGGCAGCATTAATATCCTCAAATTCCGATACATTTAGTAAAATTGTGGCATCTTTAGCAGACTTCTTTGCTTCATCAAGAGATTCACCGAGCCTCATCCAATCAGCAGTAGCATTTTGTAAAGCAAGACTAGTAGAACCTATTGAATTAGCGGTGGAAAAACTTTCTTTTTGATAATTTTTTAAAGATTTAACTGATTCATCAGATACTTTTCTCATTTCAGTTAAAGCAGTATCAAATTCATGTATAGTCGTAATACATGTTCTAAAGCCGTTTATGACATCATAAAAACTGAACATTCCTGCCACTTGTGCTGCCCATCCAAACCACGCTTTATCTTTAATAATATCTATAAAACGCTTGCCTTCTCGTCCTGCCTGACGTTCTGCTTGGACTATTTTATACACGGAATCAAGAATTTCATTAAGTGGTCTGCTTGGATTACCACTGATAATTTCATTGTAGAAAGCTTGCATTTGTGATTTGGCTTGTTTAGATAATCCTGGATTTTGCTTTAAAAGACTATTGATTTTTTCAAGAGACTTATCCGCACTAAGAGGTAAAAACCCTTTTTCTGACGCAGGCATTTTTGAAATAACACTGATTGTATTCTCTATCTGCTTTTTTAATTTTTCTACTTTATTTTCATCAATATCTTTATTATTTATTGTTTTTTTAGATAAGGAATCTCTAACTTCTTCTAATTTTTTGATATAGGAAGATAAAGAATTAAGATTTTGTTGATATTCAGGAAATCTCTGACTATCTTTTGGTTTTATAGAAAAATTATTTAGTTTATTACGATATTTTGTAATACTATCATTTAAACTACTAAGATATTCTTCTTCTTGTTTAATAGAGGCATTTGAACTGTCTGCACTTTCTTTAACTTCTTTATTTGCTTTTGTAAATTTTTCTTTTGAAGAAGCAGCAGCCTTTGCACTCGAAGCAATATCATTAAAGTTCTTATTTTCTTCTTTTATAGAAGTGTTTGAATTGTTTGAAGATGATTGCACAGATGAAATATTCGTTTTATTTCCTAAATTCTTTTGTGCTTTCCCTAATTCCTTTGTAGCGTCAGTAAGCCGTTCTGTAGCTCTCTTAGCCTCATCAATCTGACTTATATTATTATTTGCATTTTCCCCAATGTTACCGAACTCTTTTCTAACTATTCCAATATGTTCGCTTAAATTTGTAAGTGATTTATCAATATTTTTGATAGAAGATAGTAGTTCGCTTACACCAGAATCATTAATGTTACCAAATGCTTTGTTTAGGGATTGGACTTCTGATACAATACTATTTAACTGTTTTGATAAATTCTCAAATTCTTTAAAATCACCAGTCCCCTTGCCAAGACTGGAAAGCATTTTATCAAGATTAGATATGATATTTTTTAATTTCTGTTCGTTTATATCTAATCTGATTCCATAATTACCCTTTTTAATTCCGTCTAACTCACCACGAAGTTTCAAAGTGTCAGCTAATAATTGTTTGACATTGGAATTAATTTGAGCTTCCCATTGTACTCTTCCTGACATTTATGCACCTACCTTTTTAAAATCCTTATTATTGCATTATCTATTATTTTATTAATATATCCACCAAATCCATCATGGATATCAGCATCAACATACATATATGGGGGTATAGACTTATGCATCATCCATTCACCATGACCATGCTCACCATTCATAAAAAAGAAATCAAATGCAGTACTTGGTTGAAGTGAATTGCCCCAATATCCAGGATAAGAGTTCATACTTCCAGAATCAATAAACATAGTAAGAAGATTACCTTTTCCACTTGTTTTTGTATTATCTAAAATTCGCATAAAATTATAGGTTCTTTCGTAACTTTGTGGAGTATAATCATTATACCAGTCTATTAATGAAAATCTCACGGATTCTTTTAGTAATTCATTTACATCAGGAGCAATTTCTTCAGCCAAATGATTTTCAATTCTATTAAATTTTTTAATTAAATCATCTAATCCGTTTTTTGCCATTTTTACCTCCTTTGTTTAAGATTAAATATAGAAAAATAGCAGTAGCTATTAGTAGAAATAAGAAAGCTTGTTATTGGAATTAAAAATATAAATAGCACCATAATGCTTTATAAATTTAATATATCATGTTATAATACCCATATCTGTGGCAGCATAGGTAGATAAGGAATTCTGTTTTGGTAGAAGTAGTTTGCTCTATTATTACCACAAGTGTTGCGGTTTTAGGACTTGCTTACACAATTTATAAAGACCACAAAGATAAATAATCTAGTAGCATAAAAAGTAATACATAACCGCAGATATGAGTATCTACTTGAATTGCGAATTAGATAGAACGGTAGAAGACCAGTCATCTTCTACTACACAAAACTATAATACAAAACCTGTGTTTGCATAAGTTCTTGAGATATAACAAGACAAGTAGAGAAAGTATTTGCTTGACAAACAAGTTTTTGATGGTATAATTATTTATAGAGCAGATAAAAAACCATTACAGACAAACAATCCTTATCTTTAGATCAGCAATCTGACTAATTGCAAAATGCCTAAAGATTATAAGAAGTAGGAGAGTAGTCAATATGGCAGAGAATAGCATCGTAGGAATACGGTGCTATTTCTTTTTGTACATGATAGAATAAATTTAGTATTTCTAATAATATTTAGTTTTATAAATTATTTAAATCTCTTAAAAGCTTTTTCTACAGTCTTACCTAATTTTTCAATATCTTTCTCATCCATATTTTCTAATTGATTAGAAATTGTTTCTAAAACAGGTTTTAATGTTACTCCTAATAATGTGCCAAATCTTTCTACCTGATGATTTATAAATGCTTGTGGGGTTCCACGATTAATCATTATATCATTTTTCTTCATATCAATAATCATTTTTAATTCAGTTATTTCCTTTTCAGGAATCATATGAATAATCTTATCTAATAAACCAGATTCATTTAGTAAATCATATTCTTCATGAAACTCATTACTTTCAATCTGTAAATCTGTATACTGTTCAATAACTATTCTACAGAAAAAAAGATAATTAGCAGCAGAATTAACATTAATATTTCCAGTATTTTTATCAAGAATGGTTATCTTAGTAAGATTATCAGCAAGAGTCATTTTCATTAAATATGGTATATACTTTTTAACACGCAAATTTTCTTTTAAGAAATTATTTTTTAATGGTTCTGTAGCGATATTATTATATTTTTCTGTAAAATTTTTTATTGTCATATTTGTCATAGTTTTTCCTCTTTTCTATATATTTTTATAACAAAAAAAGAACAGTTGATTTTACAACTGTCCTTCCGTATATTATAGTTTATAAGTTGCTAATTGCTTTTGTAAAATAATCTTTTCGAGCCAATACAGATTCTTTTGAAGCTGTGCCGCTAGTATTTACAAGATCTCTATATTCTTCATTAGTATCATATTCATCAAGGAACTGGTTTATCCATTGTGAATATTTTGTAATGGATATTTTATTTGTTAAAACATTATCCATCGTGTATAACACGAAAGGAACAGTTAACTTTTTTAATGTTTTCTTTTTTTCTAAGATAATTTCATTTAATTTGTTAGCGGCTAAGTCTATTCTTTCAAATAAAAGATCTTCGTCAGCATTGTTTAAATATGGAACAAAACCATTATATATATATTCTGATTTAAATCCTTGTATATCATATTCAGAAATAAGCATAAGGGCTTCTAAAAGGACATCTCTGTCTTCGTCTTTTTTTAACTGTCCAGCAGTAAGAGCAGTTTTTGTCCAAAACTCAAGAGAAAGATTATTATTTATCTTATTTAACAATGTATCGTTTAAAGATACAATAGCTTTTTGAGTTTTGGAAAGGGCGGTGCCACCGTTCAGTCTTTTAAACATCTCTCTGACATCATTTTCTGTATAATCAGATATAATATAAATTTGTAATTCCTGCCTTAATAAATAATCCTGTAAATCTTCGTCTAATTTTGAGAATTTCTTACCAGCAATTATTTTTTCTTCATCTTTAATTTTAATACTTGACAGATTTTTATTAAGAGTGAATTTATCAGAACAAAAATCTCTTATGCAAGATATTCTTTGTACACCATCAATAATTGAAAGCAGCTTATTATCTTTAATTGCATAAGTAGGATTAATAGGATAACCCCTAAACAACGAATCTATTAGATCTGATTTTTGGTTTTTACTCCATTGTCCCTCTTTTCTCTGTAACTTATGGAAAAGAGAAATATTACCTTTATCAACATCCTTAATAAGTGATGATAAAGCTCTTGTTTTTGTTGAATACTCCATAAAATACCTCCAAATTCTATTTTGAAGTGTATTATAACTCTTTGCTAGAAAAATGTCAAATAAAGGTAAAATTATTCACTAATTAGATCATAAATAGCGACAAGTGCATCGGCAGGAATACCCTTGTCAATAACGTCTGCCGCCTTAATAGTATCGACCTCAATAAATGTTGATAAAAGTCCTTCGATTTCCTCCTGATATTTCTTAAAGGTTTCAGGCTTCTCCTCAGGGTTAATGCTTACCTGTCCGCTGTCATTCTCTTTGCCATATTCCTTTATCTTTTCATTCTTTATAAATTCAAAATTAGCGACAACCGGCTCCAATGATTTCATAATGCCAAGGAGCTTAAATTTTGAAATACAGTTAATATTTAAATCCTTATTGTCAATAATTCTCTTTAGGATTTCATTTGCATTTATAATTTGCAACAATTCTATTTTTTTCTTCATGTTTTGAATTCCTTTCTATGTTTTATATACAGTAAATTTCCAATAAAAATTATCTTTACTCCACATTTCAAAGTGATTTTCATATGGAGAGTATTTAATATTATATATTTGAGTGCTTGTTGTACATATATACAAATATGTTTTTGAGTCTATATTATAATTTCTATTTTTTAAAAGAGTATCTATCTCATAAGAATACATACTAACACCTTACATCAACAAAAAATTTTTCAACATTATATTTCCAATTTACTTTTAATTTTTTCTTCTCTATTTTGATAGGATTACACCATTTATATAAATCGGTTTCATTAAAGGACTTCTTGTCTAAATGATGTATCATTTCAATAAATTTATCTATTGCACAAAAGTAAGTATTTTTGCTTAATCTAAAATCTAACAAGAAGCCACTAATCACATTATTAAAATTGGCAAATTTATTTAAATTATCAATTTGATGTTTATGTATTATACCTTTATCAGTTTTTTTTCTTTCAAAAGAGATTGATTTTGTACCTACAGATTTTAATTCAAGAGTATACAAAAATTCTCCGTTAAATATAAAACAATCGCATGGAGACTTTGCACTAAATCTTAGGTTTTGATTTATTCCAAATGATTGAGCTGCATCTGGTGGTCGATAGTAAAATATTTTATCAGGAATTGATTTCTTCCAATTTTCTTCAAATTGTTTGCCAACTGATTTAGCTATTTTAATCACCTCAATTCTTATAAGAGCAAGAGAGTAGCAGTTCAGTCTGTTACTACTCTCAGAACGCAAATAAAATGCTCTTACTTACTGACTGAACATCATAAGTAAAAGCATTTTTCATTATAAAAGAGCAACTCAATAGAATTGCTCTTTTATTGTTTTAATTTCTTTCTATTTTTTCCCAAGTATACATTTCCTTTTGAACAACACTGTGTACAAAAGAATTGCTTCCTTCAGCTTCCTCATATTCTTCAATTAAGTCTTCTAAGGCTTCCAGCTCCATATCATTAATTTTTCCAAGGGAATGATAGTATCTGTAAGACTGGCTTATCTTATCTTTTAATTCTGCACGAATACGTTTGTTATTTTTTCGCTCGCTTTCCTTAAAACGTTCATCGGTATTTTTCTGCATATCATCTATTTTTTTTGATAGAGTGGATATGGATTCCGAAAGTTCTTTTTGGGTATCCGTTAATTTTTTTTGGATAGCAAATGATTGTTCCCTATCGTGAATTCGGTTATCCATTATTTGTTTTATCTCTGCCTGATTTTCGTGAATTGTCTTAAGCAGTTCTTCTTTGTTTTTTCGTCTGTTATATATACTGTTAAAAAAATCAGAAATAGTTTTACGATTCTTAAAGACACACCAAAAACTAAAAAAAATTAGAAATATAATAACGATTAATATACTTGGATTTAATGTGGATAAGTATTTTGTAAAAAATTCTTTCATTGCATGTTAATCCACCTTCCATTATGTTTGAGTCATTTGTTTCCATGCGGCTTCTAATAATATACGAATCTGGTCTTTTGTAATAACTTCCTTTTTAGAATTAAACATCTTATCAATAAAGTCTATAACATAATTACGTTTTTCTTCTCCTGAATGTGGAGTATCAAAAAGAATCTCTGCCGCCTGCACAGCCTTAGTAACCCACTTTGAAATTTCTTCTAATTGAGAAGAAGAAATTTTTGTCTTTATATACGGAATTACAAAGCTTGTAATAATTACACCAATTACAGGAACAAGAGCCATAATAACTTTAAATAAATTATCATTCATAATATATATTCTCCTTTTAATTATCTGTTGTTGTCAGTACAGTATTTATTATTTCTGTACAATCCACTTTATCTTTTATATCATTTGGTAAATCATTTAGAAGACGTATGGGGAGCTGAATTTTATGGTCACTTTTGCATAACATATAATAAGCTCCGCTTGAAAGACCTAATTGTGTTACCCAAGCACCAATTAAAACAGTAAAACCGTCTAAAGAGAATAGTTGTGGAACAGTCATACAAGAAATATCAATGCCTGTATTTAACATAGAGTCAACAAATTCTTTTGCATATAAACCATTAATGCCTACACATATAAAGTAGCCTAGAATAAGAATAATGGCAATTAGATAGTCGGCAAACAAAAGCCTTTTGCTAAATTCTTTAATTCTCATAATTAATAACCTCAATATTGTTTATTCAATTACAATCTGAAATTTACTTATTGATATGCCTTTTGCACCTGCATATCCATCGCATTCGTTAGATTTTTCATTGTCATACTGCCAGCCATAATAGTCCCTTCCTATAGGGGCAACTCTGTATTTTGCCCTTTTGTATGAATGGCAAACCTCCACCATATCAATATCTTTCTTACAGTCGCCAGCATATCCGTTGTTAATATCATTAATATTATATCCTGTTACATAAGGATACCAGCCGCCGCCTTTAACATGCACCCTGTATTTTACAGAACCCTTATCAGCTTTTACGGCAATGGCTCTGATAGGATTTTTGCCATCTCCGGCATAGTCCTCAAGATTTTCAACCTCTGAATACCATCTGCCTCCTGCATACACTCTGTAATAAACATTTATGGTTGGTATATTTTTTATAGGAGAAGAGACAGGAGAAGTATTTGTAGGTGGCGTATATATGCCTCTGATATCACCATCATTACAATATTTTATGCCGTTATCAATTTGGTATTTAGCCTGACCGTTTACAATTGCAGTAATCTTACCATTTCCTGCACCAGAGGTAGCATATGCAGTACCACATGGGGAGTTTGGTTTTGGATAAGAAGAACTGAAGGTAACATATTGACCAACTGAATACTTATGTATAGGAGAAGCAGAAGCGGCAGGAGCTTTAGTATAAACAACATTACCGTTACTGTCAAAAACACTGTATCCATTTTTACATGCTGACTTAGCATTTTCAAAAACAGAAAATGCACCAATTTGACTTGATGCGTCTTTCCATGATTTTCTTACCCTATAGGTTTCAGTTTCTTTTTTAGTTGTTGTAGTACCAGTTGCTTTATTTAATTCTGCCTGAATTAAATTAATAAACCTCTGCCAGCCCATATCTAAAGTACGATGAGGACAGTTTTTACCAGACCAGTCCTGATGTTTTTTTACTCGGCTAATATCCCATCCTCTTTCTTTCAAAAGAACAGCGATTAAATAAGCAGCGTTTTGTTCTGCCTTAATAAATCTGTCTCCTCCTGACTTAGAATAACAAATTTCAATAGCAATTGATTTTCGATTTCCTGTGCCTAAATTTCCATCTCCAGCATTCCATGTATTTCTGTTAAGAGGTATTCCTTGAACAGCTTTTGTATCATCTACGGCATAATGATATGAAACCTGATTATTATTATTTATCATGTAAGAAATTTCAGACATTGCAGAAGCATCATTTGCAGTATTATGTACAGTGATATATTCAGGTGCCATTATATATGGGCATTTTATGTTGTATTTATTTGCAGGACAAAGCATTTGTGTAATTGTTAAAGCCATAATTAAACCTCCTTTTCTTCCTTCTCATCTTTTATGGTAGTATTGATACCATCGGTTATTTTCTTAGACCAATCATTTTCCTTTAAATTAGTATCAGCTAGTTCCTGATTGTATTTTATAGTTTCAATTATTAATTCTAAATCCATTTAAATATACTCCTTAATTTTAAATAAGAACTCCTAAATTTATTTTGTAAAATTTCGTAGTTGCTCTACACATTTAGTTATTTTTATACACACATAATCCAAATCTTCTTTTGTTTCATTTCCTGAAAAGGTCAGACGGATGCAGCTATGAATATCTTGTTTATTCATACCAATGGCAGATAAAGCAGTAGAAGGAGAAAGGTCTTCTGAATTACATGCAGATCCAGTACTTACTTGAATACCTTCCATATCCAACAAAATCATTAAAGCTTCACCATCAATACCTTTGAAACACACGTATAAATTGCGTGGTAATCTGTTTCCAGATTCTATTGGTGAACCAACTAAATAACAGTTTGAAATGTTATTTATAATGTAATTATAAACATAATCTCTATTAGATGAAGATATAGAAAAGTAGTCATATTCTTCAATTGCCTTACCTAGCGAAGCAATACCTAAAATATTCTCCGTTCCACCAATTAATCCCTGTTCTTGAGAACCGTATACCAAAGGCTTTAATTCAATATTCCTATTTTTCCATAAAACACCAATACCTTTTAGGGAATGAAACTTATGTCCGCTAAATGTCAGAACATCAATATAATTTTTCCATAATTTCATATTTATTTGATATGAGGGGATATATCCGGTGGCATCCACAACTAAGATACCATTATGTCTATGAACAATATAACCAATTGTAAGTACATCATTTATAGTACCAATTTCTGAATTAGCCGCCTCTATACATACAAGGGGTTTCAAGGTATCATGTCTTTCGTGCCTTATTAATGTTTTATGTAAATGAGGTATATCTATTTCACCTTCAGAGTCTACTTTTAAAGGAGCATGATATCTACATGATTTGCATACTTTTTGCATTGACTTATGAGCAGTAGAAGAGTAGAAGACTTTATATTTATTTAGTTTTGGATTATCTGATGTTAAACCTTTGATTGCTAAAGTATTTCCGGCAGATCCAGACGGAACAAAATATATTTCTTTTTCGTTTGAATTGATAAATTTTGCGACCGATTGTCGTGCTGAAATTATTATTTTTTTGCTGTCCTGCCCTAATTGGTATGTACTTGATGGATTACCCCATATGTCAAATATGGATATTAAATACTCTTTTATAGTATTTGATAATGGAGTAGTTGCAGCGTTATCTAAATATATTCTTTTTTCAAAAATAATATCACCGCCTAATTTAAATCATAATTACACCATTTTTTATATACCTCAGCAGTGTCTTCTTTTAAAAATATCATTACAAGAATAATATTATTAGTTGTATCGTCAACACTTGTAAACATGTCAATAGGATATACATTATTCTTAATATATAAAAGATATTGTTTTGGATTTACAATCCGAACAACCTCTTTTGGCGTATAATTTCTTTGTTTTAAATTTGTTTCTATTTTCATACTTTTTATTCCTTATCGTAAAAAATAGGGAATATAACATTGAATTGTGTAATGTTATATTCCCTATAAGAATTTTTTCAAAATCACTATTCAACATCATTTCTTACCTTTGTGGCTTTTGCTTTTTTAATACTCTTTGTCTGTTCCTTTGTTCCACTGTTATTATTTTCATCTGTTTCTGTATCATTTACTACATTATCTTTAAATTCTTTCTTAGTAATAGAAACAGAAGAAGCTTTCATTATTTTATCAATAGAAGCTTTATAGCTTGTACCAAAATTAGCTAATCTTGATAAATCTAACTTTTTAAGCTGTGCCTTTGCTTCAAAATTTATAATTTGTCCATTTTCAAATTTAGAAGTAATATCATAAATATCTTTGCAATTATTTGAACAAAAAGCAAAATACCAGTTTGGTTTATCTTTGTCTTCAGGACATCTGTTGCAAAATCTATATTCACTGCCACAAACAGAACAGCGTCTTAATTTTCCTTCCAAAAGGTTTCCTCCTTAATTTATCATAGGGGTAACGGATAACATTACCCCTATAAAAATAAATTATTCCTCGATTTCATCAATAAAATATAAAGTAAATAATTCTTTAGCGGTAGAACATGTATCAAGCATCATTGCACCCTTATAATCCATTGTCTGTGTATCACCACCCTGAAGTGCTAGCACCACCTAATTTTAAATCAATAGCTTGACCAACATATTGCTTAAACATATTTATGATACTGATTGGCTCAGAAAATGCTTCTTCATTAACAAGAACCAACTCTCCATTAATTTCGTCAACTCTTGCTCCAACAATATTTTCAATTGTCTGATGTGTATTATCTAATTTTGCCATATAAAATGTCCTTTCTTTAATTTTTAATTTATAAAAGTTGCAAGTTAAAATTTGAATGTATTAACTAATACATTAATTTAAGGTGAAACTAAAATCTGTTTTATAAAACAGAAAAATAATAGCAGATATGGGAATTGAACCCATGTACCATGGTTATGAGCCATGCGTGGAACCTCTCCATCTTAATCTGCGTTAATATTTAATATCTATAAAATGATAAATGACGATACTACCAGAACAGCAACACCGCCATTTATTTAGAAAATACATAAAATTTAAAATAATTATGTTTGTAAATATCTTGAATTTTAGAATTTTTTTATTTAGAATTAATTATATTTCTAATTTAAGTAAATGTAATATTAGAAGGAAAATTTAATTGGATTTATAAGCCAATATTTTGTGCTTGTAATGATAAGACATTCTTTATATAATTAATTATTATAAATAGAAACTGTTTACATTCATTGTCTCTCTTTAACGACAAATCTATATGTCAAAGTTTTTATGTATAATACTGCACAGTAAAGCTTTATACATTCACGGCTCCGATGACTTCTATCAGGCTCCTGTCATCACAAGGCTGCACATATATGACTAAAGCCGACTTCTGAACATATATGCTATCCAACTTATTTCATACTCAAGGTTGATGTCCTGTTTTGTATTATCTTCCCTGTTAAGAATGGTAGGTATGGTTCACCTATAAATATCTAATTACAATATCACTAGCTAATTTATGAATATTTTCATAAACTGTATTGTATCAAATTAATTATCATTGTTTTCCA
>ERZ777305.2430-NODE-2430-length-15956-cov-2.380102_pt1 | contig 15956 bp, 14 predicted proteins | sample MGYA00374965_ERZ777305 | MGnify/ENA primary metagenome ERZ777305 (study PRJEB29328, sample SAMD00013331) | mouse gut metagenome | study: EMG produced TPA metagenomics assembly of the Metagenome analysis of fecal microbiota from mouse which was promoted... | reverse complement strand
CGCCGCTCTGACTTTGTACACGACCTCCATAAACGCCTTCACCCGGTCCGCCTTCACCCGGACGTTCTGAAGCTTCTCATTCTCCAGTTTGCCGTCCTCCTTAAAGGTGGTGCCCACCACGGCGGCGTCACTGACGGAGAGCTTATGCGCAATGGTGTCCGGCCGGCAGCCGGTGTTGCAGAGCACCACCACCTCCGGGTTCTTCTTCTTCACCGCGGCCATCAGTTCCTCATCCACGTCCTGACCGGCGGCGCTGGCGCTGATGCACAGGCCATCCGGATGGGCCTTGAAGATGGTGGAGCTGGCAATGTCCGCCAGCGGCCGGGTGTCCAGATTCCGGTCGGACTCGGGGTTGATGAAGTAGAGCATTTTAAGCTCGTCGAGGTGCAGGGCGGCCTTCCGGCGGAGGAGGGCGGAGAAGTCGTTGTCATAGAGTCCGCCGTCCCCTACATAGACGCCGCAGAAGGTACCCCGGACGAACTTGGCATCCACCGCCGCCGCCAGCTCCAGCGTGGCTGCGCCGTCGGAGATACAGTCCACGCCGTAGGGCACGGCGAGTTCGCTTTTCAGCTCCCCGATCACACGGGCCATGGCGGCGGGGGTGACGAAGCTCATGTGCCGCTGATAGGGCAGACTGAACTCATTGGAGAAGAGAACGCCGTCCACACCGCCCTCCTGCAGCGCCCGCAGGTCCTCCCGGGCGTGGGCCGCCACGGTCTCCATACAGTCACCGTAGCGGTAGCGCGGATCACCGGGCAGGGGGTCTAAGTGGAGCATGGCGATAATGGGCTTTTTGACCTTAAACATTTCTTCGGTCCAGAGCATTGCAGTAAAACTCCTTTCTTTCAATGAGGAATGAGGAATTAGGAGTTAGGAATTATTTGAGACAGGAGCTGAGCAGCCGCCCTTGGCGGCAATTTAGTTTTTGTGCAGAGCACAGAAGTGCCTATCTGTCATAGGAGCACCAGAACTCTTGCGCCGTAAGCACAATAAAATCGTCCGGCTCCGCTGGACACCTTCATTCCTAACTCCTAATTCCTCATTCAAACCGCGCCGCTGCCGCAGCGATCTGTGTCGCTGCGGCAGCCGGAGGTGGGAGAGGATCAATAGTCGAACTGGCGGTAGTAGCGGCGGATGGACAGGGGGTGGCGGAGGAAGAGCTCCATGTAGGCGTCCACCCGGTTGTTGACGCCGTGCATCACCAGATGGGAGATGGAGCCACGGTTTTCCTCGCTGATGCCCTTCAGCTCCAGTTCCTTGGTGTCGATGACGGTGTAGTTGGCGCAGACCTTGGGCAGGAACCTGGCCACGCGCTCGGCCAAGGGGCGCTGCTCGTCCTCGCCCATGAACAGCGTCACCGGGGTGTCTGCCACGATGATCTCCTGCATGCCGTGGAAGAACTCCTGGCAGCTGATGGACTTGGTGCGAATCCACATCTGCTCCTCCCAGTAGCACATGGCATAGGAGTAGGTGGCGCCGTACTGGTTGCCGGAGCCGATGAAGTAGTGGGGCAGATCGGGATGATCGGCTAAGAAAGCCACCTTGTTTTTGGCATACTCATAGGCCCAGGCGTCAGCCTCCTTCTCCACATCCACCAGCACCTGCGCCAAATGGGCCTCCATCTCCTTGTTGTACGCCTCGTACTGGGGAAACTCCCCGTTCTTGTACATCAGGTAGTTGGCCACCATGTAGAACTTCAGCTGCTCATTCTTGGGATACATGATCAGGTAGTCCTGCTTGTCGGGGGCGGTGAGGGTGGTACCCGGCGTGTCGATAAAAGCAAAGACCTTGGCGCCGATCTCATGGACCCGGTCCACCAGCTGCACCATCTCCTTGGTGTTGCCGGAGACAGAGGAGTAGATTACCACGCTCTTGTCGGTGAAGCGCTTGTTGCCGGTGGTGAGGAACTCTGCGGCGTTCTCCACGAACACGGGCAGCTTGGACCTGCCCCGCATGTAGACCTCTACCTGCATGCTGGAGGCGTAGGTGCCGCCGATGCCGATGAAGTAGATGCCGTCAAAGCCGTTGTCCCAGATCTGGTCGATAACCTTCTCAATCTGGGGACGCAGAGCCAGAGCGCCGTTGACGCTGTCAATAGCCTCTTTCTCGTTGAAGTCCTTCAGGAAGGGGCCCTCCGTTTCCTTCCACGCCTTTGCCTCAAAGCTCATAACAAAACACTCCTTTTTGAAAATTTTGGGAATGGTACGCTCTTTTATCAGCTTAAAAAATTTTCCCTGCTCCTGCAGGGGGGGCACACTGTGCGCTCCTGCGGAAATCCTCTGTTCTGCTCAGTAAATGGGCGTTGTCGCCATGTCCAGACCGCAGAAGAACTGAAAGGCCAGTTGCACCGCCTTGTCCCAGTAGGGCCACTCGTGGTCGCCGGGGCCCTCGATATAGGTGTGGCCGTAACCCGCCGCCTCCGCCGCCTGACGGAAGGTCTGATTGGCCCCGTAGAGGAAGTCCTCGGTGCCGCAGAGCTGGATCAGCCGGGGACGGTCCAAGTTCCCTGCCTGCCCCCGTACCAGCGCGATCACGTCGTCCTCCTCTCCGCAGACACCGCTGGGATGGAGGGCGCGAACCTCCTCCGGAAGGAAGTCCGGCCACTCCCCACGAAGGATCATCCGGAGAAATCCGGGGTAATCCAGTACACCGGAGAGAGCCGCCGCGCCGCCGAAGCGTTCCGGGCAGCGGAGAGCCGCCTTCACGGCTCCGTAGCCCCCCATGCTGTCTCCGGCGACAAAGGTGTTCTCCCGGCTCTGGTTCAGGCGGAACCAAGTGCCGCAGATGGCGGGCAGCTCCTCTGAGACATAGGTAAAGTATTTTGCCCCCTCGGGCTTGTCACAATAGAAGCTGCGCTGGACCTCGGGCATAATGATGATAAAGTTGTACTTCTTGGCGTAATACTCGATCTTGGAGAACCGCGTCCACTCCACACAGCTTCCGGAGAGACCGTGGAGCAGATAGAGCACCCGCGGCGTGCCGGAGATCACCGGGGTCACGTCGTTGGAATTCTCGGGAAAGATCACTTGGACGCCGGTGGTCATCTTCAGACTGTCGGAGTAAAAATCGCCGCGAAACAGACCCATAAAAATCCTCCCTTTTTCCGCCGGACCGCTACTTCTTAAAGTGGACGCTGAAATTGCACTTGTCCCCCCGGGCATAGTTCCGGTTGAACTCCACCACACGGCCCTGGTCATCGTAGGTGGTGGCCTCAAAGAGCATTACCGGCGTCTCCGGCTCAATCTCCAGCATCCGCGCGTCACTGAGGTCCAGCTGTACCAGATCCAGCGTCTGTCTGGCCCGCTCCAAGCGGATGTTGTAGAAGTCATAGACCTCATACACGGAGAAGATGGACAGGTCAATTCCCTCGATCTTGGGCACCAAGTACCGGGAGATGTAGATCTCCTCCAAGGAGATGGGCTCGCTGTTGGCATAGCACAGGCGCTTGATGTAGTAGATGTCGTCCTCCGGCTGGATGCCGAACATCAGGCTGTAGTTCTCCCCCGCCGGACGCATGGCGCGGCTGACCACCTTGATGGATGGCTTGAGCCGCTTGTCCAGCATGGTCTGCGTAAATCCCTGAAGCTCGTCTAAGTCCCGCTCCATCTTCCGGCAGAGGACGTAAACCCCCTTCCCCGGCACCCGCCGGAGGAGGCCCTCCTGCACTAAAATATCAATGGCGTTGCGCACGGTCTGACGGGTGATGCCGTAGCTCTCCGCCAGCTCGCACTCCGAGGGCAGGGCGGTGAGGGGCGGGTACTCCCCCTCTTCGATCTTGCTGCGCACCAGCTCCCGCATCTGCAGGTACAGCGGCGCCTGATAGCTCATACCGGCCATGGCTTTCCCCCTTTTTTTGTGCAAATTAGGGATGAGGAATTTTCCCCTTCTCAAGCTGTTGGGAATGGTGTGATAAACTGTCCGGGGAGCGGGGGCTTACCAAGCGCCGAAGTATTTCAGTGTCTCGGTGGCATTGGCGGCGCCCTTCTCCATGGCCTGATCAATGGTGAGGCCATCGGTGATGCCCAGCAGGAAGCCGGCGATGTAGCTGTCGCCAGCGCCCATGGTGTCCACCACCTTGTCGCAGGGGACAATGCCGAACTTGTGGAATTCCTTGCCGTCATAGCAGAGGCTGCCGTGCTCGCCTAACATGGCGATAACCAGCTTGGGACCGCGGCTGTGGTAGCCCTTCATCTGGTCCCGCAGGGCCACCGTGTCCCCCGCCTCGCTGGAGAAGAACAGGTAGTCGCTGTGGGGCATGGCCACTTGGCTGGCCTCGTCCTCGGGACGGTCGGCGCAGTCGAAGGCGGTCTTGATCCCCCGCCGCTGAAGCTCGGGGAACTGGCCCTCCACCTTGCCCCACAGGTCGCAGACCACCACGTCGTGGGTACAGATGAAGTCCATATCCGCCTCGGTGAGGCGGTAGTCCGCCAGTACGCCCTCGTCATAGTCGCCAAAGACGCGCTCGCCGTCTAAGAGCTCCACTTGGGAGACAGCGGTCTTGCCGCTCTCGGTGTGAAGGTGGGAGATGTCCACGCCCTTGGCGGCGATGGCCTTGCGCATGATCGTGCCGAACTCGTCGTCGCCCACGGGGCCGGTATAGGAGGACTGGCCCCCCAGACGGACGGTATAGACGGCCATGTTCACCGGCCCGCCGCCGGGGTAGGCCTTGCCGTCCTCTATGTTGCTGTAAAAGTCGATGCAGTTGCTGCCCACTGCTGCAAGTTTCATCGTGAATAGCTCCTTTCACCGGGACGCGGTCCCCGCCGCCGCCCCGCTATTTTGGCCGGTGCCGCTGCCGCGCAGTCCTATTGGCTGTACCGGCGCAGCACCGTGGAGAAGCGGACCTTGTCCGCCCGGACCACCGATTTGCAGTATTCCACCAAGCGGTCCTCTGCGTCCCGGGTGGTGCCGCTGAGATAGAAGAGGTAGTCCCCCTCCGCCACATCCAAATACTTGGCCTCGTCCTCGGTGGCGTAGGTGATGCCCACGGACTCCTGCCCGTGGTCGGGATAGACGCCGTAGTACCCCAGCACCCGATAGAGCGACTCATCGGTAAAGTCGTACTCCTCGATGCCGCGGCAGAATTCATAGTTGATGTAGCTGCACTCCACCATGTAGGGAGCCCCGTCCATAATCCGCAGCCGCCGGAGATAGAACACCTTGTGACCCAAGGGTATCTCCATCTTCTTGGAGAGGTATTTGTTGCACTCGATCACCTGCACATCCAGCACCACATTTCTGAGCAGATGCCCCGCCCCCCGCACCGACTCGGTGGTGGACTTGGCATCTTGGAGGTGCCGCTCCAGCCTCGGCGGGGCCACATAGGTCCCAGAGCCCTTCAGACTGTAGAGCTTTCCCTCGGCGGTAAGGCGCTTGATGGCGCTGCGCAGCGTGGTCCGGTTCAGGTTCCACATCTCGCACATCTCCCGCTCCGCGGGCAGTTTATCCTGCGGCGACAGCTTATGCCGCCGGATATAGCACTCAATCTTTTCCACCGCCTCATCCCGCGGCCGAATCTGCTTCTGCTGCTCCATACGCCTCACCCCCTTGGTGGAATTATGAATTGTGGTGCCGCCTCTGGCGACGGATTTGAACTTTTGGAATGAGAAGTATAGGGAAGGGACGGGGTGCCTGTGTTTCAGGGGAGAAGGCAGGCTCCTCCTTCTGCCGGCAAGATCCAAATCATCCGGCTTTGTTGGATACATCCATTCATTCCTGATTCCTCATTCCAATGCGATAAAAAGTGGGCGCGGCCAGCAGCCCCGGTCGGTTTAGCGATCCTGCTGTGTGGGAGGGAATCAGCCGTTGGCCTGCTTGTTCTTCCGATCCCAGAAGTAGAAGGCGGGCAGGCCGGTGCCTAAGGCCAGCAGGGCGCAGACAAGGCCGGCGATGGGGGCGTAGATGAACTGCCCCCAGATCAGGGTGGCCGTCATGAACATGGCGATGCAGGGCATGACCAAGCCGCCGGGAATGTGGTAGGTGGGCTTATAGTGGGCCTTCTTGCGCAGAACGAAGATGGTGCCGAAGGTGAGGAAGTTCTTCACCAGAGCCACCAAGGTGAAGTAGCCCAGCAGATCCGCCAGACTGGTGGCGAAGATCAGCACGATGGCCACGGCGCACTGCACCACGATGGAGAACGCCGGGGTTTGGTACTTGGGATGGACCTGACCGAAGGCCTTGAAGAACAGATTGTCCTTGGCCATGGCGTACTCGATACGGGGCTGGTACATAATGCAGCTGGAGAGGGAGCCGATAACCACGATGATGGCCATGATAGCCACCACGGTCTGGGCGGCGCCGCCGATGACGGGGATCTTGGAGGCCATCAGGGCGATGGGCGCGTCGGAGGCGGCCAGCTCGTCGATGGTCAGAAGGCCGGAGGCCACGATGGTCAGACCTGCGTAGAGAGCCAGCACCACAACAGCGGTGAGGACCAGACCGCGGGGCATGTTCTTCTCGGGCTCCTTGATTTCGCCGGACATGTAGCAGGCGGCGGCCATGCCGTCATAGGACCAAGTGGTGGCGGAGACGCCGGCCACCAGAGCCGCGAAGCCGCCCACGCTGGCGCCGGCCAGAGGCGTGGAGGACATAAAGATCTCACCGTTGATGAAGAACAGACCCACGCCGATGATCAGCACGAAGGGCAGGATCTTAAAGGCGGTGATGATGGTCTGGAAGGCGCCGCCGCCCTCCACAGAGCGCAGGTGCATGAACATGAAGAAGATGACAGCCGCCACGGCGATGCACCGAAGCACGAAGGGGCTGGCATGCAGGAAGACGCCTAAGTAGTTGGCCACGGCCAGCGCCATGATGGAGATGGACGGAGGGTCAGTGGCCCAGAAGCTGATCCAGCCGCAGAGGAAGGCCAGGGGGCGGGAACCGGCTTCACGGAAATAGACGTACTGTCCGCCGTCCTCGGGGAAGGCGGAGGCCAGCTCTGCATAGCAGAAGTTGGCGGGGATCTGAAGCAGACCGCCGATGACGAAGGCCAGCACCAGAAACAGGCAGCTGCCGGCGGCATTGGCCACCTCGGACAACGAGGAGAAGATACCGGAACCCACGGTGGTGCCCACGCCCAAGGCGATGACCGCGCCGAGTCCCAGTTTGCGCCCTAACTCTTGGTTAGTCGCAGGGGTTTTCTCGTTAGACATAGCTTTGCTCCTTTCACATTTGCGGCAGACCGGCTGTGCAGGCCGCTCTGTCCTCTCTCTTTGACACACACAGTGCCGCTTTGCTGGGAAATACCTCTGTGCTTCCCCTGCCGTTACCGACAGGACTATTATCCCGGCGAAAGGCCGCCGTTATAATACTGCTTTGAGTGAGGAGTGAGGAATTAGGGATGGAGGTGCTGCCGCAGGCGGCAGATTTGGAATTGGTCCGCTGTGCGGCCTCCAAACTCTCCGCTCTCAAAAATTCCTCATTCCGAATTGCCCCTACTCCCCCTCCACAATCACCAAGATGTTGCGGGAGGCGGGGCCATCGTATTCGCAGAAGTATACGTCCTGCGCGCCGCCCCGGTTGATTTTGCCGTCCTGGATCAAAAAGTGGCAGTGGCTGCCGGTCACCAGAGCCTTCAGATGCCCAGTGGGATTGCCGGCGGTGGAGCCGTAGTCCCGGAGCATCCGGGCGTGGCTGTAGGGCCGGTCCTCCGGGGCGAAGAGACTCAGGGCCACGGCAATGTCGCTCTCCAGACACTCCAGAGCCTCATTCACCGTGACGCCGGTGGTGGTGTGCTTGGTCAGCACTGTCACCATGCCGTTTTTCACGCCGCTCTCCGCCACAATGGCCTCCACCTGCGGTGTGATCACATCAAACTCGTTATAGACCTTAGTCAGAATGTGGATGGTCTTGACATACTGCATCTTGTTCGCCCTCCCCTCAGTCCAGCCCGCCGAGGAACTCCACGGCGTTAAGCCCCTTCACCAGCTCCAGCGTGCTGTCCCGGAGGCCGATTTTTGTGATGGCATCAGCCATGCGGATCTGCTCGAACCGGGGATTGTTGGACCCGAACATCACTTGGTGCCGGAGGCTCCGGTCGATCCAAGTCACGGGGATGTCCTTGGTAAAGGTCTGGGTGTAGAACTCATAGGCGTTGTCGAAGTACAGCGCGCCGGTGTCGGCGTAGACATTGGGATACTTCACCATCAGCATAGCCGCTTCCCGCACCCAAGGCCAAGCAAAGTGGCCCAAACAGATACGGAGCTTGGGATGCTTTTCGGCCACCTCCTCAAAGGCGGTGGGCTGACAGTATCGGGTAAAGGTATCCGGCTCCCAGGAGAGGCCGGCATGGAACAGGATGGGCTTGTCATACCGCTCGCAGACCTGATAGATGGCCTCCAGCCGCTCCTCGCCGGGCATAAAGTGCTGCCGCCCGGGATGGAGCTTCAGGCCCTTCAGCTTCAGCCGCGTAAAGGCCTCCTCCAGCCGATCCGGCGCCTCCGGATCAAAGGGGTCCGCACTGGCAAAGCCAATAAACCGATCCGGCGCCAGATTCACCAGCGTGCGGATCTCCTCGTTGCTCACCAACGCACAGCCCACGGTGGAGGTGTAGTCCTCCGGCAGCAAACACAGCTTATCAAGACCGGCGCAGCGCATCTGATTAAAGATGTGCTCCAGCGGCGCGGTCCCATTCTTATGAATGTCCAGCTCCTGATGCCGCAGCTCCTCCCGATTCTCGTCGGCATTGATGGGCTCGTAGAAGGCAGGATGAACATGAATGTCGATGAACATAGTTCCCCTCACTTTTTCAAACTTAGGAATTAGGAATCAGGCGTGGAGGTGCCCGCCTGCGGTGGCAGATTTGGAATTGAGCCGCTGCGCGGCCTCCAGACGCTCTGTTTTTCCCTCTTTATTCTCCACTCTCAAAAATTCCTGATTCCTCATTACTGAAAGTCTACCGCCGCCATCATCGCGCGGGTGTTGTCGATGGCGCGCTTGGCGTAAAACCGGGGCTCATTGATGTAGCCGGTGACCAGCTCCAAGGTGGCGGTGCGGCTGTAGCCGATGCGCTTGAGCTCGTACATCATCTCTTGGAGGGGCATGGCGCCCTCGCCGGGGATGATGTGGCTGTCGGTGCCCTGCTCGCCGTCGATGATGTGCATATGGTCCATCTTGTCGCCCATCTTGTCGAAGTAGGCCATGATGCTCTCGTGCTGGACGAAGGGGGGCACCACGTCGCACATGCCCACCACGTAGGGGTTGTCAACCCGGCGGAACAGCTCCACCAAGTCGTTGGCCCTGGTGAAGAAGTTGGACTCGTAGGGAGTCAGCGCCTCCACCGTCAGCTTCACGCCCACCTTGGCCGCGTGGTCGCCCAGCTCCCGGATGGTCTTTTCAAGCCGGGTCCACAGCTCCTCATAGGTGGCCAGATATCCGCCGTTGGCGGGGCTGGTGAGAACGAACTCCGCCCCCATCTCCTTGGCCATGTCCAGCGACAGCTTTAAGTAGTTCACCGCATCCTCTCTCTGGGACTCGGAACCGATCATGTAGTTGTAGGGATAGCCGTTGTGCTCCGGGGTATAGCCGATAACGGGCATCTCATACTTGTCGATGAGGCGCTTGACCTCGTTGATATCCCCGGCCTTCAGATCCGGGGCATAGGCGTGGGGACGTCCCCCCCACAGCTCAATGTAGTCATAGCCGTACTCCTTGGCGTCAGCGAAGCAGTGCTCCAAGGGGTTGCGCTGATAGCCGGAGGTAAACATACCAAGCTTCATGGATCATCTCTCCTTTTCAAAAATTCTCCTTCAAAAACCGGTCCCAAGGACCAGCCATTACTTCTCCTCGATCACCCAAGGCTCAAAGACCTGTACCACCTGCGCGGCCACCTCGGCGCCCTTCTCCATGGAGGCCTTGACGCTAAGCCCGTTCAGCACGCCGTAGAGGAAGCCGGAGATAAAGCTGTCGCCGGCGCCCACGGTGTTGACCACGCGCTCCGCCGGGCAGATGCCGCAGGTGATGAACTCCTTCCCGTCATAGGCAAGGCTCCCTTTGTCGCCGAAGGTAGCCACGGCCACCTTCATCCCCCGGTCCACCTTGTCCTTGAGGAAGCTCTCAATAAAGGCGTCCCGCTCCTTGTGGTAGGAGTAGAACCCGTAGTCCACAAAGGGCAGGGTGCTCTCCACCAAGGGGTGGTCCAGACGGTCGGCGTAGTCGAAGCTCACCAGCACGCCGGGGTTTTTCTCCTTGATCTTGGGCAGCGTGTTCTCCGCCATACCCCAGAGGGCGGTGTGGACCAGCGCATGGCTGGCGGCAAAGGCGATGTCCTCCTCGTCAAAGACGATGTGCTCCATGACGCCCTCGATGTAGTCCCCGTGGACGCGGTCATTGCCGTTCATGGACATATAGGTGATGGCCGTGGGGCCGTCGCCCACCTTCAGATGGCTGATGTCCATGCCTTCATCCTTCAGACTGCGGACCATCCACTCCCCGGCCTCGTCGCTGCCGGTGGTGCTGATGATGGCTGTGGAGACCCCCAGTTTCTGAAGATTTACCCCGGTGTCCACACAGTTCCCTGTGGGATAGCGCCGGTTGACCTCCTGTCCGTCAATGGTGACATAGAAGTCAATGCAGTTGTCGCCGATCATTGCTGCTCTCATATCGCTTTACTTACACTCCTCCGTCTGGTATAGACAAGTGGCGAGACTTTTCAAACCACATTTTGAAGTATACGGAATTTAGTGACCTTCCGTCAAGCTGAAAATCAGACGAAAAACCGGGGACTCTTTTAGCGAATTTTCCTACATTGGTACAGTTGAATAAATTATTACTATACCAATTCAGGGGCTGTTTTTTGTGCTCTCTGCCGAATAAATTGCCGAAACCCCTGCAAACAGTGTGGTCCTTCCACAAATATCTGATTTAATTTGTATGTTAGTTGATTAACAGCCAGACCAATTTCTGTCCGCCTTCACAAAAGAAAAATGGAGTCCTTTGGTATAGGGGGCAGGCAAAAAACCAGACCTGTTTCAACAGTTTAGATAAAAAAACAGACCAAAACTTAGCCGTTCAGCTGAAAAGCCCCTGTGACCCTTGCGGGAAAAAAGGGGGCGTGCTATAGTTGTAGCAATAGATTTCCGGCTCTGATGTGCAGCAGGACCGGTGGTCTGCCTCTGTGGTTCTCCTTCCCCGGAAATTTTCAGAAGCTGCCTACACAGCTTCCGCGGGGGCTCTTGCCCCCCATCAGCGCGGCGCCGCCACGGCGCCGCCGGATAAGGAGTGTAACATACCTATGTCAACTATTGCCGAGCTTGTACTGCAGTCTAACTGCATCTTTACAGCCGCTGGGGAGGCCCCCTTCGCCGGCTATGTGACCATTGCGGAGGGCAAAATCACCGCCGTAGGCAAGGGAGAGTGCCCCGCCGAGTACAAGGGTGACGCCACCAAGGTCTACGACTTGGGGGACCGCACCGTGTCCCCGGGCTTCTCTGATGTCCATTGCTTCTTCACCGGTTACTCCGTGGGCTTCGTGGGGGCGGACCTTGCCGCCGCCAAGAGTTGTACGGATCTGGTGGCCTTGGCCAAGGAGCAGGAGAAGCGGACCCGTGCCGGCCACCCCGTTCTGGGCCACGGCTGGAATGCGGAGGTCATCCACCCCGAGGGCACCGCCCTCTTGGACGAGGCCTTCGGCGATCGTCCGGTGGTCCTCTTTGCCGAGGGGCGGGAGACCTGCTGGATGAACCAAGCGGCCCAAAAGGCATACCAATTCACCCCGGAGACCTGCTGGCCGGAGAGCTACGTCCGCCTGCTGCCGGAGATCATCGGCGACCGATCCTTCAGTGAGCCGGAGTTCCGCAAGTACATGCAGATGATGAACAGCCGCGGCGTCACCTCCGTCAAGGAGATGGGCTTTGACACCTTCTGCGGCTTTACCGACGTTTTGGCCGACTTGGAGAAGGCCGGCGAGCTGAGCCTCCGGGTCCACTTCATGAGCCAGCCTGTGGGCGAGCCTATGAATCTCAGCTACGGCAGAGCCATGCGGGAGAAGTTCCAAGGTGAGTTTGTCCGCTTCTCCGGCTACAACCAGATGACCGACGGTTCCATCAGCCAGCTCTGCGGCGACTTAAAGAAGCCCTACCTCTGTGCGGATACCACCTGTGCCCAAGATATCAACTGGCAGCTTTTGGGAGACGATGCCCGCGCCGCCGACGCCGAGGGCTTCCGCTTCTCCCTCCATGCCCAGGGCGACGCCGCCATCGGCAAGGTCCTTGACATCTACGAGACCTGTAAGCGGGACGAAAACGGCCGCATGGTAAACCGCCACAGCATCACGGACTTGGAGTTCAGCGACCCCGCCGACTTGGAGCGGATGGGCCGGATGGGCGTCATCGCCGAGGTGTACCCCCAGATCCAGTCCATTGCCGACCGGGCCGGCAAGCTCAGCATGATCGAGGAGAAGATCGGCATGGACCGGGGCCGGTACTACTGGAACCGCCGGAAGATGGCGGACAGCGGCGTGACCCTCTCCTGCGGCACGGACCTGCCCATGCTGATTGACGACATTCCCGAGTCTGTCTACTGCGCGGTAGGCGGCTACTTCCCTGAAGGCGGCGAGCCTTTCAACCCCCAGAACATGCTCACCGTGGAGGAGCTTCTCGCCGCTTGGACCCGCGGCGGCGCCTACAACTTGGGCTGTGAGGCGGACCTTGGCACCTTAGAGCCTGGCAAGAAGGCGGACATCGCGGTCCTCTCCGGCAATCTCTTCACCGTCCCCGTCCAGGACGCCCGCGCTTTGAAGGTAGACCTGACCCTCTTAGGGGGGAAGGAAGTTTACAGCGTACTCTGACCGCCCGCCAAACGAACCGGGCCCGGAGGGAGAATACGTCCATCCGGGCCCGATATTTTAGTTGGGAGTGAGGAGCTGCGGCGCCGCCTTGCGGCGGCGGATTTAGGGGATTTATATGTTTCATAGACGCAGAGAGTTTGAGCGCCATCCATAGCCATCAAATTTTAATCGTCCGGCGCAGGCCGGACACCTTCACTCCAAACTCATCCCAAACAGCCTCCTGACTTGGCTTTTCCGCCAAGCCATGCAAGAAAGGAGAACCCGCCATGTCCAACCTCACCATGCAGGATATTGCCGTTATGAGCGTATCCTTTGTACAGCATACCTTTCCCTTCTACCTGAACTCCATGGCCAAGTGCGGCCTGAAGAATATCGACATGTGGGGCGGCGCGCCCCACTACTGCCGTCTGGATTACGCCACCTCCGGCGCGGCGGCGGCTAAGATTCGGGAGCTTCGCTCCTGTATGGCTGATCAGGGGATGCAGGTGGTGATCTATACCCCTGAGACCTTGGGTTATCCGATGAGCTACTCCGCCCTCGATTCCGCCCTTCGGGACCGGACGGTGGACTATATGAAGTACGCCATGGAGGATGCCTTGGCCTTTGGGACCAATCGGGTGTTCCTCAACACCGGCTGCCATCCCCGGGATCTCCCCCGGGAGGAGGGCTGGAAGCGCACCGCCGACAGTTACCGCCGCCTCTGTGATGTGGCGGAGAAGTGGGGAATTCAGCTGGTTTTGGAGCAGCTTCAGCCCTATGAGAGCAATCTGGTGCTGAATTTGGCGGATATCAAGCGGATGCTCCGTGAGGTGGACTCCCCCGCCCTCTGCTGCTGTGTGGACCTGGTGGCCATGGAGGTGGCCGGGGACACGCTGGAGGACTTCTGTAAGGACCTGGGCGACAAGCTCCAGTGGGTCCACTACTCCGACAGCCACCACTTGATCCTGGGGGACGGGGACTACGGCCGGGAGAAGTTGGAGGGCTGGGTCCGCACCTTGGAGAAGTACCACTATCAGAATTGTATTGATTTGGAGATCAACGACTCCCTCTATTGGGAGGACCCCCATACCTCTGTCCAGCGGTCGGCGGAGTATTTGAGGGAATTTTTGCCGGAGCGGTAAGGGCGCGTCCCCCGTGGAGGCACTGCGGCGGGAAAAGGCGGCTGATGCGGCTCGGCATGGATTGAAGAAGTCTTTGCGCCCTCAGCTGCGGGGCGGCACTTTGTGTGAAAAAAGCGGCGTATCCGCACCTTTCCCATATCATGAATTTACCCCCGGAGGGCCCTATGACAAACACCAGCAGGAAAAAACCTACTATCTTGCAGAGCCTCAGGGACAGGGAGCTGATGACCACCATCTTCACCTTGGCTTGGCCCACTGTGACAGAGCAGGCCCTCCAGACCATCGTGCAGTATGCTGACACCGCCCAAGTGGGGCGGATCGGCTACAGCGCCTCGGCGGCGGTGGGCCTCAGCTCCACCACCCTTTGGCTGGTGCGCTCGCCTCTGTGGGCCTTGGCCATGGGGGTGCTGGCCTGCGTGTCCCAGGCCTTGGGGGCCAAGGACACCGGGCGGGTGAAGCGGGTGACCAGTCAGTCGGTGCTGCTGACCTTGATCTCCGGGACGCTTTTGACGGTGCTGACCTTGGCGGTGGCCCCCTTCCTCCCCGGCTGGCTGGGGGCGGAGGAGGCCATCCGCCCCGCCGCGGGGACCTATTTCGCCATTGTCTGCGCCCCTACGCTCTTTGTGGCCTCCAGCATCATCTTTGCGGCGGTGCTCCGGGCCACCGGGGACAGCAAGACCCCTATGCGGATCAATATTTTAATGAATGTGATCAACGTTCTCCTGAACTTCCTCCTCATCAACCGGCCTTGGACGCTGCGGATAGGGACCTTGGCCATCCCCGTCTGGGGGGCGGGCTGGGGGGTCACCGGTGCGGCCATCGCCACCGCCGCCGCCTATGTGGTGGGCGGTACGCTGATGTTTCTGGCGGCTCTGCAAAGCCCGGAGCTGGGTCTCCGGGGGACAAAGCTCCAGGTGGACCCGCCGATTATGCGCCGGTGTCTCGCCATCAGCGGGCCGATTACGGCACAGCGGGTGTTCAATGAGCTGGGTCATGTGGTGTTTACCGGCCTTATTACGCACAATCTCTCCACTTTGGCCATTGCGACCCATACCATTGCTATGACGGCGGAGCAGGCGTTTTATGTGCCGGGGTTTGGGATGCAGGCGGCGGCGGCTACTCTGGCCGGTTACTCCATCGGCGCCAAGGATGAGGAGAAGCTGGGCCAGTACTCCGAGGCCATTATGGCCATCGCGGTGTTCCTGATGGGCACGATGAGCGTGTTCCTCTTCCTGTTCCCCCGGATGTTTATGGGGCTCTTTACCCCGGATCAGGAGGTGATCCTCCTCGGGGCGGATGTGCTGCGGATTGTAGCCGTTTCTGAGCCGTTTTTTGCCGTTTTGATCATTTTGGAGGGGGTTTTTAACGGCGTGGGGGACACCAAGGCGCCCTTCGTGATCAATATGTGCACCATGTGGGGCGTGCGGATCGTGTTTACCTACCTGTGTGTGGTGGTGTTTCAGCTGGGCCTCACGGCGGTTTGGTGGTGCATGGTGGCGGACAATATGGGCCGTTTTTTGGCCATGCTGATCCGCTATCGGGGCAGGAGCTGGAAGCGGGAGCTGTATATGGACCAAGAGCTGATAGGGTAGCTTTTAGGGGGCGCTGGAGACAAAATCGAGGGAAATGCGGAAAAAATAACGTGAAAATTTCAATGAAAAGGCGGTTTTTCGAAAGAAAAACCGCCTTTTTGTGCCCTTGAATTGCATCGGTTTGTGCAACTCGCCGCCCGCCATAGGCCTCCGCAGGGGTCCAAAACAGGCCCCTTTCTCGGCGGGCGGCCCTCTTGGAAGATGGAAGCATCTGGAATTTCTGGGGCTGAGCTTGGCACTTGCAGCCGCGTTGTGACGCAGGTGTAAAAAATGGAAAATTATGGAATGACCTGTTTGGATGTGCGGAGGGGAAAAGCGGGAGCGTGGTTATATTGATAGTAATCAATTTGTTTTCCCCTTGCGGAGGGGGCGCGGGGGGCTGGGGTCAACGGCGCCGGCGGCGGTCGTAGAGGCGGGCCAGGCCGCCCTCGCTGGTCTCCCGGAAGCGGCGGTTGAGGC
>ERZ777305.2428-NODE-2428-length-15971-cov-3.713370_pt1 | contig 15971 bp, 14 predicted proteins | sample MGYA00374965_ERZ777305 | MGnify/ENA primary metagenome ERZ777305 (study PRJEB29328, sample SAMD00013331) | mouse gut metagenome | study: EMG produced TPA metagenomics assembly of the Metagenome analysis of fecal microbiota from mouse which was promoted... | reverse complement strand
ATAAGCGAAGGAAACCGCGAACACAGGTATTTTGAGGCGGAGGAGTATGTCACCAGCGAATGTTATAATGAACTGACCTTCATACCGCTGCAGAGTATGGAAGATTTCAGCGGCCTCAGCGCAGCGAATATGGCTTCTTTCTGGGGCACAGATCTGAGGGGGATAGATGGGATATTTTTCCCGGAAGGCCTGCTTGCCGTAAACAACCGGTCAAAGAATCCGGAGCTGGCCGGCCGTTTTATCCGTGCTGCTTTTTCCTTTGAGATGCAGACAGAGTATACAGGAGGCTCCGGGTTCCCTGTCAACGGGCGCGCTTTTGCTGAGGGGTTTGAAAATCAGCAGGAAGAAAACCAAAAAAGGAAGGAACGTGAAACCAGTCCAAACTATATATTTTTTTGGAGTGAAAGAACCTGGCACGCCAGTCGGATGTATCAGATCATAAAAAGCGTCGAGCAGCCGCGCATAGTAAATACAGCGATTCTGGAGATACTGCTGGAAGAATCGCAGGACTATTTTGACGGGAAAGAATATTTGTGGGACTGCTGTGCGAGAATTTTGAAGCGCATTCCGTAAAAGCTGTATTTTCCGGTAAATTAGTATGCACCTGTCGAAAGTTTCCGGGAAGCGGGAATTGAAAAAAGCGTTTCCCGGAAAAGTTGAAAGAATATGCCCCATTGTGTTAGAATAAATGCAATGAGGGCATATTTCTTTTAGGAAGTTCACTAAAACAGAGCGGAGGGAATCGGAATGGCGATAAATAGGATTGAGCTAGATCATTTTACGGTTTTTGAGGAAATGGTTATTCCTTTTCGGCCGGGAATCAATGTCTTGCTCGGAGAAAACGGATTTGGAAAAACGCATATCAGACTGCGGGTTATTTGCAGTATATGGAATATTAAAGTACTTATATGAAATGAGAATATGGAAAAAAATACAATCTAATTTAAAATTAAATCTTTATAAAATAAACGTATAATACATAGAAGAGAAGATCCGGAAAACCAGATAAGCTCAGGGGGTGGATTGCCTATATAGACAATCTGCTCTCTGTTTTTATTTCGGAAGTTGTTCGGAAGCTTTTAAGTCGTCCTTTAATCCTTCGGAAAACTGACGGTTCTTGTATATCTTCCGACAAATGCCTTGACAAATCGGTTTACTTGCAGTAGACTAAATGCATGGGTTTACAATCTGTAAACCAAGAAACCGGATGGTGCTGAATGGAAATATATACATAATAGAACACAGGGGTTGCTGGATTAATCTGCGGATATCGCAGATACCGCCGGATGCGGCAGAGAAGAAACGGGGTTATACGGTTATGCAAAGGAAAAGGCGCTGCGTAAAAGTTTTGAATGTATTTTTAATTGTCTGTCTCCTGGCCGGATGCAGAAACACGGCCGGCGCGGGAAGCAGGGAACCCGGCCGGCCGAAAGAGGAGGACATATCAAGTACCGGCCGGCCCGGAGGAGATAACGGGCAGAACAGTGCGGATAAGGAGGACGGGGCAGGCGGCAGCGGAATGTCTTCTGGGAAAGAGGATGGGGAACAGCCGGACATCAAGCAGCCGCCGGAGGATGAGGATGAAAAACAGCCTGACGGGGTTTCCGCCCTGCCTCTTCTGGAGGGCTGGCGGGAAAAAGCGATTGTCAGCGATCTTCATATCGAGAATAACGCCGAGCGCTGCTGCGGAATCTTTTTGAACCGGGACGGCAGGCTGGAATGTTTTACCGTCAGCTCCCGGAGGCCGCCAAAAGCCGCTGAAAACCCGCCTGCCGATGCAAAGTCCGCAGTCAGCATACAGCCGGAGCCTGCACAAAACCTTCCTGCCGATGCAAAATCCGCAGCGGCCGCGCAGAAGGAGCCTGCACAAAACCTTCCTGCCGATGCAAGGCCTGCCGCTGCCGTGCAGCCGGAGCCCGGATCAACCCTTCCTGCCGATGCAAAGTCCGCAGCCGCTGCACAGACGCAACCTGCCGGAGACGTTTCAGGCAATACAGAGCCGGAGCCGCTGCTGTGGAAATATACGCTGGAGGATGACAGCGGCATCGAAGCCAGGTGGAGCAGGGAGGCCGTTTCCTGGACAGAGGCTCTGAGAGGCAGTGCCAGGGAGGAGAGCATCAAGGTGTTTCTCGGCGAGGACGGCTGCTATTATGTCTGCTATGCGGATGAGGACAGTCTGTATCATCTGGTGAAGCAGTCAGGGAGCTCCCCGGCGGAAATTGTTATTCCTGACTGGGACAGAACAAAGGAACACGGCGGCCGTGCGGTTCCCGGGCAGATTGCCGTACTGGAAAACGGCAATATCGCCATGGCGCAGATGGACGGACAGTGCTTTCTTTACAGCGGCGAGGACGGCAGGATTCTGGAACGTTTTTCATGCGGCTGGTACGAAACCATGTATGCCGAAGGAAATGATCTCTTTATTCTGGACGACGATAGTCCGTACATTCTTCATTATGACGGGGAAAAGCTTGCGTTTCTGCCGGTGCTTGCGGGGAACTTTCGGATGTCGGTCCGGCTGGCCGGTTGGGATGGCAGGCTTTATGCCTGCTGTTCGGAAGGGATATTTTCGGCGGAAAAAGACGGGACGGGCTTTCACAAGGTGATGGAGCCCGGGGAATTCCGATTTTCCGCGGACAAAGGGAACCTGATAAAATTCTTTGCCGCGGAGGATGCTTTTTACGCCGTCTGCAGCGACGAGGACGGTCTTATCATGAAATATTCGCCCGGCGGTTCCGGCGAACAGCGCGTCCTGACTGTTTATTCGCTGGCAGATAACGAACTGCTGCTCGATATGATCGGGGCCTTTCAGCTGCGGTATCCGGAAATCCGCGTAGTCTTTGAGACAGCGGAGACTTCGGCGGAGGGTGAAACCATGTACGACCGCATTCTCGCCCTGAATCGCCGTCTGGCCGCCGAAGAGGGGCCGGATGTTCTGGTTCTGGACGGGCTGCCGGCGGAAATCTATGCTGAAAACGGGCTGCTGGAGGATCTGAATGCAGCGCTTCCGGAGCTGCGCGAGGTAGTGGAGCCGAATATTTTTTCCTGTTATACGAGGGGGGACGCCGTCTATATGCTGCCGGCGCGTGTGATGCTTCCAATGCTCTGCACCTCCGGCGGGGAGGCGGGAAGCTTCCCTGACCTTGCGTCTCTGGCCGCACGCTGCGTAAAGAGCGGCTCGAATACGGCGGTGCGCTCCGGCCTTCCCTGCTCCGTTCTGCTCCGGCTTCTCTGGTACAATTTTATGCCGGAGCTTTCAGGAAAGGACGCGAGCGCCCTCGCGGAAACGATGGAAGACTTTCTTAAGCAGGCGGAAAGCCTCTGCAGATCGCAGCAGGCTGCCATGCCGTCCGCGGAGAATACCGAACGCGGCGAGTATGTCTGGAATAGCTATTTCAGCGGCGTACCGGCGGATCGTCCGGATTACGCAAGCGGGGAGCAGGATCTGATGTTTATCAATATGTCGGGCATATATGAGCTGAGTACCTGTCCGCAGGAGGCGGAAATGCGCGGCGGGCAGCTGCTCGCGGGCAGCCGTTTTTTCCCGAACGGCCTGCTTGGAGTGTGTGCGCAGTCTAAGCAGAAAGAACTGGCGTTTCTGTTTGTTCGAACAGCGTTTTCCTATCGCTCCCAGAAAGAATACACCTGCTTTTCCGGCTTTCCGGCCCATAAAAGAGTGCTGCGGGAATATGAACAGCTGGATTTTTCCCGGATTACCTCAAGGGTGGCGGAAAATATCTGGGCGCGCTATTTTAACCGGCAGGAGGCAGAGCAGATAATCGGGTTTGTAAGGGAAGCGAAAAGTCCGATCGAGTGGGAGCCGGCCGTTTTTGAGATTTTCCTGAGCGGGGCATGCGCTTATCTTGAGGGAGACATAAGCGTCCGCGCAGCTGCGGAGGAGATTTCGAACCGCATGGTGCAGTACTGGTCCGGGGTGGAGAGCGAAATCAGCGGAAGAAACAAGGAATTTCCGGACTGAGTAAAAGGGATCAGGAAATCCATGGCATAGCATAAATAAAGGCGTTCTGACCTACTCAAATTTTGTCTGCCGGGACAGCCGGATTAGGCCGGCAGGCCTTCGATATGCACAGAGTACAAAATAAATCAGTTGAAACCTTTCGGATTCGATGCTATACTATGCACGGATCGCTGCAGTGCGGCCGGGAAACGCCGGGGTCTCATCACGGGGAGCCTGGGCAGGGATGCCCGGATCAGGGGGAAGCTGGAAACAGGTTCGGGCGCGCAGAGATTATAAGGTGCAGGGGCGAGGGCGTGCAGAGCACAGAAAGCGGCTTGCTCCGCGCGGGCAGCACAAAAAGGAAATCAGAAGAGGAAATTTGCTGTCCGGTTGACTGGAATGCCGCATTTGCGGCGGAAAGGGAAGAATTATGGCAGACAGAAAAGAATGGGCCGGCTTTCGGGGAACCGCGTGGAAGGAAGAGGTCAACACCCGCGATTTTATTCAGAATAATTATACGGTTTACGACGGGGACGAGTCGTTCCTTGCAGGGCCGACCGACGCGACCGATAAGCTCTGGGGAAAGCTGAAGGAGCTTCAGAAGGAAGAGCGCGCGAAGGGCGGGGTGCTCGATATGGATACGGATATTGTTTCCACCATGACCTCGCACGGTCCGGGCTATATCTGTGAGGAATATAAGGAACTGGAAAAAATTGTAGGACTTCAGACGGACAAGCCGTTAAAGCGCGCTTTCATGCCGTTCGGCGGAATCAAGATGGCGCAGGAGTCGTGTGAAATGTACGGCTACACGCCGGCGCCGTCCTTTGACAAGATATTTAATGAATACCATAAAACACATAATCAGGCCGTATTTGACGCTTATACGCCGGAGATGCGCAGAGCGCGCAAAAATAAGATTATGACAGGACTTCCGGACACTTACGGGCGCGGGCGCATCGTCGGGGATTATCGGCGCGTGGCGCTGTACGGCGTTGATTTTCTCATTGAGGAGAAGAAAAAGGATCTGGCGCACTGCGGCAACGGCACAATGACCGAGAAGGTGATCCGTCTGCGCGAGGAGCTTGCGGAGCAGATTCGGGCGCTCGGCAATATGAAGGCCATGGCGGCCATATACGGCTGTGATATCTCCGCTCCGGCGGCAAACGCGCGCGAAGCCGTTCAGTGGCTGTATTTCGGCTATCTTGCGGCGATCAAAACGCAGAACGGCGCGGCGATGAGCGTCGGGCGCGTCTCCACCTTCCTGGATATTTACATTCAGAGGGATATGGACGCGGGGAAACTTACCGAGGAGGAGGCGCAGGAGCTGATCGACCATTTCACGATGAAATGCCGGATGGTAAAGTTCGCGCGCATCAAATCCTACAACGAACTGTTCTCCGGCGATCCGGTCTGGGCGACGCTCGAGGTGGGCGGCCTCGGCCAGGACGGGCGGTCGATGGTGACGAAGACGGACTACCGTTTTCTTCACACGCTTGAAAATATGGGGCCGTCCCCGGAGCCGAACCTGACGGTGCTTTATTCCAAGCGGCTGCAGGACAATTTCCGCAGGTATTCTGCTTATATTTCAGTAAAAACAAGTTCTATTCAGTATGAAAACGACGATGTGATGCGGCCGGTATGGGGCGACGATTATTCAATCTGCTGCTGTGTGTCCGCCACTCAGACAGGCAAGGAAATGCAGTTCTTCGGCGCGCGGGCAAACCTCGCAAAATGCCTGAATTATGCAATCAACGGCGGCGTCGATATCAAGTCGCGGGATCAGGTAGGGCCGGCTTACCGGCCGATCACCTCGGAATATCTGGATTACGGCGAGGTGATGGAAAAATATGACAGAATGATGGACTGGCTTGCCGGTCTCTATGTCAATACGCTCAACCTGATTCACTACATGCACGATAAATATTATTACGAGGCGGCGGAGATGGCGCTGATTGATACGGATGTCCGGCGCACGTTCGCAACCGGGATCGCAGGCTTTTCGCATGTGGTTGATTCCCTCAGCGCAATTAAATACGCGAAGGTGAAGACCGTGCGCGACGAGAGCGGGCTCGTGGTTGATTATCAGGTGGAGGGCGATTTCCCGCGCTACGGCAACGACGACGACCGCGCGGACGATATCGCTGTCTGGCTGCTGAAAACCTTTATGAACAAGCTCCGGCAGTATGAGACCTACCGCGATTCTGAGCCGACGACCTCGATCCTTACCATCACCTCGAATGTTGTATACGGAAAGGCGACGGGTGCGCTGCCGGACGGACGCCCGGCGGGCGAGCCGTTTGCACCGGGAGCGAACCCAAGCTACGGCGCGGAGAAAAACGGCCTGCTGGCATCCTTAAATTCCGTTGCAAAGCTGCCTTACGAGTATGCACTGGACGGGATTTCCAACACGCAGACCATCCATCCGGACGCGCTCGGCCACAGCCGGGAGGAGCAGGTGAAAAATCTTGTGCTGGCGATGGACGGCTATTTTGAGCGCGGTGCGCACCATCTCAATGTCAATGTGTTCGGCACGGACAAGCTCCGCGACGCGATGGAGCATCCGGAGAAGGAGGAATACGCGAATTTCACGATCCGCGTTTCCGGCTATGCTGTGAAGTTTATTGATCTTACCAGGGAGCAGCAGCTTGACGTGATCTCTCGTACCTGCCACGGAAATCTGTAAAAGAGTGAAAATATCCGGTGCCGGCCTGTGGAATACCACCTGGAAGCAGAAGGAGGAAGCATCCGGCGCCGGCTGGTGGAATACCACCTGGAAGCAGAAGAGGAAAGCATCCGGCGCCGGCCTTTGGAACACCGCCTGGAAGCAGAAGAGGAAAGCATCCGGCGCCGGCCTGTGGAATACTGCCTGGAAGCAGAAGGAGGAAGCATCCGGCGCCGGTCTGTGGAACATCGCTTGGAAGCGGTGTGCGGGGCGGGGCCGGCAGAAGGGCGGAACAGGGCGGAAACGGAAGGCTGTTTGGAACGTCAGGGGTATCAGCCTGCGGAACAAGGCGGCATCAGGATGCAGGAGTGTACTGCTGCGGCGGAATACTGCAGGGAGGAAATGCCCGGGGATGCTGCTGTGCGGCGTGGCATTGGACTGACCGGGAAGAAAGGAGAACGGCATGGGCTATATTCATTCGCTGGAAAGCTTTGGTTCTGTGGACGGGCCGGGCATACGGTTTCTTATTTTTTTCACCGGCTGCCGGATGCGCTGCCGGTTCTGCCACAATCCGGATACCTGGGAGCTGGAGAAAGGCGCGCAGTATACGGCGGACGAGCTGCTCGACCGGGCGGAGCGCTACCGCAGCTACTGGGGAGACGAGGGCGGCATCACGGCCAGCGGAGGCGAGCCTCTGGTGCAGATGGATTTCCTCCTGGAGCTGTTCCGCAAAGCAAAGCAGCGCGGCATCCATACCTGCCTGGACACCTCGGCCCAGCCGTTTACGCGCGGGGAACCGTTTTTCGGTAAATTCCGGGAGCTGATGGCATGCACGGATCTTGTGCTGCTGGACATTAAGGATATCCGGGAGGACGCCCATATTGCGCTGACGGGCCATACCAATGCAAATATCCTGGATTGCGCGCGCTATCTGTCCGAAACCGGCAAGCCGGTCTGGATACGCCATGTGCTTGTGTCCGGAGGACCCGGCACGAGCGACGATGACGGGCAGCTTGCTGGGCTTTCTGCGTTTCTTGATACTCTCCGCAATGTGGAGCGCATCGAGGTGCTCCCGTACCACACCTTCGGCGTTCACAAGTGGGATCTTCTGGGCATTCCGTACCCGTATGCAGACGCTGTTCCGCCGACGCAGGAGCGCATCGAAAACGCGAAGCAGATTCTTGGATACTACAAAAGAAAATAAAATTAGCCATTGAAATATGCCGTCCGGGCTGCTATGATTGGTAATCGGCTTCCGTGGAAAAGACATAAGAACACATAGGAGCGAATACTTTTTCTATTGCAGAAAGGACGGCATTGTTATGACAGAAACAAAGCGGGTGAAGGATATGACAGTCGGCAGCCCGACCCGGCTGATCCTGTATTTTTCCATTCCACTCCTGATTGGAAATATATTCCAACAGCTGTACAATATGGTTGACACAATTATTGTCGGGCAGTTTATCGACGCGAGGGCGCTGGCGGCGGTGGGGCTGACCGGCCCGCTGTCGTTCCTTGTCCTGGGGTTTGTGACGGGGCTGACGAGCGGCTTTGCCGTGCTGGTTGCGCAGCGTTTCGGGGCGAGGGACGAGGAAGGCATGCGGCACTGCGTGGGCATTATCACGATCCTGAGCGTCGGCGTAACCATCCTGATTACGCTGCTCTCGCTGGCTTTTGCAAAGCCGCTGCTGCGCCTGATCAACACGCCGGACAGCGTGATCGCGCAGTCCTGGCAGTATATTGCAACGATTTTTGCAGGTATTTTTACGACCGTGCTCTACAACGTGCTCGCCTGTATCCTGCGCGCACTCGGCGACAGCAGAACGCCCCTGTACTTCCTGATGATTTCTTCCATGTTGAATATCGGTCTGGATCTTCTGTTTATTACGCAGTTTGGGATGGGCGTGCGCGGCGCGGCACTTGCAACCGTGCTGTCGCAGGGAGTATCCGGAGTTCTCTGTTTTGCTTTTATAAGGAAGAAATTCCCAATTCTTCATCTGTCGCGGAAGGATTTTGCCTGGGATGGCCGACTGGCGCTGAAGCATCTCGGGATCGGGCTGCCGATGGCCTTTCAGTTTTCCATTACGGCAATCGGGGTCATTGTGCTCCAGGGCGCGCTGAATCTGTTCGGGGAGGAAAAAATTGCAGCGTACACCGCGGCATCCAAGGTGGAGCAGCTGGTCAGCCAGCCGGCCGGCACATTCGGGGTGACGATGGCAAACTATGCGGGCCAGAATCTCGGCGCGGCGCGCATTGACCGCATTAAAAAAGGAGTGCGGCAGGCGACGTTTCTGACGCTCTGCTTCGCCGTGTTCGGCATGCTTGTCATGACGCTGTTCGGAAGCCCGCTGACGCGTCTGTTTATCAAAGCGGAGGATGCGGCGCAGGCAGGGGAGATCATTGCCGCGTCGCGGCAGTATCTCAAGATCAGCGCTGCGTTTTTCCCTTTTCTTTTTGTTATTTTTATTTACCGGAATGCGCTGCAGGGGATCGGGCACAGCTTTATGCCGCTGATGGGAGGAGTGACGGAGCTTGTCGTGCGGTGCGCGGCGGCGCTTGTGCTGCCGGGCCTGCTCGGCTTTACCGGAGTCTGCCTGGCCGGGCCGCTCGCCCGGGTTTCTGCGGCCGTGCTGCTCTGTATTTCCTGGTTTGTTATAATTCGCCGGGTGGAACTTCAGTATGCTGCCCGGCCGCGCGGCCTGTGACTTTATGATAATTTAATTTTTCTTTCTGATTGCTTAATTGACATTATGCACCCGGAGAATTAGTATAATTTATGGTTCCTGAATGGTCATGCTAATTTACTTTTCAGAAATGGGGCATAATTTATGAGAGAAAAGTTTCAGCGCTTTATGGCGGGGCGATACGGGGTTGACCAGCTCGCCAGATTCCTGAATATTATAGTTGTCATACTGCTGTTTGCGTCCATGCTGTCCAGGCTCGGCATTGTATATGTGCTGGCCGTTGCATTGATGGCATACAGCTATTTCCGGATATTTTCGCGGAACCGCCAGCGGCGTTACGCGGAAAACATGCGTTATCTGAATCTGACATCCCGGGCGCGCGGCTCTTTCCGGACGGCGAAGCGCGATGCGCAGATCCGGCGGACGCATCATCTGTACCGCTGCCCGTCCTGCAGGCAGAAAATACGCGTGCCGCGCGGAAAGGGCAGGATTGCCGTCAGCTGTCCGAAATGCTCGACGGAATTTATCAAAAAAAGCTGACAGGGCGGGGCGGGACGGATTATGTTCGGTTATATTACAATCAATAAATCGGAGCTTTCCGGGCCGGAGTATGAAAGATTTCACGGCTATTACTGCGGCCTGTGCCGCGTGCTGAAGAAAAAATATGACCGGCGCGGGCAGGCGCTTCTGAACTATGATATGGCGTTCCTTGTGATACTGCTGACTTCGCTGTACGAATGCGGCGCGCAGAGCATCCAGGTGCGCTGCGTGCCGAACGGCGGCAGGAGGCACGAGGCGCTGGTGAACGAAATGACGGAGTACGCGGCGGATATGAATCTGGCGCTTGCTTACCATAAATGCATGGATAACTGGGAGGACGAACATTCCCGCAGCCAGCGGCTTCTGGCAAGGCTGCTGGAGAGCCGTTATGAAGAAATACGGGACAGGTATCCGAGGCAGTGCCGCGCGATGGAGCGGGAGCTTGCCGCGCTGTCCAGGCTGGAGCACGGCCTTAAGGCGGAAGCGGAGTCCTGCCGCGGCGAATGCTGGAAGCGGCGTGCCGAAAAGCAGCTGCGGACAGCGCCGAAGGCAGGGGACGCCGATATCGACAGCGCCGCGAACTGCTTCGGGCGGCTGACGGCGGAGATTTTTGCCGTCCGGGAGGACGAGTGGCGGGAGCTTCTCTGGGATATAGGCTTTTCGCTCGGCAAATTTGTTTATCTGCTGGACGCCTACGATGATCTTGAAAAGGACAGAAAGCGGGGCAGCTTCAATCCGCTGCTCTCGGTTGCCGGACGGCCGGATTTCGACGAGTTCTGCCATCAGATGCTGGTGATGACAATGGCGGACTGCTCGAAAAAATTTGAGATGCTCCCTCTGCTGGAGGAGACCGGGATTTTGAGAAACGTAATCTATTCCGGCGTGTGGACGAAGTACGAGCTGATCCGCGGCAGAAGAAAGAACGGAAGGCCGCGGCGGAGCCGGTGAAGGAGCGGGCGAAAAAGATTTCAGATTGGAGCAATGCCGCAGGCAGCTCTGCGGCAGGCAAGGGGTATAGCCATGTATTTTGATCCGTATCAGGTGCTCGGGGTAGCGCGCGACGCATCGGAGGAGGAAATTAAAAAAGCATACAGAGCACTGAGCCGGAAATATCATCCGGATGCCAATATCAACAATCCGAACCGGGCGCAGGCAGAGGAGAAATTCAAGCAGGTGCAGCAGGCCTACGACCAGGTGATGAAGGAGCGCTCCGGGGAGTATTCCGGAGGATACGGCAGCGGCCAGGAAGGGTTCGGCAGCCGCGGGTACGGACAGGGAGGCTACGGCGGCCGGGGAGCCTACGGGCAGCAGGGAGGCAGAGGAAGCCAGCAGAGCTACGGCGGACAGGGAGGCGGATACGGCAGCTTCGGAGGCTTTGGCTTCGGGGGCTTCGGTCCGTTCGGCGCGGCGGGCGGGCAGCGTGTGAACGAGGATTTTGACGAGACTACCGTACAGATGCAGGCCGCCAGAAACTATATTAACGCCGGACATTATGCGGAGGCCTTAAATGTACTCGCCGGCGTGCGCGACCGGACGGCTCGGTGGTACTTTTTTTCTGCGGTGGCAAATGAGGGAGCGGGAAACAAAGTCAATGCGCTCAGCTTTGCCAGACAGGCGGTGGAGCTGGAGCCGGGCAACACCGAATACTGCAATTATCTTGACCGGCTGCAGTACGGCGGAAACTGGTATCAGAATTTCGGTGAGGGCTACGGCTACGGCAGGCCGGCGGCGAGCGTGGGCGGCTTCTGCATCCGGCTGTGGCTGTTCCAGATGCTGTGCAACTGCCTGTGCCGCTGCGGGCTGTTCTGAGAGGATGGAGTGCAGTGCCGGCAGAATATCTGCGTGTACAGACTTTGCGGATGTGATATGTTGTGTACTGTAGATGTAAACATTTCCGACAAACGCAGTATTTTAGCGGAAATGGACATCTGCTAAAATACAACATATGCGGCTGGCTCATTTGTGGTGAATGGAAACTTGCAGATGTTGTGGTAAAGGAAGAAGGTGGTAATCCTTTTATTCGTATCTGTAAACAGTTTAGCACAAAGAAAGGCGGTTGTATATGGAGATTACTTACCATTGGGAAGGAGATTATCTGATTCCCGACTTCAAACTTTCGGATACAACGGAATATCAGATTGGGAAGTATGGACGGATGAGAAAGCGTTTTTTAGAAGAAAATCATAGAGGCGTTTATTCTCATATGCTTTTGTCGGAAACCTTATGGAAGCATCTTGCGGAAATTGATGAAGAATGCAATGAGATGATGGACAGGCTTGTGGGGCAGATGGCTAAAAATGAGGGTGTGACAGAACAGCTAAAATCCGAGGACTGGCTCTGCTGGCTTCAGAAGATCAACAGCATCAGAAGCAGGGCAGAAGAAGTTGTGCTGCATGATTTGATATATTCACTTTAGTATCTATATTATAGTTCGTTTAAGGTAATTAAGGGCGGTGGCATAAAATGCTCCCGCCCTTAAACCATTTTAACATAGATTGAATGTCAAGGTCAGGTAATATTTTCTACGAAAATCTCCACCTTTCCCTTGACATTAGAGCAAAACGTTGACGGACGCTATGGGGTATATTTGAGGAGGACGAAAAAAGTGTGAGTTTTTGAAAAGACTACCTTTTCCCAAGTTGAATACAGCTTGATTATAGCGAGAAAGGGAGAAATTTACAATAACGAACAGCGTAAAGATTACCGCCCTCAACGAAAGATTGTCGCGAGATGATGAACAGCAGTCTAAATAATATCAGTATTATTAGATTGCGAAAATCGAATTTTATGAAGTTTGGATAATCGGTATATGTACAGTCTGATTTATATTTGTTGTCGGTAAATAATCCTTGAATTGTTGTCGGTAATCAATTATAATAAGAGTACCGGCAAGGAAAGGGGGTGTATATGCCGACCAAAAAGCGAGGGCGACCAGTTGAAGAAAATCCGAAAAATATCCGTTTGGATATTCGGGTAACGAAAGAGGAATTACAAATCCTTGATGATTACTGCGAGCGCAAGAACGTTAAACGCCCACAGGGATTGCGTGACGGGATAAAAGCCCTTGAAAACTTATAGAGGAAGTGGTGCCACCGGCAAAGGTATTTGCACCACTTCACAGTATGCCACCCGCGCAAGGCGAGCCGCACAAATATTATAGCACTGTCCGGCTCTGTCTTGCAAGCGGCTTGTGGACAAAATCGAAAGGACAGGATAACAGAATGGGAAAGATTTTGGAAGCATTTTTGACCGACCAGCTTCGTGTAGACAGCGGAACGGAACGGCGAACCCCCGAACACCAAGCGCTCTGCGAAAAAGGCGGCGAACTTCAAGACCAGTTAGCTGAAACGCTGAACGACAAGCAAAAGAAGATACTGGAAGAACTGGTAGAAACACTTTTTGATGAAAGCAGCTGCAACGAGCAGGTAAAATTTGAGCGCGGTTTCCGTTTAGGCGTTCTGATAACGTCAGAAATCTTTTATGCGCAGGACACATTTCTTTAAGCGGATAACGGCTTGAAAGCAACTAATCAGCCAAAGGAGGCACTATGAATAAAAAACAGACCTATATCACCGACGAGGAAAAGGAAAACTGTCAAAAGGTTGTGGACGCTTTTGCGGAGCTGTTTGAAAATGAGGATTTAACCGTTGTCAATGCTGGAAAGTACGGCTTTATAAAATTGCAGTATTACAGAAATCATGTTGGTTTTGACAACGCATTTTCCTTTAATGACAGCAGGCGATTATTTAATGATCTCTGGCAGAAATGGCTTGATACGCAGCTCCTTGATATTGTGGGTGACACGCCGATGGAGGAAATGGACTGCGAGGACATACCGAAATGTTTGCCACAGGAGAAACAGCAGGAGCTTTTGGATATGCACAAACGCCTTGCAGAAAAGGCAGGCGTTGGGGATATGCCGGATAAAACCGCACCGATGAAACAATTAACGACAAGCAAAAGAGGTGGGGACAAAATGAGCGTTTTGGAACGCCTGTATATGGGAATATTATGTCCCCTTGAAGAAAGCGTCTGCAATGACGCAGATTATCATTCCCTGTTAGACGAAATCAGAACGGAACGCGATTATTTTGAGGGGATATTGTCAGAAGAAAACAAGGAACGGTTTGAGAAATGGAACATGATGATTTTCCACCATGAGGATATGACAGAATATGCAAGGTTTGCACAGGGTTTTAGGTTGGGCGTAATACTTGCGTCTGAAATATTTTCGGGGAGTGAGGACAAGTAAGGGAATGGAAAAAACAAAAAGTCTGTTGGATTTACTTGTAAGGCTAAGAACTTATAAGGCCTTAGACAGAGCCGCCGAAAAAAACAGGAATTACTGAGCAACTCTGAAAGAGCAGGATAAGGCGTATGACGAACTGCAAAAGGCAGGACTGGACAGAGAACAGAAACGCATTGTTGACAGGGCACTCAGCGCCTTAAATGCAAACGGGGCGGCATACGGCAAGGCTGCTTACAGATTAGGATTGCACGACGGCATACGGCTTATGTCGGAAGTGAATAAACTCTGACCACAAAAATTGAATAATTGTGTATCTGAAAAAGGCATTTTCACACCGAAGATGTCTTTTTCTTTTACACAAATATCCTACAAACAGCCGCCACGCAGAAAGGAGGGAAGGAGAATCTTGCGGGATAAGCTGAAACGCATGATTTTGAGGGATATTCAGAGTGGAAATTATTAAGTCTCAAATTCACACTTATTTTGTCTTGATGGCACAGACGATAATGTCCTTTTAGCACTGGGAAATTTTCGCATAGGGAAAAATCAGATTGAATATCCTGTCGAATTATGGTAATATTTCTTTGGGAATACCAAGATGGTAGGCGGTTAGCCCTCTGTGGAGGGATGTGACCCTCCGATTACAATGTATCTTCGATACATAGAAACCCGCAAGGGAATCTGAGAAAGGAGGGCTGATGCGAATGTTGACGATAGAAGGGTTGATTTCAGTGCTTGGCTTATGTCTGACCTGTTTCGGTCTCGGATACGCCATCGGTAGCAAAGATAATAACAAGACACAAAAATAGCCGCCCCCGACCAAAGGTTACGGCTATTTTGTGACTAAATAATCGGGCTAACCGTCTATCGGTAGCTCCTAGTGGGCATCTGTTGACGCAGATGTCCTTCTTTATGTTCAATATACCACAATCTCCAAAGTGCCGCAAGCATTTTTTAGCGGTTATTCGATTTGTTCCCCTTTTTCTTTTCTCTTGATTTGTAGACATTAAACTGATTTTTGCACCTTTGGCTGCAAAATTCATTCCCCTTCCGGCTTGCAACAAAGGCTTTTTTGCAATGCTTGCACATACGCATATCACTGTCCTTGTCCGTGAGCATGAATGAAAAGCACATCTGCACCATGACCAGCAGCGAATGGAAATCCCATACGATAACGGGCGCATCCTTTTCCAGCGCAATGCGGTAAGTCGGGGATATGCCGCCGAAAGCGGAAATGCCCTGACGGTACAGGCTGCGTGTCTGTTCATCAATCATATCATAATCCATGTAATAAAGGAAACTTGTCATAAAGGTAAATGCGAGGTCGGTAAATTCTTTCACGATCCAGTCATACCTTTCCGCATATCCTTTCTGTAATTCCATCGCCACAGCCTGCGGCGCATTGCCCATAGCCATTGTAATTGCAATGCCTTCACGGTCAGTCACAGACCATCCCGATTCCATGCCTTTCTTTCTAAAATCCGGCTTGTCGAAGGGATAAAAATAGGAGAGGTAGTCCTCTGTCAGGAGGGATTCTTCCTTTATAAAGTGGTTTTTGGGAAGATACACGGATTCATAGGTTATAAAGTCCGGTGTTGTCGGCAGGGCGGTCATAAAGCCGAGGAAACCATATTTTTGGGTAAAATCAAGTATGGCTTCTTTCAGTTCTTCTTCCGGTGCCTTATGCATGGCGGCAAGTCCGACATTTACCGCATCAATGACAAGCTGTTCCGCTTCCTGCATGGGATGATACATTTCAGGTTTGGCATCTTTGGAAACTGTTATATAGATGTCCTCGTTACTGTCCGTCTTATATTCGTAGCTGCTGTACCGAATCCACGGTGCGCTGGTATGTTCAAATAAATTCTTCATAGAAAA
>ERZ777305.2426-NODE-2426-length-15989-cov-3.203590_pt1 | contig 15989 bp, 19 predicted proteins | sample MGYA00374965_ERZ777305 | MGnify/ENA primary metagenome ERZ777305 (study PRJEB29328, sample SAMD00013331) | mouse gut metagenome | study: EMG produced TPA metagenomics assembly of the Metagenome analysis of fecal microbiota from mouse which was promoted... | reverse complement strand
GCGATCACTCCGGCATTGGGGATAATATGACAGTTCCCCGGATACTTATCATAGCCGAAATTATCATGGAGGAACTCAAAGCATGCCCGCCAGTCATCAGGGTTTCCATCATAAAAATCCATGACCGCCCGTACCACCCTTGTGTACTCACAGTCAGCGGGTATGTACTTTAGGGCTTTCTCCATCACTGTTCGCACGTCCTTCTCCACAAAGGCAAGGCTCACACAGCAGGCGATAAACACCCCGCCATACACGCCGTTGCCCCCATGGGTGACGCTGGCGGCCTTCTCTGCAAGCTCCGCTGCCAACTCCGGGTTCCCCGGGGCTACCAGCCCCCAGGGGTCGATAAATATCTGCCCGCCGATCTGCTCGGCCATAGTGGAGCCGTTCTGCTCGATGCTGCCGCTTCTCGGCGCGGGGATGCCGTTTCTCAGGTTCAGATAGGCGGTGTGCTCCGTTGAGACACCGTATCCGCCCCACCAGAAAAAGCCATGCTCAAAGGGTGCGTAATTCAGGAGGGCGTTGGCCACATCCTGGGCCTCCAGCTTCTTCATATCCTCACAGTCCTCCAGCGCCCGGATAAAGAACAGCGGCCCGTTACTGTCGTCGTCGGCGGCAAAGTTCTTATAGCTTACTGGATAGCCGTCTAGCTCTCCGAAGGCTTTTTTTATCATCTCATAGCTCCAGCCCTCAATGGGCGCGCCAAGGCGTATGCCGATAATTTTCCCCAGCCATCCGGCATATACGCGTGCGGGGTAATCTTGGGGGATTTTCATTTGATAGTGCTCCTTTCAAAATATTATATTCTGTTTTACTCTTTCAGGCCGCTCATGACTATTCCCTGTACAAAGTATTTCTGTGCGAAGATATAGAGCACCAGTACAGGCACCATTGTTATCAGCGCCCCAGCCATCATCTGGTTCCACTGGGTCACATAGGTGCCCTGGAACTTTGCAAGTCCCATGGACAATGTCCACAGGGAATCGTCGTTCAGGAATATCAGCGGGCGCTGGAAATCGTTCCAGGTGTTCATAAAGGTAAACACTACCAGCGTCACTATAGCGGGCTTTGAGTTCTTGATGATTATTTCCCAGAATATCCTCGGATAGCCGCAGCCGTCGATCTTTGCAGCCTCCTCCAGGTCCTTAGGGATCGTCAGGAAGAACTGGCGGAGCAGGAATGTGCCGAAGGCGTTGAATATACCAGGTACTATCAGCGACCAGTGGGTGTTCACAAGCCCCAGGAGCTTCACTATCTTGAACTGGGGTATCATGACCACCTGGAAGGGTATCATCATCGTCCCGAGGTACATAAGGAATATGAAATTGCGTCCCTTAAAGTTCAGCCTGGCAAAGGCATAGGCCGCCATGCTGCAGGTGATAAGCTGGCCGGCGATAGTCAGCGCCGAGATAAAAAATGTATTGGCAAAGTACTTGATCCACGGCGCGGCCTGGATCATATAGGTGTAGTTCTCCCAGGCCACGTACTTGGGCACCCAAGTGGGCGGCGCGGCGAACATTTCCTGTGTGGTTTTCAGCGAGCTCGATATCATCCACAGGAAAGGTACAAGCATTGTAACGGACAGGACAATGAGTATAATGTGTATGATGGTCTTATAGACGACCTTCTTGGTTTTTCCCTGATGCACAGCTATGCCTCCCCTCTAAAGCTCATTGTTCTTCTCGCTGACTTTAAGCTGTATGACGCTGGCAGCGAAAATTATTATGAAGAGTATATAGGCCATAGCTGAGGCATAGCCCTGCTTGAAGTATTGGAAGGCGTTCATATAGATAAGGTAGCACACGACCTCGGTAGCCCGCCCGGGCCCGCCGCTTGTCATGATGTATATCTGGTCGAAAGCCTGCAGGGCGCCGATCATGCTCGTAAGGAGCACAAACATCATCGTGGGGCGTATCATAGGCAGAGTGATGCGGGTGAAGCGCTGGAAGGCGCTGGCGCCGTCTATCTCCGCAGCCTCATAGAGGGAGGGAGAGATTCCCTGAAGGCCCGCGAGCAGTATCACGCCGTTATAGCCGAGCCCCTTCCATATGGTCATGATTATCACCGACGGCATGGCAAGCTCCTCTGTGGCCAGCCACCCGGGCTGGGGAAGGCCCAGCGCCCCGAGAACCGAGTTTATCAGTCCATAATCCTGATTATACATCCATTGCCAAACCATTGCAATAGCAACATAGGAAACAATGCAGGGAATAAAGAAAGCTGAGCGGTACAGGCTCTGGGCGCGTATCTTCTGGTTCAGGAGTATCGCCACCAAAAGGGCCAGAAACGCCCCCAGCGGCACGGTGCCCACTGTAAAGTACACCGAGTTCAGGAGCGCGTGCCCGAACTCACCGTTCTGGAAAAGGTCGATATAATTCTCAAAGCCTACAAATTTTGGAGCGGTTATCCCGTCATAGTTTGTCAGGCTGTAGTAGAGGGAGACCACTACAGGCACCGCCGTAAAGACCAGGAACCCTATTATAATTGGGGCCAGGAACACATATCCCCAGAAGGTCTCGTTTGTACCCAGCGGCTTTCTCGGCCTTTTAGCGGCCTTAGCTGAATTTGTCATATAAAAGCCTCCTTAAAATGTGGAGGGGAGCCTCCCTTTGAGCCTCCCCCCTCGCATAAAAATCCGTTATCCGGCAAGGATTTTATTTATCTGGGATATAAGCTCCTGCTGAGTCTCCTCCGGGCTCCGCTTGCCTATGAGCATCTCGTCAATAGTCTTGCCCAGGGCAGTGTTGACCTCGGTACGATAGACTGAGAGCTCGTCCACCAGGTCGCAGTCATCCACAGAAGCTATGAACGCCTCCACGTTATCGCATATTTTGGCGTCGCGGACTATCTGCAGGGCATCTTCGTCGGTGCTGCCGGGCAGAGCCATATTGGCCTTGGCAACTATCTTCTGGCCCTCGGGACCTACCAGGTACTTCAAGAGCTCCCAAGCCTCGTCCTTATGCTTGCTGGAGGAGGAGATGCCCCAGTTGAGCACGCCCGCCTTTACCTTCTGGGTCTTGTTCTTGGGGAAGCGCACCACGTCCCACTCGAAGTCCAGTCCCTCAGCCTCGTACTGGGGCAGTAGCCACAGACCGGCGGCCTGCATGGCTACCTGCTGGTTCTGGAACATGGAGTCGGCGGTCTTGCCCATGGAGGTAAGCTCTGCAGGGTTGGGGGACACCTTGTCCTCCACTACCATCTTATAGAGGAAGTTGAGCGCGTCCAGGGCCTCGGGGGTCTCAAGCCCCTTCTGCTCGGTGCCGCTGGTGTCGAAGGTCACGCCCGCCGTGGCGATCCAGTTGAGATCCTGGTCGGCCCAGTTGCCGGGATGGCGGAACCCGTAAATCTTCTTCTCAGGGTCAGTCAGGGCCTTGGCCGCGGCATAGAATTCGTCCCAGGTCCAGTCATCGGTGGGCAGGGGCACTCCGGCGTCCTGGAACATGGTCTTGTTATAGTACATGCAGTAGGGGGATATCTCCTGAGGGAAGGCATAGAGCTTGTCCTCAAAGCGGAGAGGAGTCAGAAGGGACTCGGGGTAAACGGAGGTGTCAAAGCCGTCCCTCTCCACATACTCGTCCAGGGGCTCGAGGGCGCCCTTATTGGCAAATACGTAGGTCCACTCGTTGAGGTAGATGATATCCGGGGCCGTGCCGGAGCCGATAAGGGTCATCAGCTTCTGAGCGCGCTCGCTGCCGATATCAATGGGCTCGACCTTGATGTTTGGATGCTCCTTCATAAAGCCGTCAAACTTCTCCTGGTGGATGTCCAGCTCCTGGGCGCTGCCGCTGACAGCGATCTGGACGGTGACGGTCTCTCCGCTGCCCTTATTATCGGCGGCAGAGGATGTCTTGCTTTCTTCTGTCTTTGAGCCGGAGCTCTGGTCGGCGTTGCTGTTGGTGTTGCCGCACGCTGCAACGGTCAGCAGCAGCACGAGGGCCAGCAGCAGGGCTGTGATTTTCTTCATTGATTTTGTCCTCCTTTTATTTGGATAGAATCAGTATATGAGTAAACGGACGCATTGTCCGAAGCCTCCTGGTCGGTGTGCCCGGAGTTGATGTGGAACTCCAGGGTGGGCAGATCTATCAATCCCGCACATGCCCCCAGCTTGACCGTTGAAAAACCGGCGGCAAAGTTTGCATAGAGTATGGCCGTCTCCATATCTTCGCCCCTTATCAGGCAGGCCACGAGGGCAGCTGCAAAGGCGTCGGCCGCGCCGGTGGTGTCTACAGTGCTGAAGCTTGCGGCCTTGAAATACTTCGACCTGACGCCGTCGCTCCAGTAGCAGCCCCTGCTGCCAAGGGTGATTATCACGTTCTTGGCCCCTTTTCCCAGAAAGTGCCCGGCCTTCTCCTCATAGGTCTCCCCGCCGGGGCAGAGGCGGCCTATCTCGTTTTCGTTCGGCATGAATATGAATACCTTTTGAAGCAGGCTGTCCGGTACAGAATCTATTGCCGAAGGCTTCAGCAGTATCTTCACGTGCTCGTTGTAGGCAAGCCTCGCGGCGTACTCAACAGCGTCTATATTTACCTCCGTCTGCAAAAGGCAGAAGCTGGCCATCTGGAACACGAAGATATTCTGGGATATATCATGCACCGTCAGGGTGTCGTTTGCACCCCGGTATATGGCTATGCCGCCCTCGCCGTCGCCCTGGATGTGTATATAGGCCCGGCCCGTGCTGGCCTTCGAGGTGTGGGATACCCCCTCGGTGCTCACATGATTGTCTTTAAGGTAGTTGAAGGCGTCCGCGCCGTCGTAGTCCTTTCCTATCTTCCCTATAAGGTACGCTTCAAGCCCCAGCCTGGATATGCCCACCGCCTGGTTCAGCCCCTTTCCTCCGGGACTTACGGCCACGCTCTGCACGAGGGTGGTCTCGCCCATCTGGGGGAAGCGCTCAAGGGATATCAGAGTGTCCATATTTATAGAGCCGACTACGACCACTTTCTTTTTCTGGAAGTCGAAAGGCACGTCCACGCTCTGCCCGGAAATAATGCTGGGCTTTGTCACAAACGCCGCCTCAATGGCCCGAAAGCCGTCCATATCCGCCGTAAGCCTGCGGCAGATATGTGCCGAGAGCTCCCGGTACGGGAGAAGCACAGAGGTGAGCCGTGGCTGCAGGAAACCGTCTCTGTCGTTTCCCTGCACCCCTACGACCGAGAGATACTTTGGCACCCGGCGGTTCTTGAGCTGCGAGAGCTCATATAAGTATGCGGCCATGTCCTCAGAGAAACATACCGCCCCGGTGCTCCCCAAAAGGAGGCGTCCGGGCACCTCACCGTCCTGCTCCTCAAGAACGCATACCATGCTCTCGTTGGCCGCTATGCCGCTGTCAAGGCAGGCCATCTGAAAGCCCTGGAAAAAGCAGCCCTCAGAGTATCCCCGCCGCCGGGCAAGGCAGAAAAGCTGGGTATGCCTGAGCTGGATAAGCTGTCTCGCGGCAGTGTAACCCACCTGCCAAAAGTCTATGCAGGAGTTGTTTGGGGCCGGCGGCGAGTGGGTATCCATAAGGTGAAAGGGTATGTCCCTGGCGCGTATCATGTCAAGGCATCCGTCCAGGGAGTCCTCCCGCCTGTCCCAGACCAGCCCGTCCGGGCTGTAGCCCAGCATGGCCGTGAGGTTTCTGAACTCCTCCTGGGCACTGCCGGAGCGGCACACCAAGGTGGAGTAGCCCTCCCGCCGGAAGTCCTCTATCAAAAGCGAGCCCAGGTACTCATGGTCCTGTGACGCATCCAGAGCGATGGCCACAAGGAAACTTTTACCCTCTCGCTGTTTAGTGACCCCGGCGTAGGGAGTGTAGTTATACTCCTTAACTATCTTGAGCACCCGCCTTCTGGTATCCTCGCTGATATTCTGGTCCTTCTTGTTTATCACCTTCGATACCGTGGCCACCGAAACGCCGGCTAGCTTTGCAATCTCTCTAATATTCATAGTTTTCCCTTTCCGCTGAGCGGGGAAAATGTTTCGCAAACCGTTTTGGCGGCTACATTATACACAAAAACGCCCGCTTGTCAACCCCGCTTCATGAATTATTTTATATTTTTTTGCAGAAATGCGCTATAAACAGAGAAAATTTAAGAAATATTTTAAGGAAAACTGTTTCCTGATATGGGTATTTTTCATTGCTGCAAAAACGCAAAAGCAGAACCGATTGGAAAAACAATGCGACGACGAGCGGAGAGCAGATATGAAACGGTTTTTGACCTTGGTACGGCAGTATACTAATGTGTCCATACATTACTCGGACGCCGAGGCCGCCCGGGAGCGGTCAAGAATTTATTACCATTTGGAGCCAACGGCTGAAGAGTACCGGCAGAAACTGGAGGAGGAGTATGAGAGGGTCACGCTGGGGGTCAGGAGGTTTTTGGAGTTCGGGCAGTCATGAGTGGCTGGGAAAGGGCTTTTCTTTGTTATGCGGCGCAAATTTTGAGCAGGAATTTGCTCTTCCTTTTTCAAGTGCTTTATGGTATACTATAAAACTGTAAACTGATATGTGCGAGTATGTGCGAGGAATATGCAATGAGTGACTTTTCAAAAGCTGCATACTGGCTGGACTGTGCCGATTACGACTTACAGACCGCCAAAGCTATGCTTGAAACAAAACGATTTCTCTATGTCGGATTCATGTGCCATCAGACCATCGAGAAGGGATTAAAAGCAATCTTTGTTCAGCGGCGGCCAGACAGCGAACTGCCATATATTCACAGTTTAGTGCGCCTTGCCAACCTATCGAAAATCTCCGCTGAGATGAGCGAGGACCAGCTTTCCCTACTGGATATTTTAAACCCATTGAATGTTAAGGCCGGGTATCCACTCAACAAAGAAAGGCTCTTGCGTTCCTTAACCGAAACACGCTGTGAGAATTTGGTTCGCAAAACGGAGGACTTACTGTCATGGATAAAAACGAAGTGTTAGACTTAGCAAAAAAGTATGCCGATTATGTCCGTGAAACATTGAATGTGCAGTCTGTTGTCCTTTACGGTTCTCAAGCGAAAGGGAACCCCACAGAAAGCAGTGATATTGATATTGCTGTTATAGTAGACGATGTTTCAGGTGATTATTTAGACAGTGTTGCTTTGCTGTGGAAACTTTCCCGAAAAGTCAACGCGGATATCGAGCCTGTTCTTTTGACTGCCGCTGATTCTGATAGTGGTTTTCTCCATACTGTCCGTGAAACCGGGATCGCTGTCTGACCCATAAGCTGACCCAGAACCGGAAAAACTCAGTGGAGTGGACAGGGGCAAACCTTCGGGTTTTTGCGGGAAAATGGAGTAAAAATGGTCGGAAATGCCTGAAAACTGCTGGAAAAACTGGCTCACTACAGCTCATAACCCGAAGGTCGCAGGTTCAAATCCTGCCCCCGCAACCACATCGAATCCCTAGAAGCTGTAAGGTTTCTAGGGATTTTTGCTATTCGTTCGCAATATTTTCAAAGGCTTCCCCAGGCCCCACAATTCAACTATAATTCAACTCTGAGTTCAACAGACGGAACTCTAACTGTCTACGCTTTTTTCAGGAACACATCAGCCAGAATATCGGCGTTCCGCTCGTCTGCCTCCTCCATCACATGGGCGTAGATGTTAGCCGTGGTGCTCACCTGGGCATGGCCCAGCCGTTTGCTGATGCTCACGCTGTCCACGCCGTTAAAGTACAGCATCGAGGCCATCGTATGACGGAAAGCGTGGGGGTTGATATGCGGCAGGCCGTGGCGCTTGCTGAACTTCGCCAGCCAGTCGGTCACACTGTCCGGGTGCATTGGCCCGCCGTTATCTTGAGCGAACACGAAATCCTTGTTCTCGTAGTACGCTCCCAGCCGCAAGCGCTCCGTATTCTGCCATATGCGGTACTCTCTCAGCAGCTCCATCGTTTCCCGGGGCAGGCTCACATAACGGTTAGAGGTCGCTGTCTTTGGTGTACTCTCATAGATACCGATGTCGGCAGAGTACAACACGGAATTGCAGATATGTAAACGCCCTGCCTCGAAGTCCACCTTATCCCACTTTAGGCCTAGAATCTCGCCTCTTCTGGCCCCAGTTATCAGCAGCAGATGGGTGATGGTTCTCCACTTGATTGACTCCGTTTCCAGAGCCTCCCGAATAGCCGCCACTTGTTCCGGCTGGAAGTAGTTGACCTCTTTTCTTTCCACCTTTGGCAACGTGGCCTTGCTTGCCACATTGAACGGCACCAGCCCCTCCTTCTCGGCTTGGTCAAGCACCGTGGAGATAAGCCGGTGGTGCTCCACCACGGTCTTAGGCGACAACCTGCGGGTGTTCTCTTGAATCCTGAACGCCTTATCCAGCTTGACCCCCAGCGCGTCAGCTACGGCCTGCGCCGCCATTACGCTGACAGGCTGGCCCTTTAAGGCGGCGTACACGCTGCCGAGAGGTATCCCCCCTCCTGGGCTATCTTGGCCCTTGTAAGGCCCTTCTCCTTGACGAGAGCGGCCAAATCCAGCTTGGCAACCGCCTTTGACGTCCCTTTCCCCGCGCCCTCTTTTCCTAAAGCGGTGTAAAGGCTGTTTAAGTGGTCGGCACGCAGGTCTTTCAGCTTGATATGCCCGATGGCCGGGTATATTCTCTCTGCCAGCTGCCTATAGCGCACTACGGTGCTATGCTTTGTCCTTCTGGCCTCCTTCAGTTCCAGCACGTACTCGCAATAGGTCTGGAAGGTCTGGCGGCTGTCTGATGTCACCCCCTCCCTGCACTCTTTCTCAAAGGTCGCGGCGAAAGTCTCGGCCTTTTTCCTTGCACTCTTTTCCGTCCAGGTGGGCTTGACCTCAAAGGTGGCGGTATAGGGTTTTAGCTGCTTTCCATCGTCCCCACGGCCCCGGTGGACACGGATAGAGAAGCTAATCAACTTGCCGGACTTGTCCCGGCGCTCCTGGATATTAGCCATTCAATCGCCTCCTTTTCAGAAAATCCTCAACCCTGTCGTCCATCAGGTGCAAAAGCGCACTCATAGCCACATATTGGGGGTCTTGCAGGTTATGGATACACTTCTTCCAATAGTCCTGTACACGCTGCTCAGAGCCACGGTCCGCATCGTCCGCTGCAATAAGGAAGGCCACATCTATGGCATTCATCATCCTGCGAAACTCCTTTTGCTCCATCAGCCAGTTTGCAAACTCGACCCCATGAACACGGTGTTCCTCCTCATATCCGCCAGAAGTAAACTCCTTCCAAAAGGCTACATTGTCCTCGGAGAGCCGCAAATACTCGCAAACCTCCGCCTCTGCTGCTTTCGGGTCCCTGACCTGAGAGCGCCCTACCAGCCAGTCAACCGGGACTTCAAAGTAGTCCGCGATGGCACACAGGGCGGTCAATCCCGGTTCTGCCTTGCCATTTTGGTAGTTGGACAGTGCTCCCACGGAGATGTTGATTTCTTTTGCCAGTTCCTTGATGGGCTTTCCGCTCTCTTTTGTCAGACTACTCAGCCGCTGGGCTAGCAATCGGGCGTAAGAATCTTGTTTCATTCGCTCATCCTTTCTACATATAATCGTGAACTTCATCCGCAAATCGTCACTAAAAAGAACATCATGAACTCGCTTGACTTTCTTGCCATGATTCTCTATAATGAAAACATAATGATAAATTCATCATAATCATTCTACACGATGTCCAGCCCGATGTCAAGTAGAAAATTCATGTTGAAAGGAAGATGTGCAATGAAAGCGAACGAAACTGTACGCAAAGCCGCACGCACCGCCAATGTCCCACTCTGGCAAGTCGCGGCAGAGCTGGGAATCTCCGAGCCGACCATGACCCGGTGGCTGCGGTTCCCGCTCACCCCGGACAAGGAGGCCGCAATGCTTGAGGCAATCAAAAAACTGGAAAGAGAGGTAGGTTAATGGAGAAACGCTTTTTGACCATCCGCCAGACCGCCAAGCTGGGGCTTTTGAGCGAGTACCAACTGCGGCTATGGCAAAAGCAGGGCAAGCTACCTGGGGTATACTCCGGGGTGAAGTTCATGGTGAATGTCCCTCAGCTTGAGGAAAAGCTAAAGGAGATTAGCCGGAACGGAGGTACCGCATGATGAACACCAAAGAAAAGGCCCTCTCCCGGCGCGGCAACGCTAGGAAAGGGCAAGAACTACATTTACAAATCCATTGTAGCATGGTCGGCAGGGGAAGTCAAGGGGTGCGCCTATGAACGAAAAAATTTCGGTTTTAGAAAATCTTGCACCAGAACTCAACCCCCGCTACACAGTGACCGACATCGGCAACAGCAACCTGTTTGCCGACTACTACCGCGATATTGCCCGCTACGTCCCCGAACGGAAGATGTGGTACATCTTCACTGGCAAGCGGTGGGAGCCAGATATTGGCAACCTCCAAGCCATGGAGCTGTGTAAAAAGCTGGCTGATGAACTAGTGATTTACGCCCTCTCCCTCCCCGATGGACGTGAGCGTGACGAGTACCGCAAAGCCGTGGAGCGCTGGCAGATTCGTCACTACCGGGAGATCATTCTGAAAGATGCTATGGGCATTTACCCGGCTAAGCTCAGCGAGTTTGACAGTAAACCCTACCTGTTTAACTGTAAAAATGGTACGTTGGATTTACATAACAGAGCGTTCCATGAACACAGCCCCGCTGATATGTTGGCAACAATTTCCGGCGTGAAGTACGACCCGGAGGCTCGCTCAGAGTTGTGGGAGCGCACCATCCAGGACGTTATGCAAGGCGATATTGACCTTGCCGCCTACATCCAAAAGGCTCTGGGCTACGGCCTGACCGGGGACATGTCCGAGGAATGTTTCTTCCTCCTCTACGCCCCCACGACCCGCAACGGCAAGGGGACTATCATGGAAACTTATATGAAAATGCTGGGCGGTTATGGCAAAGCAGCGCGGCCGGAAACAATAGCTCTACGGCAAAATTATAGCGCCAGCGGCCCTTCTGAGGACATTGCAAAGCTGGCAGGAGCGCGGGCCGTGAACATCTCAGAACCGGACAAGCAGATGGTTTTATCGGCGGCGTTGGTGAAAACTCTAACCGGCAACGACACCATGAGCGCCCGGTTTTTGAACGAAAACAGCTTCGAGTTCAAGCCTCAATTCAAGCTGTTCATCAATACAAATCATCTTCCAAAGGCCAATGATGTGACGATTTTCAGTTCTGGTCGAGTAAAAGTTTTGCCGTTCAACCGTCATTTTGAGCCGAAAGAGCAGGATAAAACTCTCAAAAAACGGTTGGAAAAGGAGCTGTCCGGCGTGTTGAACTGGTGCTTAGATGGGCTGTGGCTTATGCGTGAAACAGGTTTTGAACCGCCCCAATCGGTGCTGGCGGCGACCGCCCAGTACCAGCATGACAGCGACAAACTGACCCGGTTCGTGGAGGAAATGCTGACACCCGACCCCGATGGTGAAGTCCGTACAGAGGACGCTTACCGCGAATACCGGGACTGGTGCCAGCGTAATGGGCAGTTTGCGGACGGTTACCCAACATTTAAGCAGGGCATAGAGGGGTACGCCCAAGTCAAAAGGAAACGTCCCAAAGGGGCCGGAAGGTCGGTGAACGCGACCGCCATGCTGTGCGGTGTTCAGCTGAAAATGGATGATAGAATGGGCTTGTAAGTAGCCGGTGTGTCAGGTGTGTCAACGAAATATAGGGGTAAAAATATTTGCTCTCGCGTAAGAACCTCTGCTTTCAACTGACACACCTGACACACACTCAGCTTTCGGGGCGCAAAAGTGGCCCCGCAGGGGTCACAGGTACGGAAAACGGCCAAAGGGCGTTTTGAGTACGAGCCAGCATCGCATTTGTACACACATTCGTAAGGACAAATGTGCGGCCAAATACAGACTGGATAGGGAGTACCCTATGACCCCATATTTTAGAGCGCTGACGCGCACAAGGAGGGAATTGTTTGATAGCTAAAAGAAAATTTGATATACGGCTCTCGCAGAGGGACTTCAATATGTTGGAGAGGCGGGCGCGCAGATGCAAGATCAGTAAGTCAGAGTATATGCGTCGGTTGCTGAACCGGTGCGTCCCGAGGGAGGCTCCGCCTCTTGATTACTATGGCATGATGAACGAACTGAAAGCGATACGCGAGGATTTGGATGTGCTGGCGCAAATGGCAACAGCTACAGGGTTCATCGACGCAAAGGCTATTGACGTGCAGCTGCGTGAACTCCGAAAGACCTCTGAGAAAATTGGATTAGCTGTGGCTGGGGAGTATGATGAGGACGATTAGAGCGGGATCCGCGCCCTCCTGCCGGTAAGCATCTCCGTTTCCCCCAATGCCGCCCCTGGTTTCGGTATGAAACCGGGGGTTGATTTTGTGAAAAAACGCCGACCTTGAATCCAACCGCCGCTTTTGCTATAATGTAACCAGATAAGCGAAAGGACGGTGGCAATATGCCAGGTGTATTGAGCGAACACATAGCCTCCCTGCGAAAAGAACGGGGCCTGACCCAGGATCAGCTGGGCAAAATGTGCGGGGTGTCGTCGCAGGCGGTGGGCAAATGGGAGAAGGGCGGCGCGCCGGACGTGGAGCTGCTGCCCATTCTGGCGGAACAACTGGGGGTCACCATTGACGCCCTGTTCGGGCTGGAAGGCGGGGAACGGGTAGATGCGGCGGAGGCCGTGGGCCGGTGGCTGCGGGATTTCCCGGAAAAGGAGCGCATGGAGCGGTTCTGCCGCCTGGTGTGGAGCTCCATCAACTATTTTATGCCCAGCGGGCTTGACGTGCCGAAGATGGAATACCTGGACACCTGCCGCACCCATATGGACGGGGAGAACCAGATTATGTATACGGAGATACGGGGTGGCGGTGGGCTGCTGATGGATGTGCACGCGGAAGATATGACCTTCGTCACCCTCTGGCCTGAGCCCAAGGAGGGCTACGCCTCCTTTTTCGCGCCCATGGAGGACTACCGCAGGCTGTTTGCGTTGCTGGCGAAGCACGGCTGTCTGGAGTTGCTGGACAGCCTCTATTGGCGTAAATCCAATTACTTCATTCCCCCGGTAATCGCGGCCTGCCGCCGGAAACCGTTACCGGGCTGCTGGAGGAACTGGCGGACATTGGCATTTTCTGGTCTATGAAGCTGGAGCTGGAGGACGGGGAGGTCAATGCCTATAAGCTGGCCGAGCCCCTGACCCTGGTGCCGTTCCTGATGGCTGCCCAGGGCTTCATGGAAACCAGCTGCAACTATATGTACTTTTATGACGACGAGGACCCTCTTTTGCGGGGGAAAAAATGGAAAGCACAGGAGGATAACGAACATGAAAAAGCATAATAAAAAAACCGTCGCCACTATGGCACGCTATCTTGTGAAATTCAAAGGAGACGTCCTTCTTGCGCTGCTGCCCCTGGTGGTGATCTGTGGTATGCTGTCGGTCACCAGCCTGGTGACTGCCCAGGTGTTCCAGCGGGTATTCGAGGGGGACCTGTCCGGCCTGATAAAGTGGATGTTGATTTTAACGGGGGCATGGTTTTTGGTGCAGGCGGTGAGCGTGCTGCATGAGCTTTTGCAGGCCCGAGCCATCCGCAGGCTGAACAACGCTGTCCGGGAGGACATGGCCGAGGCCCTTTTGCGTATGAGCCACCAGGACTATCACGCCAAGGGTGCGGGGGAGTACCTCTCCCGCTTCACCAACGACGTGAACCAAATAGAGAATCTAGCCTGGAAACCGTTCTTTCAACTTGTGGAGGCCGCGGCCACCTCTCTGTTTAGCGTGATCGCCCTGTTGACCATTCACTGGTCGCTGGTGCTGGCGGCGTTGCTCACCACCGTGGTCATGGTGTTTGTGCCCCAGCTTTTTAACAAGCGCATGGAGGCGCTGGGCGCGGTCTGCTCAGAGGAACAGGCTAAGGCCACCGGGGCACTCAAGGACCTGCTCTCCGGCCGGGACGTGCTGCGCTCTTTCGGCCGGGAAGTGCGCTTTTCTCAGGGGGCGGGAAAAGCCAGCGACCAGATAGAAAAGCCCCGGTACCGCTTGGCCTATGTGAAAGGCTTTGTGAGCGCGGGGGTAGGCTGCGTAAACGTGATTTGCCAGGTGCTGGTCACGGGCCTAGTGGGGCTGTTGGCCATTTGGGGCTATACTCAGGCGGGCTCTCTGGCGGCGGGGGGTAACCTCTGTGGGATGCTCAGCAACGGCCTGGGAAGTATCGCGGGCCTGCTCCTCTCCTTCTCCTCCGCCAAACCGTTTTTTGAGAAGATTACAGTTCGCACTGAGGAGGCAGAAACCCACGCCAGAATGGAGTTGGAACCGCTGGCGGATGCGATTACCCTGGAAAACCTCCGCTTCCAATACGGGAAGCGCCCCATCCTGCACAATCTATCTCTACAGTTCCAAAAGGGAGGCAAATATGCCATTACCGGACCCTCCGGCTGCGGAAAATCCACTCTGTTGAAGCTTCTGCTGGGATGGCTGCCGGGCTACAGCGGGGCCATCCGGTTCGACGGGAAGGATGCCAAGGAGTTTACCCCGGAGCAGCTGGGGCGGCAGATGAGCTACATCGAGCAGAACGTGTTCCTGTTCAACTCCACCATCCGGGACAACATCACCCTGGGCGAAACGTTCACTGACGCACAGATGGAGAAGGCCCTGCGGGACAGCGCTCTGATAGGCGATCTGGCCGCTATGCCCGACGGCCTGGACACCATCGTGGGCGAAGAGGGCGGCAACCTCTCCGGTGGACAGAAGCAGCGGGTGGCCATTGCCCGCGCCCTGATCCACAACCGCTCCATCCTCCTGGTGGACGAGGGCACCAGCGCCCTGGATCAGAAGAATGCAGACATCGTGGAAAAGAGCCTGCTGGCTAATCCCGACCTGACGCTGATTCTGGTGAGCCATCATCTGACCGAGGCGCGCAAGGGGCAGTTTAGTGAGGTGTATGAGTTAGAGCCACCAGCGGCGAGTTATGCCTCATAATTTTACTATGCCAAATAAATTGCCTACCATTTAAGGCAGGCATTAAAAACGCAACATATTTCAAACGTGATTATTTACTAAACAAGTCCGCATGAGTGCCAGTACGAACTAAGTAAAGCTCATTACCATCCACCCGATAAATCAGCAGCCAATCCGGGGCCAGATGGCACTCCTGGAAGCCTGCCCAATTGCCTGTAAGCTGATGGTTGCGGTTCTGCTCCGGCAGTGCGGCGGGAACAAGCAGGGTGTCAACAGCATTCTCCAAAAGAGCCAGATTGTACCCTCTTTTTCCGCACAGGCGGCGATCGCGCCGGAACTGAGAGCTGACGTTCAGTTTAAGCATCCGCCCCATCCTCCCTATCCAGCATGGCGAAGAATTCCGCCGCAGTACCCTCAAAGTGCTGGCCGGAGCCAGTGCGAATCATCTCGTTCACTTCTTCCAGAGCGGCAACTGTTGTGGCATTGGGAACCTCGTCAGTTTCGCCGGCAGATAAGCCTTGTAGATAGCCCACCACATAGGCCATCTTATAATCGGGAATTTTTTCAAGCAGCGCTATGGCTTTCTCTCTCTCGCTCATGGTTATGACCTCCTGGTGGTTTCTTTTCGTTAGTATAGCACATTTTCAGCGACTGCGCAAGAGGGTTTGAAAAGCTGTTTTGAGTTCAACAAAAATTCAACTCCGTTACAAGAATCCGCAAAATCAGGCGATACGGTACAAAACGGTAAAGTGCCAAAACCCTAGTGTTTTCTAGGCGTTTTGGCACTTTGCAGAACGGTACGTTACAGTTTGAGGTGAACTCATAACCCGAAGGTCGCAGGTTCAAATCCTGCCCCCGCAACCATCCTAGGAAAACCAAAAAAATATTTGGGCAAAAAACCGCGTAACCACGCGGTTTTTTGCATCTCAAAAGGCTGGATTTCGAAAGTGCGAAAACGTGGATGGCAAAACGGCGTTTTGGCTTTGCGGCAGGAACCGAACTCTCACAATAACAGAATAAAGAGAAACCGGAGGGCCAGCGGAGATGATCTGTTGGCCCTCTCATGGTAGAAATACATAGCCGGTCGCTGGGGAACTCCCCCGAAAACAAGCGACCGGCTTTTTTTATTTCAGGAAG
>ERZ777305.2425-NODE-2425-length-15997-cov-3.147786_pt1 | contig 15997 bp, 11 predicted proteins | sample MGYA00374965_ERZ777305 | MGnify/ENA primary metagenome ERZ777305 (study PRJEB29328, sample SAMD00013331) | mouse gut metagenome | study: EMG produced TPA metagenomics assembly of the Metagenome analysis of fecal microbiota from mouse which was promoted... | reverse complement strand
CCCTTATGGGGGGAAAGCGGGGTAGCTTCTTCCTGGCGGAGGTCCGCAATTCAGCCGCCGGAACCGTGATCTTTGGCGCGGACGGCCTGCCGGCTACCACAAAGGAAGGAGAAGCGTCCATGCACGGCATCGGCCTGGCTAATGTGAGGCGGGAAGTTGAAAAGTACATGGGAGAGATGGAGCTGAAAATGGAAAACGGAGAGTTTTCTGTGGCGGTATTATTGCAGGAGAGGAGGATAAAAACATGATAAGCGAGCGGATTGCAGCCGGCGGAAGGGGAAGGATTCCTTCTGCGGGAAGAATCTATGAGGCAGGTCCGGCCGGGGCAGAAGAGGCGGTCCGGGACAATCTGGGGAAGGAAACTGCGCTTCCCTCCCAGGATCAGATCGAAATTTCCGAGGAGGGGCGCAAGAGCATTCAGGAAAAAGAGGAAACCCGGGCAGAGGAAGCGGCAAAGGAAGAAACAGCCTCAAAGCCTCAGGACGCGGGCCAGGGGGACTCAGAAAGGCGGAGCGGAAAGGTAGCGGTTAACGAGGGCAAGCGTGCCAGGCAGATTGCGGCAGCCTCCACGCCGGAGCAGGTGCAGATGGTGCTCGAGCTGCTGAACAAGGATCTGTCCGACTGCGAAGCAGGGCTTGATCAGGGCATGTGCGACGAGAACGAGGTAGCGAAGGTGAAATCCCTGCTGCAGAAGGCCCGCCAGCGTCTGAATGAGGTATCCGGGCAGGAAGAACAGGAAGAGGGACAGGGAATAGACGCGTTTGCCATTGCGTCGCTGATGTAGGCAGATTTCTGACAGGGGGAATGGAGCATGAATATCGGAAATGCAATTCAGGAGAGTTACGGCATAGGAACGGGAGCCTGGAGCGCCCTCGTAAAGCAGCAGGAGAGTCTTAAGCTTAGCGGGCAGTCTCAAAGCTTTCTGGGCATGGTTTCCCAGGCGGCCTCAGGATTCAGCGGCGTGTACGGAAAGATTTCCCAGGCGGAGGGGCTTAAAGGGGCTTCCCTGGAGGAGCGGCTGAAAGCCAAATACCCCGGACTTAGCTATCATGTGATGGATATAAGCGGCGGAAGAAACTGGTGGAAGACCCGCAATGACTATCCCCACTATCTTTTATACCAGGAGGGGGATGCGGCGGCCAAAGTGCTGGAGGGCTGGATGCCTTCCGGCACCAATCCCCAGAACGGCTGTTCTGTAGAGCAGCGGGCTCTGGGAAAGGTCCCACCCAACAGTAAGGCGGTGGTGATTCACCCTAAGGTCCAGGAACGCATGGAGGAAGATCCGGCCTATGCAGATGAGATTCTGGCCAAGATCGAGACCTGGTTCGCCTTTGATCTGGCCCGGAACGAGTCTTTTATGCCGGGTGCTTCCGTGGGACTTTCCCAGGCAGTGGTGATCGGAGCGGACGGGAACATTGAGAATGCCTGTACATCCGGGCAGCCCAGCATCACCTTTTCCCAAAGCGGCGGGGGAACCTTGGAGAGTTGGTGGGATCTGCGCAAAGCCCGTCATGCGGACTATATGGAGCTTATGATAAAAGGACAGATCCGGCGCAGGCGTGAGCAGAAAGTAAAAGAAGCATACAATCAGCAGATAGCCCAGCAGATGCGGGCCCTGAGTGCCTCCTCCTGGAATACGTCGGCCGCGGCCAAAATGCAGCTTGTGGATTATCTGCGGGACGGAAAACTTCTGCAGATTTTCGGAGACACGGTAGGAGGAATGCCCACCACCGCTTTGATGGATATTGTGCGAGCGGAGATCTGGCACTGAGAGTAAGCATAGATATTCAAACTATCATATTGCAAAAAAGCTGTCCTTGAAAAAAGGGCGGCTTTTTTGCGTCATATGGCTGGAGGGGAGTTTCCCTTATACCGGACAGCCCCACTTCAGCGGTATATATCTTTCAATCTATTGATTCTTTATAGTATGCTGTAGCTCCTTTGTTTCGCCTTGTGAAAGAATTTCTACTTTATGATTGGGGATTTCAAGTCCCCAGTTGTCCCAACCAACATAATTTTTTCGTGCAAACAGTTCAATTTTCTTTTGGGTTGGAAACATTTTTGTGATGCTGTCAATAACAATTTCCGGTTTTTCGCTATGCTTGCCTCTATGAACAGAAACTAACTGTCTTACATTTCTTGCTCCTCTCGGTGTAGGAAATCTGCCTTTTTTAAAGGCTAACACAAATTCTGTTTGCGAGAGTGTATAGCGTCCAGGATTGTGAACTTGCTTATCCCAAACAAACGCAACCGTTTTATATTCAAATCCCCAAGCCTGTCCTAATTCAATAGAATTTGCAAACTGAGGTCCTGTTGTCCACATAAACAAGATACAATTCTCTGCCGCAATAGAATTAACATCAAGTTCCATAAGCTGTTTTAGTTTCAATGTCGGGTACTTGAAAATTGCCGCACTGATAAACACGTTTCTTTCAAAATCTATATTCTCTGTTTTAATGCTTGATTTATCGTACTGCATTTTCCCGCCGTAATCCCACGGGGGATCTGCGTAAATTACATCATATTTTTCTTGTGGTAAATGGGGATAGATTTCAGCCAGCGGATTGATTTTTTTCCTGCGCTGTGCTTCAGGGTTGTATTTGGAGTAACCGCTAATTGTGGAAACTGATTCACTGGGCATTATAATAAATCCTCCTTCTGGACCGTGGTAATATTATACTATGATTGTTACTCATAGTCAATATAAGTCCCATGCAAAACCACCTTTGTTACTTATAGTCCGTTGATATAAAAACAACAATAAATAATAATATTTTATATTGAGGTAGAAAAATGACCATTAAAGAAAAATTTGGACATAGAATAAAAGAGCTGCGGCAAGCTCGCAATTTAAGCCAAGAAAAATTTGCGCTTCAGATAGATATGGATAGAACTTATCTTGCCTCCATTGAAAGCGGAAAAAGGAATGTTTCGCTGGAAAATATTAACAAGATTGCAAGCGGTCTTGGAATTTCGCTGGAGGATCTTTTCCGAGGGATCAAATAGAAAGGATAACGTTATGGCAACTAACGAATTAAGGAAGCGGGCAAATTGGCAAACTCTAAGTGGTGCGAAAGCGTTGAAAACAGAGGATATATTTCACAATTCCCTGCAGAATGCGCTTGATGCGGTTTATCCTGGCCAATTTATAGTTGATAAGCACCCAAAAGATTTTGCGGATATATATTCTACATATGAATTACCACAAGAAGACTTGGATGCGATTTATAACGTTAATATGTATAATGCAGACGGTTCTTTGAAATATAAGTGGGGAATTACTATGGATTTTGCTATTAGAAATCTACGCAACGGGAAAGTTTTATTCGGTGAAATAAAAAGGCAGGATGGTTGGATTGAAACAACGAAACCGGCAGCAGGCCGGGGAAATGCGCACGAAAGAAGTGCAAAATATTTCACGCCTGGGCTAATGCGCATTTTAAGAGAAAAAAGCCGTCTTTCAGAAAAGATTTTACCTTTTTGGCTGGTGATCGCGGGTGATATTACACGGGATCCGCGCCGAAATAGAGAAATTGCATATTGGTTTCAGGGATACGAAAGTAATTTTTTTATGTGGCGTGATACAGAGGATGTCGGTGCATTATTGGATTTCTTTGAAAACAATCTTTTGCCGTACTTGTTGTAATTATTGAGATAAAACAATCCCATTTTTACTTTATATTTTCTTAATAGGAGTTAATCTTATGATCGATCTACACATGCACAGCAGCTATAGCGCAGACGCAGAGTTTACCCCTTCAGTTCTGGCAAAAATGTGTGCGGAGCAGGGGGTTACCTTGATGGCGGTAACGGATCACAATTCCGCGCGGGCGAACACGGAAGCGCGGGAAGCAGCAAAAGAGAGAGGAATTGCGTATTTATCGGGAATTGAGATAGACTGTCTCTTTGAAGATACTGCCCTTCACATGCTGGGATACGGGATTGACGAGAGGGATGCAGGGTTCCGGGAGCTGGAGGAACAGTTCTACAGGCAGAGCCGGGAGGCTTCCCGGAAAATGCTGGACAAAACCCTGGAATTGGGCTTCTGCGTGACGGAGGAGGAGCTGGAGGCCGCGGCAGAAGACAGCCTTTGGCCGGGAGTCTGGACGGGGGAGATGTTTGCGGAAGTTCTCTTGGGAAAGCCGGAGTATGACGGACACCCCGGGCTTCTTCCCTATCGGGAAGGGGGCGCAAGAAGCGAGAATCCCTGCCTGAATTTTTATTGGGATTTTTATGGGCCGGGAAAGCCCTGTCATGTTCCCCTGTGTTTTCCTTCTTTTGAACAAATCCTGGACCTGATCCACCAGACCCGCGGCTTGGCCGTATTGGCTCATCCGGGGATGAATCTGAAGGGAAAAGAGCATCTCCTGGAACCTATGGTCAAGCTGGGCCTGGACGGAATCGAAGCTTTCAGCAGCTACCACGATCCCGGACAGGCGGCGGGCTTTTTAGAGAGAGCCGGCCGGGAGGGGCTGTTTGTCACCTGCGGCAGCGATTTCCACGGAAAAACGAAGCCTGCGGTGTATTTGGGAGGACACGGGTGCACCCTGCCGGAGGAACAGATCAGGGAGGAGATTATGGAAGGCGGCAGGTTCCGGGCAGAGATTAACAGGCAGGAGATAGAAAAGCTGGGGAGCTATGTGTGATCCCTGTTTTACGAAAACTGCATCCATTCCGGCGCTCGGATCCGGAATAGATGCTGTTTTTTTGAGGCTCTACTTGCGCCTTGCAAATACAGGAAAAATGTGTATACTAATAATAGTTGCGAAAAAACAAAGGAAGTTGGAACAGAGAGGCAGCCATGGCAGATTACGTGAAAGAGATCGAAAAAAGAAGAACCTTTGCAATCATATCCCACCCGGACGCGGGCAAAACCACCCTGACGGAAAAATTCCTGCTCTACGGGGGTGCCATCAACCAGGCGGGCTCCGTGAAGGGAAAGGCGACGGCCCGGCATGCCGTCTCTGACTGGATGGAGATTGAGAAGGAGAGGGGAATTTCCGTTACCTCCTCCGTGCTGCAGTTTCAGTACAGCAATTACTGCATCAATATTCTGGATACACCGGGGCATCAGGATTTCTCCGAGGATACTTACCGGACGCTGATGGCGGCGGATTCCGCCGTAATGGTTATTGACGGTTCGAAGGGCGTGGAGGCCCAGACCCGCAAGCTCTTTAAGGTGTGCGCCATGCGGCAGATCCCCATTTTTACTTTTATCAATAAGATGGATCGGGAAGCCATGGATATTTTTGAGCTTCTGGACGACATTGAAAACGAGCTGGGCATTGCTACCTGCCCGGTGAACTGGCCCATCGGTTCCGGGAAGGAGTTTAAGGGCGTCTTTGACCGGAATACCAGAAAGGTCCTTCTGTTCTCGGATACGGAGAAGGGAACCAAGGAAGGGGAAGAGCGGGAGATTGCCCTGGAGGATCCGGAGCTGGAGGAAATCCTTGTTCCCGGCCAGAGAGAAAAGCTTCTGGAGGATATTGAGCTTCTGGACGGTGCCAGTGCGGAGTTTGACCAGGAAGAGGTGAGCCGGGGGAAACTGTCTCCCGTGTTTTTCGGGTCTGCCCTGACCAATTTTGGTGTGGAGACATTTCTGCAGCATTTTCTGAAGATGACCACTTCTCCCCTTCCCCGGAAGGCAGAAAGCGGTGTCATCGATCCCATGAAGGAGGAATTTTCTGCTTTTGTGTTTAAGATCCAGGCCAATATGAACAAGGCCCATCGGGACCGGATTGCTTTTATGCGGATTTGCTCCGGAAGATTTACGGCCGGCATGGAAGTAACCCATGTGCAGGGAAATAAAAAGATGCGGCTTTCCCAGCCTCAGCAGATGATGGCCCAGGATCGCAAGATAGTGGAAGAGGCGTATGCGGGGGATATCATCGGGGTGTTTGACCCGGGCATTTTCTCCATCGGGGATACCATCTGCATGCCGGGAAAGAAAATTCGTTATGAGGGAATCCCAACGTTTGCGCCGGAGCATTTTGCCAGGGTGCGCCAGATGGATACCATGAAGCGCAAGCAGTTTGTGAAGGGGATCGAGCAGATTGCCCAGGAGGGCGCCATCCAAATTTTTCAGGAGTTCAACACCGGTATGGAAGAAATTATTGTAGGTGTGGTAGGCGTACTCCAGTTTGACGTGCTGAAATACCGCCTGGAGAATGAGTACAATGTAGACATTAAGCTGGAGCCGCTGCCCTATGAGCATATCCGCTGGATTGAGAACGAGGAGATTGACATGGGGAAACTGGTGGGTACTTCCGATATGAAGAAGATCAAGGACCTGAAAGGGCGGCCTCTGCTTATCTGGGCCAATGCCTGGAGCGTGGGAATGACGCTGGAGCGAAATCCCGGTCTTGAGCTTTCGGAATTTGGAAAATCTTAAGGGGAGAAATGTGGGTCCAATAGACTTGATTTTATCTTCATCCTGTTTTAAAATAAATAGGAAAGGGATTCGGGAAATCTCAAAAAGCAGAAAGGGAGGCGGCTATGCAGAAACGTATTTTGGTAGTGGACGACGATGAAATGAATTTGAAGAGAACCAAGGTGATCCTAAGCAAGTGTTATGGGGTGCTTCTTGCAGAGTCGGGGGAAGAGGCGCTGCAGATACTTGAGAAGGAAAAAGTGGACTTGGTTCTTCTTGATATTGACATGCCGAAGATGAACGGCATCGAAACCTTTGAGCATATCAAAAACCGTCAGGAGGAGATTCCCGTGATTTTTCTCACGGCGTCCGGATATGAGAATGATGTGCTGAGCGCTATCAATCTGGGAGCAGTCAATTACCTGAAAAAACCGTTTTTTCCACAGGAACTGCTAAAGCGGGTTGCAAAGGAGTTTACAAAGAAATGAGAGAAGAGGAGCAGACAAGTATTCATTTGCTGCTGGCCGGCATTGTTACCACCTTTGGTATGATGCTGATTCTGATTACCATTGCTTTTTCGTGGGAGATGTGGATGGTTCCTGTTATTTTAATAGGAAACACCCTTGTGTGGGTACTTCACATCGGAAGGTTCGGCTCGGAGATTTTTTATGAGAGCTTGTGCGGCGGCCTGCTGATGGTTGGGTTTTTCTTTTTTGGTGTACATAGAGTCAGCCTTTATGACATTCCGGCCGTGGGCTGTATGATGATTTTAATATTTTCCATGTTTGACAAAAAGCGGCTGTTGTATATGATAGCCGCCTTATACGTGTTGGAGCTTTTGTATCATGTGTTTATCCTGCACACCATCCGGGATGATATGGGGACCCGGGAGATGATACGCCTGGGCCTTGGCGCCAGCGTGATGGCAGGTTCCGGGGCCATTGCCAGATACCGGATTATCAGGAGAAAGGGAGCGAGGAAGCGGTACGATAATGCTTTTGCCCAACTGGAAATGGCGGGACGGCAGAATGCCGTTTTTTTGTCCAATGTATCCCATGAGCTTCGGACTCCCATCAATATGGTGCTTGGAATCAGCGAGGTAGTGCTGGAAAAAGAGAACTCCCCGGAAATCCGGGAGGATGTACGGTCCATCCAGCTGGCGGGCAAGCGTTTGTCCAACCAGATCAACAATATGCTCGACTATACGGAGATTGTGGAGGGGACGCTGACTGCGGCAAAGGAAGAGTATATGATCACATCGGTTCTCAACGACGTGATTACTATGGTCGCCATGCAGAGCAGCAGGCATCAGCTGGAAATGGTTTTTGATATTGATCCCAGGGTCCCGTCGGTTCTTATCGGGGATGCGGAGAAGATATCTCATGTGCTGAAAATCCTCCTGGAGAATTCTATCAAGTTTACGGAAGAAGGCGGTATTAATATCTGCATCGAGTTCCGGCGGGAGAGCTACGGAGTTAATCTGGTCATTGATATCTACGATACGGGCATTGGCATGAGCAATTCCCAGCTTGTACAGATGTACGACGATTTCTACCAGGTGGATTCCGGGAGCAGCCGTTTTGCGGGAGGGCTTGGGCTTGGCCTCCCCATTGCACGGGGCCTTTTAAACGCCATGGGCGGATTTATTCATTTTGAGAGTGACGGACGGCAGGGGCTGCACGCCCACATTACCATTCCCCAGGGGGTGGCGGACGATTCGCCTGCAATGGTTCTTTCCCATCCGGAACAGCTTTGCATTGCCTGCTATTTCAGGCCGGAGAAATATAGCTGCGACGAGGTCCGGGGATATTATGACAAGCTGATTCTGCATCTGGTTGAAGGGCTTGGCCTGGAAGGGTACCAGGCGCATAATTTTGAAGGGCTGCTGAAGCTGCAGCATAGCCATACGCTGAGCCACGTGTTTATAGCCCAGGAGGAATATGAGGAGAATACGGCTTATTATGAAGAGCTGTCCCATACCCTCCAGGTGGGTGTGATTGCGGAGCGGGATTTTGTTCTTGGTGAGGACAGCAGGCTGCTGGTGATCCGCAAGCCGTTTTTTGCGCTCTCCGTGGTGAATCTGCTCAACGGCGACGTAGGGGAAAACGGATTTGAGGAGGCGCAGGCTGCGGGCCGCAAGCCGTTCTCCTGTGTGGGAGTACGGGTTTTGGCCGTTGACGATGAAGAGATGAATCTTGTGGTAGCCAAGGGAGTGCTGGGCAGCTATGGGATTGAGGTGGATACCTGCTTAAGCGGAAGGGAAGCCGTAGAGCGTTTGCGGAATGTTTCCTATGATGTGGTTTTCCTGGATCATATGATGCCGGGATTTGACGGTGTAGAGACATTAAAACGCATCCGCGAGATCAACAACGGCAAGTATCAGGATCTTCCTGTGATTGCCCTGACTGCCAATACCATCAGCGGTGCCCGGGAAATGTTCCGGAACGAGGGATTTACGGAGTTTATCCCGAAGCCCATTGAGCGTTCGGTTCTGGAGCGGGTGCTGCGCAGGGTGCTGCCGAGAAATTGCTTCCAGTACGGCGCGGAAATGATATCTCCGCCGGAAGCTCCGGCTGTTGAAAAAGAGCCGGAAGAGCGTGCAGCAAAAGAGGATGTTCCCTTAAAAGAAGCTTCCGGGCGATTTGCCGGGCTGGATAAGGCAGGCATCAATGAGAAAATGGGACTGGATTACTGCTGCGGAGAGGAAGAATTTTATCTGGAAATGCTGGAAATGTTCTGCACCCAGGGACCGGAAAAGGAGAAAGAAATTCAAACCCTGTACGATGCTGAAAACTGGAAGGACTATGCAATCAAGGTTCACGCCCTGAAAAGCACCTCCTTGACCATCGGCGCGGAAAGGCTCTCTGAATATGCCAAATCTCTGGAGCTGGCAGGGAAAAAGGGGGATGTGGAATATATCAGGCAGAATCATTCCGGGCTTCTTAGCATGTATGAAGAAGTCTGTGCAGGCATTGCAGGATTAGAAACAGAAACGGAGGGCATTTAGGTGTTGAAGAAATGGTTTGAAATCATTTTTGATCATAGGCTCAGACTCCGGGAGCGTATGTTCCGCGTGGTTACAGGCGTCTGTATGCTTGCACTGATCTTTATCCTGCCTATGGGCAGAAGCTTGTTCAATATACTGGTGCTGGCGGTGAGTCTTGCTGTCATAGGCCTGGTGGTGAGGGCCAGCATTAAGAAAGAATGTATCCATGCAGGCGCCACATTTATCAGCATATTGCTTCTGCTTCTTTTTCCTTTAAGCTTTTTTACGGCGGGCGGATTTTACAGCGGAATGCCGGAGTGGTTCGTACTCTGCTTTGTTTATATCAGCATTACCCTGGAGGGCAGGCGTAAAATAGTGTTCTTCCTGCTCTGTGCGGCGGAAACCCTCCTCTGCTATTACCTTGCTTTTTACTATCCGCAGCTGGTTGTAACCAATACACAGGGAAATTCTTTCTTTGGTTCCGCCGTTTCTGTGATTATGGTGGGTGTGCTGACCAGCGTTATGCTGATGTTTTTAAACAGGCTTTACGAGGAGGAGAATGAGCTTTCCAGGCAGCAGAAGAAGGAGATTGAGGAGCTGAACAAGGCGGAGAATCATTTCTTTTCCAGCATGAGCCATGAGATCCGCACACCCATCAATACCATTATCGGCCTGAATGAGATCATTTTGCGGGGAAATATTCCCGAGGATGTGGCGGAGAATGCGAGAAACATCCAGGGGGCCAGCAAAATGCTGCTTACTCTGATTAACGATATTCTGGATTTGTCTAAGATTAAATCCGGGAAAATGGAAATCGTGAATGTTTCTTATGAAACCGGGACGCTTTTTTCAGAAATTGTCAATATGATCTGGATCAAAGCCCAGGAGAAGGGACTGGAATTCCGGCTTCATGTGGATGCCTCCATACCCAGTATGCTCTGCGGCGATGAGGTGCGCATCAAACAGGTTTTGATCAATCTTTTGAATAACGCCGTAAAATATACAAGTGAAGGCTCCATCACCCTTTCGGTCCGGTGTGAGCGCCTGGGACTGAACCGGGTGCGTGTCTGGTATTCCGTGGAGGATACGGGACTGGGAGTAAAGAAAGAAAATATTCCCTATATTTTTAATGCGTTTAAGCGGGTGGATGAGGAGAAAAACCGCCATATTGAGGGTACCGGGCTGGGGCTCAGCATTGTGCACCAGCTGGTGGAGCTGATGGGCGGCGAGATCAGCGTCAACAGTGTCTATACCAAAGGTTCTACGTTCCTTGTGACCCTGGAGCAGGATATTGTGGATGACAGTGAGCTGGGGACCTTTACGCTGGCTTCCCGTGTGAAGGTTCACGAAGGGGAGCAGTATCATCAGAGCTTTGAGGCTCCGGAGGCCCATATTCTTGTAGTGGATGACAATGACATGAATCTGATGGTGGTGCGCAAGCTGCTTGCGGAGACCCGGATCCAGATTGACACGGCGTCCAGCGGTGCCGAATGCTTAAAGCTTACCCAGAATCAGCATTACAATGGGATTTTGATGGATCACCTGATGCCGGAGATGGATGGAATTCAATGCTTTCACGCACTCCGCACACAGCCGGCCGGCTTGTGCCAGGATGTTCCGGTGATTGCACTGACTGCCAACGCGGGAAGTGATAACCAGCTTCTCTACCGGAAGGAGGGATTCAGCGGTTATCTGGCCAAGCCGGTCAGCGGAGCTCTTCTTGAGGCGGCTGTGCTGAGTATTCTGCCGAAGGAACTGGTGCAGCTGAATGAGGAAAGCAGCCAATCTGAGATCGGCAAAGATGTTTTGATCTTTGAACAGTCGCAGAGAATTTCCCTGATGATTACAACGGACAGTGTCTGCGATCTGCCGGATTCCCTGATAAAGGAGTTTGGTATTGCCGTATGCCCATATTACGTCTGCACCGCTCAGGGACGGTTTCTGGATGAGGTGGAGCTGAAAGCGGATGAGCTGCTTTTGCGCATGTCAGAGGGAGAGGACGCTTACTCCCAGCCGCCGGAAGTAGAGGATTATGAAAAGTTCTTTGCAGAGAGGCTTACGGAAGCCCAGAATGTGGTTCATATAGCCATGGCCAAATATGTCAGCCAGGGATATTACAACGCCCTTGAGGCAGCGAAATCCTTTGAAAATGTTACGGTACTGGATTCGGGGCATCTTTCCAGCAGCATGGGACTGGCAGTTTTGTATGCGGCCTCTATGGCGGAGAATCATGCGGGAAAGGCGGAAATTGTAAAAACCGTAAAAAGACTGCGGCGTTATATTTCCTCCGCTTTTATCATTGACAGCACACATATGATGTGCCGGTCAGGAAGGATTTCCAAAAGGATTCAGGTTCTTTGCGATGCACTGCTGCTGCATCCGGTGCTTGTGCTGCGCAAAAGCAAAATGGTAGTGGGCAGTATGGAGGTGGGAGATTTTCCCCATGTGGCCAAGCGCTATATCAAGAAGGTATTTCTGGACGCAAAGAATATCGATCGGCGCATTCTGTTTATTACTTATGCGGGGATGGAAGAAAAAAGGATCCGCTACATCCAGGAGCTGGTACGCCAGTATTGTCCTTTTGAACGGATTTATGTACAGAAAGCTTCTTCTGCCATAGCCAGCAACTGCGGACCCGGTTCTTTCGGCCTCCTGTTTATGAAAAAGAATGAAGCGGTGATTTCCTTTTCCGAGGCATCCAAAATAGAGACGGAAAATGAGCATGCAATAAATTGACACAAAAAGAAGGAAACAAGTATAATAATATTGCAGCGGTATCTTGCAGAAATTTCCAGAGTTAAGGTTATAGAGGTAATGGAAATGAGAAAGAAGCAGGACAGAGACGGAAAGAACAAAGGGTTTTCTTTGCTGCTTTCTATTATATTAGTGTTTTGTATTCTGGCAGTGATTGTCTTCCTGGTGGCGCAGAAGCTTTCCAGGGAGATGTCGGCGTCAGCCATTCAGAATCTCAGTGAGAGCCTGGATCTCATTCAGTCTACCATAGAGGCAATTTTAAAGAAAGATGCGGAATTTCAAAAGCTGATGGTCCGGGAGATTGCGGCAAGTGAGGATCCGGAGGAGTATATCCGTTCCTACGAGAAAAACCAGGCCATGGTGAAAATTGCCCTGATCCGTTCCGGGGAGACGGAAGGGATTTCCAGCACCGGAGAAGTGTTTTCGGAAAGAGATCTGGACTTTTCTACCGGGGGAACCATAGACGGTCTTTTGGTTTCCCAGTCTTATTTGAATTATATGGGAACCTGGGCGTATACCATGAAATGCCCGGTGGTAAAAGACGGCCGGGAGCTGGGAGTTCTCTATGTGGAGTATGTGTATGATTCTTTTGATAAATCTCTTCCGGAGGGATTTTATAACAAGAAGGCGATGCTCTATATTATGGATGCCAAAAGCCAGCGTCTGGTTCTCAAGCCTAAGGGCATGGGGGAACGGAGCGCAGGGCATCTGAATCTGGAAGATTTCTACAGAGCAAATAATATTTTGGATCCGGAATTGCGGGCAGAGGTTTCCCAGTGCCTGGAGGATGGAAGAAATATTTTGTTTTACCATGATATCCGGGGAAAAAGCGCCTTGAACTATATGTGGTCCGTGAATGGGGGAACGATTTACCTCATCGGATATGTACCGGTGGAGGCCATTCAGCAGGAGGGACGCACCGTCAATCAGAATATCCTGATCGTGGTGGCCGTTATGCTGATTGCATTTTTCCTGTGCTGCTTTTTGTACTATTTGAATCAGCGCCAGCAGAACAGACTGCGGAGAGAGCGGGAGGAGGAACGGGAGATCCACAATAAGCAGCTGGCGGAGGCCCTGCAGGCTGCGCAGATTGCCAGCAACTCGAAAACCATGTTTCTCTCCAATATGTCCCACGATATCCGTACGCCCATGAACGCAGTGCTGGGATTTACTACGCTGCTTTCCATGGATGCGGAAAATCCGGCGAAAGTAAGGGAGTACACGAAAAAGATTATGGCTTCCGGGCAGCACCTTCTGAGGCTCATCAACGATATCCTGGATGTGTCTAAGATTGAGAGCGGGAAGGTCGTGCTGAATGTTGAGGAGTTTCCTTTGCGTGATCTGGTAGCTTCCGTGGACGCCATTATCCGGCCTATGGCCCATGCCAGGAAGCAGAATTTCCATGTGGATGTGACGGGAATTAAGCATGAGTATTTGATGGGCGACGAAACCCGGATCAACCAGATTTTAATCAATCTCCTGTCCAATGCAGTAAAGTATACCCAGGAGGGCGGGAATATCTGGTTCCGCATGGTGGGACTGAAGCAGCGTTCCAGCCAGTATGAGCATATCCTGATTGAGGTGGAAGACGACGGCTACGGGATGACCCCGGAATACCTAGAGACCATTTTTGATGCGTTTACCAGGGCGGAAAACAGCACCACCAATAAGGTACAGGGAACAGGCCTTGGAATGGCAATTACAAAAAATATTGTGGAGCTGATGGGGGGGACCATTGAGGTAACAAGCGAAGTGAACAAAGGAAGCCGGTTCCGGGTAGAATTGGAGTTCCGTATCCCGGAGGGCCGGGCAGACCGGCAATTTTGGGAGAACAGCGGGATTTCCGGGATTTTGGCAGTCGATCAAGACGAGGAGGTCTGCCGGAGCATTCAGGTGCTGATGAAGGATACAGGCGTCCAGGTGGACACGGCTTCCTGTGTGGAGGAGGCTCTGGAACGGATCCGGGATGCCAGGGCAGAAGCCGGGTACCAGATGGTTCTTTTGGACTGGGAGCTGGGGAAAACTGCATCTGCGGGAAAAATACGCGAAGCGTTGCCTCATATGGTTCCGGTGTTGTTTTTGGTCTCTTATGAGGCAGAGGGAACAGAAGAAGCTCTGGGAATGGAACAGACGGAAATTCTGGTAAAACCCTTTTTCGTGTCTGCGCTGAAGGAAAAGATTTTGGAAATGCGCGCAGAAGAGAGGACGGGAGTGTCGGCCGGTTCCGAGAAGGATGAGAATCTGGAGGGCCTCCATTTCCTGGCAGCAGAAGATAATGAGATCAATGCAGAAATCCTGGCGGAAATTCTGGAGATTGAAGGGGCCACCTGTGAAATCGTAGAAAACGGACGGCTGGCAGTGGAGCAGTTTGAAAAATCCGGGGAAGGGGAGTATGATGCCATTCTCATGGATGTCCAGATGCCGGTTATGAACGGCTACGAGGCAACCAGAGCCATCCGGGCCCTTGAGCGGGAGGATGGGGGCAGGATTCCTATTATTGCTATGACGGCCAATGCTTTTGCGGAAGACGAGAAAGAAGCACTGGACGCAGGCATGGACTTTCATGTGGCAAAGCCCATCGATATGGAGCTTCTCAAGAATGTAATAAGGCAATGTATCAAAGAAAGGAATCGGTTATGAAAAGAGGCAAGAAAAAGAAGCTGGCTGCAATCTGCCTTGCAGCAATGACCGTGCTTACTGCAGCCTCCTGCGGGGGGAAGAAGGATCCCGGTAAAAATCTTATTACATCCGAGAAAGAAGAAAAACGAGTTGTAAGCCTGTTCGGCCCTATGGAAAAATCGGATCCCGATGCTGACAATGTGGCCAGAACCGCCTTTGATTCTACGGTTGTGATGGCTGAGGAGAGGCTGGGAGTGACGGTGGAATACCGGACATATACGGCGGAGAATTACCAGGAGAGGACTTACGATGAAGTGCTGATAGACCGGGTGAACCACCACATGGACGATTTGTATCTCTTAAATCCGGACACCATTCAGAAGCTGGGAGCGGAGGGAAAACTGCAGGATTTATCAGGACTTGCATGTGCAGAGAATTTAAGAGAAGTTGTAAAAACGGCCAACACGGTGAATGGAAAACTGGTCACCATTCCCCAGGAGATAGTGGCCTACGGCCTGTTTGTGAACAAGGATCTGTTTGACCGGTACAATCTGGAGCTTCCGGAAACGCCGGAGGATCTGCTGGAGTGCTGCCGGGTATTCCAGGAAAACGGGATCGAGACTCCCATCGGTGCCAATCGCTGGTGGCTGGAGAACTTAGTATTCGCCCAGGCTTATGCGGATTTGTACAACGGCGGCAATACGGAGGCGGAGATTGAGGCTCTGAACCGGGGAGAGAAGAAGTACAGCGATTATATGCGTCCCGGTTTTGAATTTCTCCAGGAGCTGATTGACCGTGGGTATGTGGATGCGCAGAAGGCCTATACCAGCGAGGCCATTGACGGGGAGGGGCCGGATTTTCTGGCGCAGAAAACACCGATTGTAATGGCATACTGGGGAGCAGCCAACACAGAGACTGCCTACGGAGCACCGGATTTTGAGATGAAAGTCATAGGATTTCCCAGCAGCCGGGGACCAATGCCCGTAGTTTCCATGACGGGCTACGGCGTGGGTGCCGAGGCGGAGCATCAGGAGGATGCCCTGAAGGTTCTGGAAATCATTCTTTCCGATGAGGCCATGAAGCTTTATACGGAGACAAACAAGGTGATTTCCCCGTCCAAGAATGTGGAGGTAGAGTGTATTCCTGCCCTGGAGCCTCTGAACGACCGGATTCAGGAGAATATTTATGTTCTGGGGTCTAATGCGGGAATGAAGGTGGAGCAGTGGGGGAATACCTGTCTTATCGTCCGGAAGCTGTTAGAGGGGGCG
>ERZ777305.2422-NODE-2422-length-16016-cov-98.112399_pt1 | contig 16016 bp, 12 predicted proteins | sample MGYA00374965_ERZ777305 | MGnify/ENA primary metagenome ERZ777305 (study PRJEB29328, sample SAMD00013331) | mouse gut metagenome | study: EMG produced TPA metagenomics assembly of the Metagenome analysis of fecal microbiota from mouse which was promoted... | reverse complement strand
ATTATCAACTTAATCGTGGTGCATTGCAGCGCCACGCGGGGAGATTCTACACTCTCACCGGAAGCTTTGGACTTGATGCACCGGCGCCGCGGGTTCAACGGAACAGGCTATCACTACTACATCCGCAAGGATGGAACAGTGTACCTTACCCGTCCCCTCGAACGCATCGGAGCACACGCCAAAGGTTTCAACGCTCACTCGATAGGTATCTGCTATGAAGGCGGTCTGGACTGCCGGGGACGCCCGGCAGATACCCGGACTCCGGCACAGCGCTCCACGCTCCGGCAACTCGTCGGGCAGCTACAAGAGAGATTTCCCGGCTGCCGGGTGTGCGGACACCGCGACCTCTCGCCGGACTTGAACGGAAACGGTGAGATAGAACCGGAAGAGTGGATTAAACAGTGCCCGTGCTTCGATGTGGCGAAAGAATTCAAGGAGTTCAAGGATTGCAAGAGATTCAAGGATTCCGGAGAATCCACGGCACAGGCGGAAAACACGGAAGAGCACAGAGTAACACAACACATTAAAGAACAGAAAGGAGGTAAATGATGGCAATGAAGAAATCCGTATGGGATATGATCCTGAAAGTGGTTATCGCAGTGGCTTCGGCTTTGGCAGGCGTTTTGGGCGCTAATGCGATGAATCTGTAAAAGAGAAAAGTATGATAATTTCCACTGTGTAGAGCCGAGCGCGCCGGTTTTATACAGTGGATTAATAAGGAAGATTATTTAAGTTGAGAACTATAACACAGAACACAATGACTAAAAGAATTATATTATTATTGATGTTGGTGCTCTTTGGGTGGGAGTCCCAAGCACAAACGACAGAAGGAAGTGGGACTTCATATTGGGACCCGATACAGGTCACATTCTCTTCTGGAAAAGCGACATTTGAGGATGTTCGTGATACGAGTACGGGGCCACCCTGGTATTATCAGTGTCGTTATATACCTAGAGATAGTGATACTTATGAATACACTCAAGGAAGAGCGATTTATTACCGGATGGAAACATCGGCGTCAGGAGATGTGATCATTCATAATTGGAATTCCTACCGAGTGGGTTTTAGTACTATTTTTTTATTAAGACCCGTTAAACCCGGCGAAATGGAAGATTGGTCAGAAGGAGACCTCTATTTTAAACGGGTCGCCACGTTTGAAATAGGAGATTGTATGTCTCCTGATTTTAATCCGGAGAAGCTTGGCATACCTGAAGGAGTCTCTTTGGGGCTTGCGTATCTGCGTGTGCGGAATTTGCCGGCTGGTACTTATTATATTGTTGTGGCCGGATTTAAAGGCATGAATGGGTCCGTGCCCAATGGTCGGCTGGGAACAACCATTATAACCGATTTGTCATCAATCATTCCCGGCGAACCGGAAGTGATGCCGGAGGAACCGAATGACTGTCCTGTACAATACCAGTATGATCAGTCAGGCAATCGAATCAAAACTATTAAAAGACTACAATAATCATGAGAAATATAACACAAAAAATAATTATTCTAGGAATCGCTTTATTGGTAGCTATTTCTACAAGGGCGCAGCAGGAAGCTGTGGCATCAGAAGGAAGAAATTCCGCATGTGATGTAGGTGAAATTCCTGTTCAATATGCCCTTACTCCTACCGGGGCTGTTACATATCAGGTGCCAATGGATATTCACCCTGACCCTGAGGAATTTCATCCCCGCTTGTCGTTTGGTTATAACAGCCAGCAGCGTGAAAGTGCAATGGGATACGGATGGAATATTGGCGGGCTGTCCGGTATTACCCACGTGCCCGGAACAATTTATTACGATGGAAAATCATCTCCTCTTTCCTTGGATGAAGACAAGCTGATGTTGGATGGCATGCGTTTGCTGAAGACCGGCACGGACGCATGGCAAAGCGAACAAGGATTTATAAAAGTGAAGAAGCAAGCGGACGGCACATTGGTGGCACGTTATCCGGATGGGAATACGGCAAAGTTCGAGACTTCTTCACAAGCTCCTTTCAGTTATGTGATGACTTTGTATACAAACCGTAAAGGCCGATCTGTAAAATATGTCTATACACAGGCGGATAATTTGCCTTATATCCATAAGGTACTGTATGGAGAAGTCGAAGGTGCATATAATGATTCCGTAGTGTTTACTTATCGCAACGTGAATGCTGCTATCGCTCGTTATACAGATGGAAAACCTTTAAAATACAGTCGTTTGCTGGAGAAGGTAGAGTCGTTTTATAAAGGTAAACTGTGGCGGCGATATTTGCTTTCTTATCAGAACAGGGGGGTGAACCTGCCAATACAGTTAGAATGTGAAACGGAGAATGGCAAGCTTAATCCTCTGCAATTCAGATATGGAGACGGAAGGAGTATCGAGTTTCTCAGTGGAAGTACGATTTATTTACAGAGGTATTTCCCGAACTCAGTTCAGGGTCCCAGTTCTCATAGATCTCTTGCTTTATCACGCGGAAAATTCAATAGAACGTCGAAAAGTGACGGTTTGATTTCATATCCGGTGCTCGGTGAGTATACTGAGACACAACATTTATTGGTCTACAAAGATTTGTCGGACTCAAATGTCTCTCCTGTCGTATTTACAGCCGGAAAAGGTTTCAAACAACTGGAAGCGTTAGATGTAAACGGAGACGGTCTGGAAGAGCCGGTAAAAGTAAATTATGATGATGATAAGTTGGTGGTATCAGTATATACGAATGATGTAGACCCCAGTCGGCATTCGGATTATATATATTCGGAGTGGGATGGGTATGTTCATGAACGACAGGTGATTACCGGTGATTTCAATGGGGATGGCAAAGTAGAGTTACTGGCTATATCGAGTTGTTATAATTCGGATAAAAACAAATACCCTTCACGTGCCTTGTTGGTAGATTTGAATTATCGGAAGGCTATTTATGACGGAACGTGTTTCGACTTTACATTGCATCAGGTAGATAACAGGGCGTTGTATGCCGACCGCCTGATTCCTATGGACTATAACGGTGACGGCAAGACAGATATCTGTCTGATTAATATAAACGGGCTTTATGTATATGAGTTCACCGGTAGCGGGTTCAGGCAACTGGCATACTCTAGTGCAATTAATATCATGCATTTCAATTTTGAAAGCGGCACTATCAAAGACAGGGAACTGATGGTGACTGATATGAACGGTGACGGAAATATGGATATTATTCTGGGGCCTCGCCGTGTGCATTGCAAGGATGGTTTCAAGCATTTGGGAGACGGAATCTGCCGTGGTGCATGTGTTAGTGAAAGTAACTTGAAAAGTACCAGCGCAAGTGGGTATAAACATTATGTACACCCTTATTCCGGTCAGGAATGTACGGTTGATCCGAGTGTATCCCAGCGTGACCTTGTGGTCTTTGACTGGAATGTGGAGAACGGCAAGCGGTGGACGTTTCTGATTTCTACGGGAAACTCATCTTATAGTACCGCTAATCCCGGATTTAAGGCGCATACGGAAGAATTATTCTATTGTTTTCATGAGACTGTGGGGCTGAATTTCATGTTGGTAGATGTGGATAATGACGGGTTGCCTGACCTGCTGCGCAATGTTCGCGGGAAAATCTATGTTCATCTGAACGAAAACGGAAAGATAAGCCAGGATTATAATTACCGTTCGGTTTTACAGATGGATAACCTGTCGGCACAATTTGCCGTGGCGAATGTGGCGCAGCCCTACTATTGGTCAGGAAGTCTGATTTGCGTGGATAATGAAAAGCTTCATGTGTATAAATACAATCACAACGAGTCGAAAGAGCGTATGCTGCGGGATCTTACAGACAGTTATGGAGTGACCTCAAGCCACTATTATACGGATATAATGGAAACATCTGAGAATCGTTATGTGAGCCGTCCGGATATGTCGTTGGGGTATATCAGTTATCCCTATACGATAATGACTCCTCATTTATATGTGCCTGCATGGTTGAAAAAGACAAAAGGAAGCGAACAGCTTTCATGGGAATATTACAAGTACACCAATGCCGTGTTTCATCGTACAGGGCTGGGTTTCCGTGGTTTCCGGAAGATTGAGACGGAAGATGTGGTGAATAAACGTACGATGGCTTCTGTGTTCGATCCGGAGCTGCTGAGTACGGAGGTGAAGAAAGAGACTCCTGCTGATACGATTGTGCGTAAATATGTATTGGAGAGGGCGCAGGATAAGACTGTACTTCTGAAATTAAAGAAAGAAACTGTGCAGGATGCGCTTAATGGTACGGAGAAGGTTACCACGTATGAGTATAATGACTACGGACAGGCAACCGGCATGTCTACTTCCTATGGTGCTCATAATACGGAAGCAAAATCATTCGGTTATCAGAATGTAGAAAACAGCGATTGGTATCTGTTGGGGCTTCCGCTTTTCTCATGGACACAAAGTTCTCGTAATGATTCGATTGTCACTCAGGAAGTGAGAACTGATTATGATAACCGGTATCTTCCTGTCCGTAAGACAAGTTTTGTCAATGGAAATATCGCTTCCCAAGAGCATTATGAATATGACGACAGACAGCAACTTACCAGAAAAGAGCAGTGTTCATATGATTCGGAAGACTGGCTGGTGAAGACCTTTGAGTATAACCGGGATGGATGCTTGATGAAAGAAACCGACCCTATGGGGCTGTCTGCCGGCTATGTGTACGATTTAGAAACCGGCTTGCTGCAAAGCGCTACCGACCATAAAGGGCATGTCACCCGTTATGCTTATGACATGTGGGGACGTCTTGTCGAAACCTGCTATCCTGACGGGCGTATGAGACGATTGTCAACTGCGTGGAGTAACGAAGGAGAACCGGGGCTGTATGTTGTGACTGTTGCTGAAACAGGCAAGCCTGTAACAAAAACGTATTATGACTACTTGAAGCGGGAAGTTCGCACATCGCAGGTTCGCTTTGACGGACGGGAAATGAAAACGGATAAAGTGTACAACGTGAAAACGGGGCTGCTTGAAAAAGAATCTCTACCCACTACGGATAGTGTCCCTTCGCGTTGGAACAGCTTTACGTATGATAAATTTGACCGCCGTACATCCACCCGCTATGCTTCGGGGAAAATGGATTCTTGTGCGTATGGCGCTTTGACCGATACTATTATTGAAAACGGTATCCGCCATATCCGTACATATGATGAAGTCGGGCTGATGACACAAGCGACGGATGCTGCGGGAAGTATTGCTTATTATTACCGTCCCGACGGCCAGCCGGTGGTGGCAATCATGTCAGGAAATATACAAACCCGTTTCTATTATGACAAGTATGGCCGTCGTATTGCCATTAAAGATCCCAGTGCCGGTATCCGTCGGACGGCATATGACAAAGCCGGAAATGTCAGCAAAGAAACTGATGCTGATGGTCGTGAATTAGTGAAAGAATACGACCGCTACGGACGTGTCGTGAAGCAAATAACACCTGACTTGACAACGGCTTATACCTATGACGACACGGAAAACCTGCTGCTTTCCGCAGTGTCAAGCAATGGCAGTGCTCTGTATAATACTTACGATGAGTATGGCAGACTGCAAATGCAGCGTGAAGAAGCTCCGGATGGCAAATGGTTGCAGAAAGCCTACAGTTATACAACCGACGGACTGCCTGAATCCATTGCTTATACCTCTCAAAACGGTGCTTTGGCCACAGAAGAGTTGTCTTACCGCAACGGTTTCCTGACAGAAGTCCGTCTTGCAGACGGAACGCTGGTCTACCGTCATGATGAAGAGAATTCGCTGGGACAGTTGACGAAGCTTACCTCAGGCGGAATGCAGCGTACCTACGAGTTTAATGAATGGGGACTGCCTGTAAGACGCAGCATCACCCGTGCGGACGGGAGTGTAATGTTCGACCACAGCTACCGTTTCAATGTGACGAATAACAATCTTGAAAATCGTACGGATGAGCTCCGAAATTTGTCGGAGGATTTTGATTATGATGGCTTGAACCGTTTGTGTTCTTACGGTAATAATGCCGTTCTTTATGATAATTATGGTAATATTCGTTGGAAGGGCGATGCCGGGGAACTGGCCTATACCAATCCGAACCGCCCTTATGCCGTGACGGGTTTGGCTGCTGCTGAAGACAATCCGGTGAAGTCCGGTCTTGACATCACTTATACTGCCGGTGAGCGTCCTGCCGTAATCACACAAGGCGATGGCAAGAAAGCCGTGCTGACGTATAATGCCAATCACGACCGTATACGTATGCAGTTTTCTGTAAATGATTCGATACGGTGGTCACGCTATTATTTGGGTGGTAATTATGAAGTTGATGAAAATGTTGGTAGAACGAAAGAAAAGTTGTACCTTGGTGGCGGATATTATGATGCTCCTGCCGTATTGGTGAAAGAAAGTAGTAATGTTTCCATTTACTTCATTCACCGTGACTATTTGGGCAGTATTTTGCAAATAGTGGATGCGCAGGGCAACATAGTGGAAGAAAACAGTTTTGATGCTTGGGGATGCAGACGCAATCCTGCGAATCAGGCGGTCTTTGTGACAGGCGCTGAGCCCGAGTTACTGTTAGGTCGCGGATACACAGGACACGAGCATCTGTCGTTCTTTGGATTGATTAATATGAATGCCCGGCTGTATGATCCGGTGTTAGGTCGCTTCTTGAGTCCTGACCCGTATGTACAAATGCCAGACTTTACGCAGGCGTACAACCGATATGGCTATTGCATGAACAGCCCGTTGTGTTATGTGGACCAAAGCGGGGAGTTTTTCTTAGGTTATACCTTTGGCTTTTTCAAAGGATTATTTACTGGTAAAAATCCGTTTAAGACAGGTTGGCAAAGTGGAGTGAATGAGGTAAAACTCTGGGGTGGTTTGTTTACCACAGATAGCCGGAAAAACTTTGGGGGACAAGCATGGGAAATGATTTCTCGTTTCACTTGGCAGGGTGCACAAACCTTTTTCGGTCTTGGTTTTGCTACTGTTTCCAATTGGGCAGGCCAAGTGGATGAAGTCGATTATTGGGGTGGTGCTACGGTATCACGCGGAGCCAATTGGGGTTCTGGTGCTGTAACATTGAGTAGTTATATTACCGGTAACCGAAATCTCAAGGCAGACCCTAACAACTATCTTTTCCAGCATGAGTATGGACATTATTTGCAAAGTCAGGAGATGGGACCGGGATATATTCCTACTGTAGGAATACCGAGTATAAAGAGTGCTGCCGGAAATGGCGACCATAGTCTTGAGAAGTTTGAGCAGGATGCAAATAGAAGAGCGTTCAATTATTTTAATGATCCTAAGAATGGGATAGAAGGATTTTATACGTCGGAAGAGGACTATGAAAAGTATAAAAAACTTTATCAATTTGGGAATTTGACTAAAGGTTGGAACTTTTATAAGAATCCGTTGGATGTGAATGGTAGTGGGGTCGGAAGTAAGGAAACTTATTATGATTATAATAAATCCGGTGCTATAAAATCTTCCAATATGATATTGCGTATGTTTTGGTTAAAATATTGAATAATATCAATGATAAGAGAAAAGTAATGAAACATTTAAAAGTTATCATGTTGATGTATGTAGTCTCCACGGTGTTATGTGCTTGTCGTAACTATAAAGGAGGACCTCCATATATGACACTCGTCAATAATTCGGATATAGATATCTCCATTCAGACATCTTATCCCGAAAACATACAAGAAGATTCTATGATTTTATGTCATTACGGTTTGTTTTACGGTGTCTACGATCTTAAGGTTGATTCTTTGTTTAAGTTCTTTTACTGGGGATGGGAGGATTGTTACCGGAATCCTGCTGGTTGGTATGATTATTTTGAGACTTATAAATATATCCAGTATCTGATTATGGATCGTGATACATTTTGGAAATATCATTCCGAACCTTGCGACACCATCCGCAAATACGTTCCTGTGCTTCATGTGTATCGACTTACCTTGGAAGACTTGGAGCGAATGAATTGGACGGTGGTTTATCCGCCGGAAGAAGAGGATTAATAGGATATATGCTCAGAATTCTCTTATAGTTTTTTCCCTGATATAAATTGATATTCAAATAATTTATATCAGGGATTTTTACGATACATCAATCGGTTTGCTACAAAGCAGCGTCAATCATAAAGAGCTTACCGCCTGTTATGCTTCTGCACAATTGCCCATAGATTTAGTCGTGGAAAGATTGAGTAAACGGGAATAAAATCTTTTGTTTAGGATAAGATGGCAGGAAGAGAACAGGGCTTGTTTTCTTCCTGCTTTTTGTTTTATAAGGAACTTTCAAAGAATAAGGATTGTGCAGGATGCTCTTAATGACACGGAAAAAGTTCACCATGTATGAGTGATGGCTACAACGTGTCGTGAAGCAAATTACACCTGACTTGACAACGGTTTATACCAATCCGAACTATCCTTATGCCGTGACGGGTTTGGCTCCTGTTGAAGACAATCCGGTGAAGTCTGAACTTGACATCATCTATACTGTCGGTGAGCGTCCTTCCGTTATCACGCAAGATGGAAAGAAAGCTGTGTTGACGTATAATGCCAATCACGACCGTATCTGTATGCAGTTTTTTGTAAATGATTCGATGCTGTTGGCACACTATTATTTGGGTGGTAATTATGAAGTTGATTTTGATAGTACAGGTACGCAGGAAAGGTTATATTTAGGTGGTGATTATTACGATGCCCCTGCTGTACTGGTAAAGCAAAGCGGTCGTACCTCTGTTTATTTCATTCACCATGATTACTTGGGTAGTATTCTGCAAATATCGGATATGCAAGGAAATGTGGTGGAGGAAAACAGCTTTGATGCCTGGGGCTGTAGGCGTAATCCTTTGACTCATGAGTCATATGCAACTGAGAGTACTCCGGGTTTGATGTTGGGCAGAGGTTTTACCGGACATGAACATTTGCCTCTGTTCGGGCTGATAAATATGAATGCCCGTTTGTATGATCCCGTATTGGGGCGTTTCCTCAGTCCTGATCCATATGTGCAGATACTTGATTATACGCAGGCTTTCAATCGTTATAGCTATTGTATGAATAGTCCGCTGTGTTATGTGGATGAGAATGGGGAGTTTATTTGGTTCGTAATAGGTGCTGCTGTTATTGGCGGCGCAATCAATGTGGCAACCCATTGGAAAAGTATAGATAATGTTTGGCAGGGTTTAGGGTATTTCGGAGTTGGTGCTGCTGCCGGTGCTATTGGTGCTGCTACCGGTGGGATAGCCGGTGGTGCAGGATTTATAGGTGGTGCTATCGGTGGTTTTGTAGGTGGTGCAACATCGGGTTTCACGCTTGGCTTCGGTAATACGTTGATGGATGGAGGAAGCATTGGAGATGCCTGGCGCAACGGGGTTAATGGAGCCTTGACTGGTGCTGTGACAGGCAGTGTGACAGGTGGATTGATTGGTGGTGGCATGTCTTTTATTAAAGGGCAGAACTTTTGGACTGGACAGAATATCGCTCCGGGAAGGAATGCGTTCTCGATAAAGAATACACCGGTTGATAATATTGGTTGTCATAGACCAACAATGCTTTCGCCTGATCAGATGCCAGAAGTTGCTCCTATAGACATGTCTGTTCCGCAAAATGGAATAAGAGATTATTCGATTACGACTTATGGTAATACTAATATTAATCCTGTGATAGAAGGAAAATATTTAGTACCTAAAGATCTACAGATTAAAGGATATGATAATAGAATTACATTACAAACTGATTTATATCATGATTTTCCACGTTCATTTGATGAACAAATAGTTAAAGATGGTTGGTTATATGGTACATCTGGTAATAGTAGGATGATGATTGCCCCTGGAACTGTAAATGGAGCTAATGGTGTATATACCGTTGGAATAAATACTGAAACAGGAATAATATATCATAGAAATTTTTATGAATGGAATGATTTTCTAAGAAAATTTCATTTTCCGATAATGCCTTACTAATAATTGATGAGTCCATTAAAAAAATGTATTTTATCCCCTTTCAAAAGCATCTGTAAGGCGTTAATCTCTGATAAAAAAGACTTTTTTAAGTGGACGCATTGATTGAGTTTGTTAATGGAAGCATATACATAATTTGTTTGCGACTTAGCAAACTCAATTATTTTACAATAAAATATTTAATAGTCTATAATACATATTATATTTGTATGCATAGATATAACAATAAACAGTATGAAAGAAGTGTTTTTTTATAATTGGAAAAGAGAACCTGTAATGCAATGGTCTGATTTAAATATAATTGGTGTTGAGGAAGCTGGTCTTGTATCTTTTGATGTGAAAGTTTCAAAATCAATTTTTGAAGCATCAATTAGAATAAAAACAGAATTGAGTGAGTTAATTGACTTTAAAGAAAATCTGGCTAAATTGTTCGAACAGAATATTCTTGTTGTTGTATTTACTTCATCCGATGAAGATATAAAGATAGAATTAAGGAGAGAAAAATCTGGACGCATTTATCAACGTTTTTGGATTAGAGAATTGAGTGCAAGAAATAATCTGACTGTAAATGATTATTTTGATCAAACGTTCCTACCAGAATTGATAGATGAGATAAATAATTTCATAATGCAATAAATCGTATGAGTAATATAAGTATTATAAATAGCGATAGATCATTTGCTATTCGTTTTTTCAATTTTAAATATAATGATGATAGTGATTATAATTATTTCCAGTATAAACTCTGTATTGAGAATGCAACATTTAAAGTGTCTACTGATACTTATTCTTTTGTTGATGAATTATATAGGTTTAGAGAAAATTTGATATCTTTTTTGAGGAAAGAAATAAAAATCATACACTTTGCTCCTTTAGAAGGAATGTGGCAAATAAAACTTTCATGGAGGGATGCAGAAATAATTTCTTTAGAAGGAGGAATCAGTGATATAGAAAATATTAGGAGTAGCTTAGAATTTCATGTTTTTTTGAGTATAAGAGATTTATTGAAGACTGCCAAGGAATTAGGCGATTTCTTATTATTGTATAATAAAAAATCCATTTAGAGTCAAGAGTTTTACCTTCATGTAAGTTGGTCGAAGACTAATTATATTGAAGGTAACTTGTTTTATAATGGTTGTAAAATGTCTTTTCGAGGAGCAGGTATTAGACCTATGTTGTATTTTCACTTTTTACTTAATCGTTAATTATTTCTGTAATGAAAAGAATCTTGTTTTTAATTATGATTACAGCGTTTTTTGTTACACAGAATGTCTGCTATGCTCAGCAAAATGAATTGAAGATAGAAGATGTTAAAAGTATTTGGATATATCATTATTTTGATTCTATAGGGCATACTAGAGGGAGTATCTATCGCAAATTTCGAGAATTAGAAGCCAATAATACACCTAAAATTTTATTAGATTCTGTATTTGTAGATTCTTTTAAATACACTCTTATTAAATCTGCAAAAAATAAGAAATTGTTACCCAGTAAGTGCGGGAAAAATCTTATTTTCGCTCAATTTGTGCTGAGTAATAACAGTACTCGAAATATTATTATTGCTTCTAATGGTGTTTTCGATTATTTTATTGGAGGTAGAGGATATTTCTTTATTGAAAGTTCTGATAAACGGAATAAAATCATGTGGATGAATAACTATTTTAACAAAATAGTGGATAAAATAAACTCCATTGTAAAACAATGATAAGTAAGGTTCTTATATAGAACAAATCAAGTAGGAAGAAAGGTAAGTCCTTGATAAAGTGCTTGTATAAACGGAGAATCATTGTGGAAATTTAATAATTCCATAGCGATTCTCTGTTTATATGGGCATTTTATTGAGGACTTACTCTATTATTTGGGTGGTAATTATGAATTGGATATTGACAGTATGGGTGCGCAGGAAAGATAAAACCATATTCTGGTAATTATATAATTGTTATAAAGCATTATTTTTAATTTATATAATATGTGTATCGGAGTTTGTGAAGGAATTTTTATGAATTTTGGTACGCATTCAAAGATATAGACTATATTTGTAATTAAGACGTTTTAAATACAATAATAGAGAATGAAAGAACAAATGAAAAGAATAATGACAATACTTTCTGAACGATTGGATAAGTATGGTTTTAAGAAAAAAGGATATAATTATTTTGTGCGAATGGCTGATGAGAAAACAATTCAGAACATAGGATTTAGTATTGCTACGCATGGAGAAAAACACGCTTTTTATTTGAGCCCGAGTCCTGGAATCGTATACAAAGATGTATCAGAACTAGAGATACAATTAAGAAATTTAGGGGTATCTAAATATCCTGATTATGTAGGTGCTATGCTGTGTTCGCCTATTGGCTATTTAATGCCTGCAAGAGATTATATAGAATGGAAATTTATGTTGAGTGAAGATAATATAGCCGAAGAGGTTAATGCGATGGCTGATGCTATCATAGAATATGGAATTCCTTATATGGAAAAGCTAGTGGATAGAGATGAGGTAGTTTACGGCATGGAAATAGGGAAATATGGGGGAGCACGAGAGTTTGTACTACCAATACTTCATTATTTACGGGGTAATAGTCAGCGCGCATTAGAATGCATAAATGAATTCATAAAAAAGTTCTCTGCTACTTCTCATTTAGAAGATTATGAAGCAGATGTTTTAAAGCGATTGTTAGGGGAGAATGATAGACTTTATGAAATTAATAATAATGGATTAAAGTCTTATTTAGACTTTGCTGATAATTTTAAACAGATGATGAATTGTCATGATCGTTGAAGATAAAGAGTCAATAGTTGTTTGTTGTATACCAGTGACGAGAGAGGATATTCTTGTGTTATTTTTGTCAATTGACTCAGACAAATAGGAATTTATTCAAGCCCATATATTTACCAAATACCATAAAAGTATGAAAAGATTATTTATATTAGGATGTTTTGCAATGTTTATGTTAGGATCTTCCTGCATACATAAATACGTTGTAAATAGAGATAGCATGAATGGAGAAGTGTATGAACTGCAAGTCCATAATCTTCAGGAAATCCCAGAAGATATATTGGACAATATAGACAAAATGGGGGTAGATGAATCTGCGATACTCAACGAATATGAAGGGAAATATCTTAATTTTATCTTTAAAATTAACCCAGAAGAATTTGATCTTGTGGGGAAGAAAGTTGCCTTTTTAAAAGTAGGTAATAAGGCTGATTATTTTGATAGTACACGTTCTCCCGATCGTAAAGGCACAACTGTGGGGGGGAGTGGACTGTATATCTTTGATGCCACACAAAAAACGAAGAGCGGTGGTTATGATGCTGCAGTCTCATGCTGGAGTAAGATGCTATTGCCCATAGATTTAGTCGTGGAAAGACTGAGTAAACGGGAATAAAATATTTTGTTTAGGATAAGAGGGCAGGAAGTGAACAGGGCTTGTTTTCTTCCTGCTTTTTGTTTTATAAGGAACTTTCAAAGAATAAGGATTGTGCAGGATGCTCTTAATGACACGGAAAAAGTTCACCATGTATGAGTGATGGCTACAACGTGTCGTGAAGCAAATAACACCTGAATTGACAACGGTTTATACCAATCCGAACTGCCCTTATACCGTGACGGGTTGGGCTCCTGTTGAAGACAATCCGGTGAAGTCTGAACTTGACATCACCTATACTGCCGGTGAGCGTCCTTCCGTTATCACGCGAGATGGAAAGAAAGCTGTGTTGACGTATAATGCCAATCACGACCGTATCCGTATGCAGTATTCTGTGAATGATTCGATGCTGTTGGCACGCTATTATTTGGGTGGTAATTATGAAGTTGATTTTGATAGTACAGGTACGCAGGAAAGGTTATATTTAGGTGGTGATTATTACGATGCCCCTGCTGTACTGGTAAAGCAAAGCGGTCGTACCTCTGTTTATTTCATTCACCATGATTACTTGGGTAGTATTCTGCAAATATCGGATATGCAAGGAAATGTGGTGGAGGAAAACAGCTTTGATGCCTGGGGCTGTAGGCGTAATCCTTTGACTCATGAGTCATATGCAACTGAGAGTACTCCGGGTTTGATGTTGGGCAGAGGTTTTACCGGACATGAACATTTGCCTCTGTTCGGGCTGATAAATATGAATGCCCGTTTGTATGATCCCGTATTGGGGCGTTTCCTCAGTCCTGATCCATATGTGCAGATACTTGATTATACGCAGGCTTTCAATCGTTATAGCTATTGTATGAATAGTCCGCTGTGTTATGTGGATGAGAATGGGGAGTTTATTTGGTTCGTAATAGGTGCTGCTGTTATTGGCGGCGCAATCAATGTGGCAACCCATTGGAAAAGTATAGATAATGTTTGGCAGGGTTTAGGGTATTTCGGAGTTGGTGCTGCTGCCGGTGCTATTGGTGCTGCTACCGGTGGGATAGCCGGTGGTGCAGGATTTATAGGTGGTGCTATCGGTGGTTTTGTAGGTGGTGCAACATCGGGTTTCACGCTTGGCTTCGGTAATACGTTGATGGATGGAGGAAGCATTGGAGATGCCTGGCGCAACGGGGTTAATGGAGCCTTGACTGGTGCTGTGACAGGCAGTGTGACAGGTGGATTGATTGGTGGTGGCATGTCTTTTATTAAAGGGCAGAACTTTTGGACTGGACAGAATATCGCTCCAGGAAGGAATGCGTTCTCGATAAAGAATACACCAATAAATACGGTTGAACATCCAAATGCTATCTCGTTTGATAATATTCCTGATATTGCGTTGTTGGATAATCCTACACCAGCTGCCCTGCCTGAACCAATGCTTCCTAATTCTCCATTAAGTCCGGAATTGAATCCCGTTTTAAATCAGACACCTGAAGGATTTACCCGTTTTGTTACTACTCCAGAAGGAGTAACACATGATTTATTGCCAACAATTGAGCGAATAAATTCAGGGATAAGATACACATTTCGTCATGATGGTGCTGTCTACTGGAATAACAAATCTCTTTTGCCGACAGGGAACTATACGGAATATATACATCCCACACCAGGATTAGTGAGAGGAGCTGGACCTATGCGAGTTATTGTTGGTAATAATGGTTCATGGTGGTTTACTCCAGACCATCACTTGACCTTTATTAGAATTAAATTTTAAGATGTGATAATGAATAAAAGAATTAGAATTCATACTTTTGTAACAACTATGAATTTTAATTCTTTACTCTCTACAGTTATGTTATCTGTAGAGAAGCATTATAATTAAAACTAAGATTAAAAAATGAAATATATTCAGTTTATAAATGAAGATGTTGAGATTCCAGAGGATTCTTATATCGTTCGTATTCCTGTAATAACGAACAAGGAAGAGTTGTATGCAGAGTTGATGTCTAAATTAAAATTTCCATCTTATTTTGGAAAGAATTGGGATGCATTAGATGATGTTTTCCGAGATTTTTGTTGGATTGCAAATGATAATATTGTAATTATTCATAAAGGTATTACCGGGCTTTCGAAGAAAGATTTAAATTTGTATGTAGCATCTATTGTGGATTGTATAGAATCTTGGATATATCAATCTATTTTAGACAACGAAAGAAAAGTAGGTAACAATACGGAATGGGAAGCCCCATTACATCATGTGTGGTTTATTTTTCCTGAAAAGGAAAAAGAGATAATTATGGATATTATATACGAATGGATACAAGTTCGCAAATATAAATATTGTTTGAGGTAGTTTTTGCCCTGATATAAATTGACATTCAAATAATTTATATCAGGGATTTTTACGATATATCAATCGGCTTGCTACAAAGTAGTGCCAACTATAAGGGGCTTACCGTAACCATTCTATTTTCCGCTTTGACACGCATCGCAACCCAACATATCTTTGCGCCATAACCAATTACTAACAAAGATTATGGCAAAAGAAAAAGTAAACTACCAGGAGGTGTACGACCTCTATCAGCTGTGCTGCGAAACCAAAGACCTTCGCGAGTTCTGTGCGGATTATGGAGTGAATTACGACAAGTTCATGAACTGGCAGCGCCACCAGCTGTGGAGCGAAAAGTTGGGGAAGACGGTCCGGGTGGAACAGCCCAAGGTAGCCAAGGTGCAGATAACCGGCAATCCCTGCA
>ERZ777305.2419-NODE-2419-length-16049-cov-19.255596_pt1 | contig 16049 bp, 15 predicted proteins | sample MGYA00374965_ERZ777305 | MGnify/ENA primary metagenome ERZ777305 (study PRJEB29328, sample SAMD00013331) | mouse gut metagenome | study: EMG produced TPA metagenomics assembly of the Metagenome analysis of fecal microbiota from mouse which was promoted... | reverse complement strand
GTTAAAGGATTATCTGCGGTCAGTGTAACATATGTTTGACAAACCTACAAAAATAAAGAGCATGACAACCGCCCAATGTCATAATGCTGGGGTAGAGGTATTTCCGTCAAAATATATCCCGAAAATGATTAAGAAAAATTTTTAACAAAAAGTATTGACTTTCACGTAACGTAATACTGTAATCTTTTCTCATAGGAGCAGAAAAGATTACGCCGGCAATCTCTGTCTTGCCTTTTCACAAATTTAAGGAGCTGATAAGAATGCGAACCATAAGCCAAGTTGCAGAATTAACAGGCATAAGCACCCGAACACTACAATATTATGACGAGATTGGATTGTTAAAGCCAAGCGAATTGACCGAATCCGGCTATCGCCTATATGATGATGAAGCCTTGCAAAAGCTACAACAAATCCTGTTTTTTAAGGAATTGGGATTTAAGCTGAAAGAGATTAAAGAAATTCTGCAAAAACCCGACTTTGACAAAATCAAGGCTTTCAAAAGGCAAAAAGAACTGCTTATGCTGAAACGCAATCGGACAGACAGACTTATACAGCTTCTTAGCCGCTTAGAGAAAGGAGAGCAATGTATGAGTTTTAAAGAATTTGACCTGTCTGATTACATTACCGCATTAGAGGATTTTAAAAATAACAGCACTGATGATGTTATCAAGCACTGGGGAAGTATTGAAAATTTTGATATGTTTATTCAAAAAATCAAAGATGATGAAGTCGAGGTAGCTAAACTCGCCATTCAGCAATTCGGCAGTATTGAAAAATACACCGAAGCCATGAAACATAATTTAGAGCATTTCTCTGAACTCATGGAAATGCTAATCAACGCATATTCAAGCGATTATATTAAAAGCATGACTGATAGCAAATATGGAAAAGGGGCTTCTGATTATATTGTAAAAGCATTTCGTTATTACTCGGAGAATAACTCTTACGAAAACAAGTAGAGGCAACAGGCACTCTCCTATAAAAAATATATCCCGACAATTAACCATTCTCACTATGCCAAAAAATATTTTGCCACGCTTTAGAGAGCCTTAGTGACATCAGGATTTTCTAAATTCCAAAGTGCTTCATCCAATTTTCAATATCTTCAGGTACGCCATAAAACAACCGCATGACTCTACTCCTTTTAACTCGATTTTCCCTTTTTTCCCTATGAGGTGGTTTAATTATAAAAGATACACCTGCCCTCCGCAATACATATTTATGGTTCAATTTCTGAATCAACCTGCAGAATATCAAATGCGGAAACTCTATTGGCAATCGTTCTTGTTAATCTTTTCCCCCCATGATATACTCAGAAAAACAGATATTGATTTACGGTATTGGTGATTGGAGAAAATCAGCTGAACAGAAATAGGAGGAATAGGAAATGCTTGAACAATGGTTACAACAAGAAAAAGCAATCATTAAATCGCGCTTTGGAAATGTACGCATCTTTTGCGTATTTCTTGCATGCCTGACGGTTCCCGCTATCCTGATACAGTTGGTTTTGCTATTGGACGGTGGTGGGATAGGACAGGTCTTTGCCATCATTTTTTTCATATTTGTTATTTTTTTCGCACTTACTATGAGCAGTTATAAGAAACGGTTCGTAAAGCCCCTTCTGACCTCCATCCAACAGGAACTTCTTACGGAAGAGGCCCGGCGGGAATTTGTACAGCAGATGCAGGAACAGGCGGTTTGCATCTCTTACCAGCCGCTTCCCCAAATAAAGTCCTGTGACATCATGGTGGCGAACGACTACTGCTATATGAGGCAGCCCGGAAAAAGTCGTATCATCCGGAACAAAGAAATTCGCAGGGCAGTCCTTACCCAGGAGAACTATAACACAGGCAATCGGGGACACGTGCGCCAGTGTTATGCTTTGGCACTATATGCTGCTGACAATGAAAAGCCTGTTTGGAAAGGATATTTCATGAATAAAGAGGAGGTTTCTCAGGCATTTCTGCGATTTAAAGCAATCCTGCCGCCAGATGCGGACATTCAGGATTATGCAGCCAATCCGGAAAAGGTTTCCCGAAAGCCCCTGTGGAAGACCTTGCTTGAATGGGCGCTATGTATCCTCTTCCTTGCTGCAATGATATATTTTGCAAAATATTTCGGAAATTAACCATGTATGACCTTTACCTGCCTCTTGTGCAGAACCCCGATGCTGCCGCAGTCATCCAAGTTGAAAAGATTACCGGTCCTATTTTGCTGATTTCCTCTAAAGCAAATATCATGTGGCCATCAGACCTTGCGGCAGAGCAGGTAATGAAACGATTGCAGGAACATAGTTTTCCATACTTCTACCGACATTTGAGTTATGATTACGGCGGACATCTGTTTGTTCCGATGGAGTTGCGGATGACAAAGTTTTTTAAGGGTGAACGGGGCGCAAATAAAGAACCGGGGCGCAAAGCCCGGATGGATTCCCTTATAAAAACACTGGAATTTGTTTCCCAATGGTAAAGAGGTACGTTTCCCGGTATTGTCGCCCCCGAAAAAGTGGTAAGAAAAGCATTACGGGGCCGGAAAGGGCAGGGATATGTCAGTCTTTTCTTTCTATGTAAAATGCCAGCACTTAAACGTAAAACTTTTTCCGCAAAAACTGACAATGAATATATGGCTGCAAGGCAAAATGCGGAAACTTCCTTTATTATTCATATCCCCACATATTTTTAATCTGATAGCGCAGCGTGTCATAGCTCCACTGTCTGCCGCTTCTCTCCCTGCTGTTGGGGTCGTTCACCATAAATCCATTTTTATCATAACCGTATATAACGATAAAGTGTCCGGTAGTGGTAAAGTCACCGGGAAACATGGAGCATATTATCATGCCGCCCCTGTCCAGCTTATATTTCATTGCATCTTCATCCATCCCCATTTCCTGAACTGAGATGCCGTACTGCCACACTGCGTCCGTCATCAAGGACCATGCAGTGCCGGCCCCTGCCACATAATGTCCATTTTCCATACTAAAATCCGCCAGCACATCCGGCGTGGCGCTCTCGTCCCCCCTCAAGGATAATATTACCATGGACAGACAGGTAGGGCCGCAGCCGGCAATACCGATATTGCTGCTGCCATAAGGATAATACCCCCATCTTTCATCCCACTGTATAAGCAGGGGATGCTCTTCGCTTAGTTCCTCTTCATTAAACTCTCCTGTCACGGTCTTGTCCGCCGTTAAATATCCCTTTACAAATTCCGTCATCTCCGAATTATTTACCAATGCCGCCAGCAGTTCTTCGGGATAAAAAATTCTTTTTGTATAAATCTCCGCCAAATCATTATCCGCCTGTGCCAGCTCTGCCAGCGCTTCTTCTACTTCTGCATCCTTCAAGATATGTTTACCATCCGGTATTGCACTTACCGGAACCTCTTTGCCCTCCTGTGTTGCATCCGCATCCGTATTTACATCCCTATTTGCGTCTGTATGCGGCACGCTTATCTGTTGTACATCCTTTTCTCCGGTATTTACATAAGAAAAAAGCCATGTACTGCATTTTATGAAGATAAATGAAAATACAAAAAGCAACAGCACATTTCTGATTAACCGGATTCTGTTTTGGATTTTTCTTTTCCTCTCCCGTTCCTGCCTAATCCGCCGCATACGTTCCCTGTCCGCACGGCTTCCTGCACTGCCGTTTTGCCGTGCGGCGGTTTGTCTGTTTCCTTCCGACCTTCTGTTTTCACCATGTTTTCTGTTTTGGACTTGCGTTCCGTTTCCGCCCTGCCTTCTGTACTCTCCTTGCCGTCCTCTTGTGCTTTCCATCCCTTATCCCTCCAAAAAATGTAAAAAAAATACAGATATTGATAAAAAGTATAATCAGTATCTGTTTCTTTTTTATTTCGAAAGGATTAAGTTATAATTGACACTTTCTTAATTATTTATGATGGCGCTGTCTCACCACTCCTTTACGCGATAAAGATAATTCTTTCCTTCCTTTCCGGTTCGCTCCACACAATCCAGATAAGTCAGTATATGAAGTACCGTTCTGGCAAGGGGGCTCTTAATATGTGCCGCTTTTGCAAACTGCGCAGAGGTAAAAGGTTCTTCCAAATCATACGGAATAAACTGCATATAATCCCTGGGACAATCTACGCTAATCTCTTCCACAAGGCGTAAGGGTATCCTGTCATACCGGCGCGAACCCCTTTTTTTATCCCGGCTCCAGCCGTTTAAAAGCCTGTATTCCTCCATATCCAGCAGGACAAATTTAAAATGCAGGTTTGGCTCCTTCAAAAACATCTTTATTTTATAAAGCTCTGCAAAGGCCATATAGGCGCTTCCCTTCACAGGGGATTTGTGGGGATTCGACAGTTCGCCGCTCTCCTCGTCAATCCATATCAGCCACTTTTCCCGCGGTATGGGATACACCACCGTGACCGGATATTGTTTCAAAAATACGGCTAGCTTTTCCCGCATTTTGTCAAACTGCCTTGTCTGAATCTCCACAATTTCCTTTCCCGTATAAATATCAGCCACAAAATTTTCAATGGGAATCTCATGCATGTCCTCATCCGGGGCATAGTACAGCTTCAATATGGCATGTACCGTCTTCTCCGACAGGGTGCCGATTCCCTGTCGTTTTCTTTCTATCCCTATAATTTGGTTTTTTGCCCGTTCAAACAAAGGATTTACAGGTATTGCTTCCTGCGGGGTTTTTTTCCTTGGCATGATTTCCTCATTTCCGTATTCCGTGCTACATATTTTCTACCTATTCTTCCTTATAATTTACCACCTTTGCCTCCACTTTGTCTACAAATGCCTTATCATGCTCCACTAAAAGCATGGTCGGCCTGAACTTGCATATCAATTCTTCAAGCTGCATCCGGGAATAAACATCAATAAAATTCAAAGGCTCATCCCATATATACAGGTGGGCATTTTCACAAAGGCTGGCAGCCAAAAGTACTTTTTTCTTTTGTCCGCCGCTGTAATTCTCCATTTTTTTGTCAAACTGCTCCCGGGAGAAATCCAGTTTCCGCAGAATGGCAAGAAACAAAGTTTCATCCAGCTTTCTGTCCCGTATAAAATCCTTCAGCTTTCCCTGTAAAAAACGGGTTTCCTGCGACACATAAGATATACGGAGTCCGCTTGCCGTTTCCAGATTACCCGTGTATGTGCAGGCGCTTTCCTGTTCCCCGAGCAAAAGCTTAAGAAAACTGGATTTGCCGCAGCCGTTTTTACCGCACAATACCACCTGTTCCCCGTTTTCAATGGTAAAACTGACAGGGGGCAGAAACCTCTCCCCGTAAGAAATCCGCACCTCCTCGGCCCTGATTAATACCTGCTTGTGGTGGCGCAGAGAAAACAGCTTTAAGTCCTCCGCTGTTTCCAGATTTTTTAACAATCCTTCCTTTTCCTCAATCTCTTTTATCTGCCGGTGCTCCAGATTCTTCCTGCGCATCTGCATCCGTCGGGATTTCTCTCCAATATAAGCGCGCGTATCTATGGATTTTTCCTGTTTTTCGGATTTTCTTCCTATCTTTGTGGCTTCCACCTTATCCGCCCATTCATGCGCCTGTCTGGCAGCTTCCTTTAATCTGTGGATATCTTTCTTCAGCCGTTCATTTTCCGACGCTTCAAAGGCATCCTGCCGCTTTTTGTTTTCCCACCATGTGCTGAAATTACCCTGACATACCTCTATATTGGTCCTGTTGATGACCAGCACATGGTCTATGCAGGCATCCAGCAGGTTCCTGTCATGGGATACCAGAATAAAACCCTTTTTGGTCTTCAGATAATCTCCCAATAGCTTTCTTGTGGGCATATCCAGATGGTTTGTGGGCTCATCCAGAAGCAGAAAATGGTTTTCCATGGAAAAAAGCATGGCCAGCATTACCTTTGTCTGCTCCCCGTTGCTTAATGTGGAAAACGGTCTGAACAAAACCTCCGACGAAACCTGCAAAAGAGAAAGCTCCCGGCACACCTTCCAGAACTCGTAATCCGGATAGATACCCTCCAAGACGCTTACCGTATCCTGTGACATATCTGTCACTTCAAAAGGAAAATAGTCAAACGGTTCATTGGCCTGTATGCTTCCCCTGTACTCATATTTTCCCATCAAAAGATTCAGAAAAGTAGTCTTTCCCCTGCCGTTTCTTGCGATAAATCCAAGCTTCCAGTCCGTATCAATCTGAAAAGACACATCTTCAAAAATATTATCGACACCATTGTCATAATAGAAAGTTAAATGATTTACATTGATTAAGGACATGTTATCCCTCCTTTATAATCCTGCTTGCAGGATAAGGTGTCCCGGATTTTCATACGTCAAAAAAGGACGCAGAAAAGATTTCTGCATCCTAAAAAAACCGTGTATGATAATGAAATATCAGAATGCCTATTTCCTGCCAAGCGCAATCAAACAGGGATACTGTTCGTATTCTCCTGTTTTATATGCCACTATTCATTTTCTTAGCAAGAAATAATCCGCATCCTTCCACTCCTCCTGATTTTACTTAAACATTGCCTACTGTTGCAGTTTACCACAAACTGCGTTTACTATTCAAGTGTTTTTATAATTCAGTACTTTTGTTACTGTCAAGTAAGTGTTAAAATATAATTCTACAAGAAAAATCAAGTACTTATATATTTTTTAAAGTATAATGTCAGACATGAGGGGTGATTCTATGTCAGTTAAAACAATAAGAACCATGCTCGATTGGGTTGAGGATAATTTAGAAAATGAGCCAAGCTTATCACTGATGGCAGATTATGTCGGTTATTCGGAATACTATTGCTCAACTAAATTTCATGAATATGTGGGTGTTCCGTTTAAGGAATATGTGTTTAAAAGAAAATTAAGCTGCGCTGTCAACGAACTTATTAATACTGACCATCGTATTATTGAAATTGCAATGCAATGCTTTTCATCACATGAGGCTTTTGCAAGGTCTTTTAAAAGGCTGTATGGGTACTCACCATGTCAATGCAGGAAACAGCGACCGGATATTTCTGTATTTGAAAGAGCATATCTTGAAGAATAACACTCCTCTTATTTTGTGGAAGGAGTGTTATTTTTATGAAGTTCGGAAGAAACGATGCCTGTTGGTTTCGACAGTTGGCGAGGGCAACAGGGCTACTACTTCGCACAAATGCAAGAAAATAATAGAAAAATTATATTCAGGAGTTATAATAGAATATAGAGCGGCAAATTGGAATTTGTAGGTGATATTTATGAGTCGAAATAAAGCAATTGCTCTTTATTTGATAGGAACTTTAGGGCAAATATGGATGATATGTATTATAGTTTTTATGATGCGTAATATGGGTATAGTTGTAGATTATACGACACCTGTTGGAATGATTGCTATTGGAATTGGTGGGGGTTCATCTGCACTATGGGGAACTATTATCGCAGTTAAGTACAAAAATTATGATATAAAGAAAATACCGAAAGATTTTTTTGATGTTAGGCAAAAATATAGCAGTTATTTATTGGTGATATTGTTTTTGTGCTTGGATTTCTGCTATGTTGCATTTAATGGAAAATTAGTGTTAAGTGCGTGGTATATTCCTATTATCTTATTTTTTAAGGCAATCATATTTGGTGGGATTGAAGAAGTGGGATGGAGATATATTTTTCAACCAGTTTTGCAGGAACGCCGTAATTATATCACTTCAACGATAATTACTTTTGTTGCATGGGGAATATGGCATTTTTCTTATTTCTACATTGAAGGAACATTACCACAAGTACAGGCGTTTGAATTTTTACGTGGATTGTTGGCAAATTGCTTTATTTTATCGGCTTTATTTATAAAGACAAAGAGTTTGTGGATATGTGTGATGACACATTCCTTAATCAATGTTTTCTCGCAGTTAACAATAGGTGGTAATCAGTATGTATCATATGGTTGCAAAATAATTATTATTGTAATGGCTGTTGCTCTTTCATGTAGAGAATAAATTAAAAAAAGAAACTGATGTGTCAGTTCTTGAGAGAGCAACAATTTCCAGTTTGGTGTGGATTTGGAATATTCTCAACAAGCACAAAGCTCTCTTTCAGTTGTAGACGGAAACGAATGGTTTTTACGGAAAGGATAATCCAAAAAGATGGCAGTTTGCTTGAAATGTTAATGGCGCCCGGAATGTGTTTTACTATAGAACCTATGATTAATATGGGCAGCGCTGATATTCAAATTGATAATAGCAATGGCTGGACTGTCCGCACAGCGGACGGAAAGCCATCTGCACAATGGGAGATACAGGTTTTGGTTACTGAAGATGGTTACGAAATATTGTCATGGTAATTGAATTATGAGGTATCTGAAACACATCGTTTTCTACCCATATTAAAAGCTTATTGTGTGGCAAGTCAATGTACGGCTTATACTCCATGTCTGCCGGAAAAACGAAAGAGATATCACAATCCGTTTATCAAAGCGACTGATTTGATGATAGACAGGCAATATATTGCATCAAAATCCGATACAACGCCCTAGTATTATGGTATAATGACCTTATTATCAAACTAACCAACATGATTCCGCTTTGCGGAATCCCATAATCCCACGGAACTAAAGTTCCAAGCGTGAAAAATGTCTGCTGCGCAGACATGGTACTTCTTAGCGAAATGCCCTTTGGCATGAGCTATTAGAAGTACTTTTCACGATACTTATAACAGAAAGAGGCTTATGAAAAGCAGAAATTGGAACCGACTTGCAAGAAAAATACTCCTTATCATAATGGTGCTATGCCTGATTCCCGTCGGACGCTCATATTACCTTTCCTTAAAGCATCAGGCCCAGCAGGAAAAACTGACAGACTTGCTGTCGCTGGAAAAAAAACATTTTGAACGTGAGGCGGATGCGGAATCCCCGGAAACACCCATAGAAATTCCTGAAGAAACACAACAGGAAATGCCTGAAGTACAGGAACCCGTCATGCTTTCCCGATACAGCGCCCTTTATGAAGAAAATAATGATTTGATTGGATGGCTTTCCATTGAAGGGATGAAAATAGATTACCCCGTCATGCAGTGCGAAGATAACGAATATTATCTACACCACAGTTTTTACGGCGAAGAAGATAAATACGGCTGTCTTTTTGTAAAAGACATTGCCGATGTGGACACCCCGGGGACAAACTTTATTATATACGGACACAACATGAAAGACGGCTCCATGTTCGGCGACCTTGATTTTTACAAAAAAGAAGCTTTTTACAAGGAGCATCCCGTCATTTCCTTTGATACCCTGTACGAGCAGCGCACCTATGAGGTAATGGCGGTATTTACCTCACAGGTGTATGGACAAAATGACGACGTTTTTAAATATTACAACTTCTATGAAGCCAAAACTCCCGAAGAATTTTCCGCCTTTTATGAGACGGTAAAGGTGCTTTCATTCTATGATACCGGGGTGGAAGCCGAATACGGGGACACCTTCCTCACCCTGTCCACCTGCGCCTACCACGTAAAGGACGGCCGTTTGGTTCTGGTAGCAAAACGGGTAACCGAGTAAGCTAATAAGTATCCAGCTCTGCAAGTATTTCCAAATTGTGCCGTTCCGTCTCATTAAAGACGCTGTCGTCAAATTCCTCGGCAGTGTACTGTGGCGTATACCAGAGCAGACCCCTGAAATAATTGTCCAAATCTTCATCCTTGAAAATATAACCGTGCATGGCATATATCTGATTCTTCAGGACATGTATCATTAGGGGAGGAAAATCTGCAAAGTCTTCCTTTTCCATGGCTACCATATCCAAGCCAAACAGCGGTTCCACAAGACCGGAAATATCCGTGATTTCCAAAACGGTTTCCAGATACTGATTTACATCTCCATAAAAGGAGCAATTATCATGGTAAACCGCCCTGTTGTTCAGTTCCGCCATCATTTCGTCCTCATCCTCCCAAACGGCGTAATATCTCTCATAATACACCGTATACCAGTCAATCTCTTCTTCCGGCTCTGTCTCCACGCCATCCGGCGGGTTTGTATTCAGGTCCTCAGCCGGGTTTGCAGCCAGACTTCCTTCCTGCGTTTCCACTCCCGGATTGGCATCCGGCGTTCCCGTTTTTGCACAGGCTGCCAGACCAACTGTCACTGCAAGTAAAAAAACAATAACCAATCTTTTTTTCATATTGTCCTCCTCCATTTCTCAAACAGTCTTTTCAGGCTATTTATCTCCTCTACTGATATCCGTTACCCTATAATAGCAATCTTCCCACAACTCCAATTCTACATGAAAATATTCATACGAAGCTTTCTCATCCGCCAGTACAACCGCCGTTACCGAGATAATATCCCCGTCCATATTGCTGACATTATACTGGATTTCCACAACCTGAATATCTCTTCTGTCTTCATAAGATACATTTGCTTCTTTCAGCTTCTCTTTTCCGGCATAATAATCCATTACCGCGTCTGTGACGACGCTTTCCAAATTCGGATGCCTGCAAAAAGGAGTGCCCAGCGCAAACACGCCGTTTCCCTGATAATATACGGCGGCGCTAATGGTATTGCCGTTTGTGAAGCTGATTGCGGCAAAATCATCCATCCAAAATTCCAGTCCTGCATCTATGGTAATTTGACCTTCCTGCATGGCAAAGTAAATCTGTTGTCCCACACTTACATATGAAGATGGACCCCATTTCCATTCTTCTTCGTCCGGCAGCGCCCTCCCGGCTTTTTCACCGTCCACATAAGCCTGCATTCCGTCTTTTGTCCTGTCATAGGATAAATGCGGCCCAAGCTGTGCCAGATAATCCTCATCCAGAAATTCATAGACGGTAAGCTCACCGTTTTCGTCTTCATCCGCCATCAGGAAAGTATCCACATACACTCCCGTGCCATGGTGAATCTGAAGCAGGATGGCAAGTTCAGTGTTTCCATCCCCGTCATAGTCAGACTCTTCTATTTCCACGGGTATCATGTAGTTGGAGATAAACGGATAGGAAATCAGGGCATACTGCCCGTCGCAGCCTAGCAGCATGGACTGATAATCTCCCTTTCCGAAAAGGGTATATTCGTCACTTTGCGCAAGCAGGAGGGTGTCGTTTTCCGTTCCCGGCTCCGGCTCAAACGGCAGGTTTTCAAAATCAGTTCTTACATCTGTTATATTTACCAAATCCCAGCCCTCAGAGGAAGGGTCGCAGGGCACTCCCGCCTTGCGCCTGTCAGCAGGGGATTCCTCTGTTCCCCAATCTATATTCCAGACCTGGGAAAAGGAGCCGTCTGCTTTTATCCAGATATATTCTTCCCTGACAAGACTGTCCCGCCAGCCTTCATTGCCCCTGTATCCCCATTGTTCTGCTTTTGTATAAATGGATTCTTCCATAATACTCAGTTCGGCAAATTGAATTTTATCATTTTCCTCCATTTCCCAGCCCAAATCCTGGGCGGTAAAAAGAAGCTGTTCCCCGCTACCGTCCATGGAAACGCGAACCAAATTGCTCATAAAGCTGTTTTGCCCTGCCGGTTTTGCAGCCAGCAGGGTATTGGTCTTTTCATCGTAAGCCAGATATGTCAAAGATTCGCCTATTTTTTCCTCTTCTTCAAATGCAAAATCCATCCGGCACAACTCATTGGCGCCTTCACCTTGATTATCATATTTCTGATAATATACATAACCGTCTGCGGCATGGAAGGATGCGTCATCCGTAACATGGATTTCCGTAAGGGATTTTAATGAACGGTTGTAGGAATAAAACGTGCCGGTCCACATTCCCATGCTCCCTTCGTACTCCCCTGCGGAAAACAGTATGTAATGCTCATCCGCGTAGAAACTTGCAATCTGCCCTGCCTCCAATCCCTTCGCCAGCAAATCCTGCTCCACCGTCCCGTCCTCTTCCGTTACTCCATCAATATAGAGAAGACCGCCGTCCTTCCTTGCGATATACAAAATACCGCTATACTTTCCCAGATACGATATCTCCACGCCCTCTGCGGCCGGATACATTACCTTTGATACCCCTGTCGCCGTATTGTATGCAAGCAGTCCGCTGTTTCCCTTTTCGTCCTCACTACTCTCGTAATACAGGATATCCCCGGTCTGATTGCAATCCACAATCGCACCGTCAAACAGCTTCGAAAATCCTTTGCCATCCAGATTATATCGAAATACCTCCTGCGGATAAACGTCTGTGTTGGTGGCATACAGATAACTCCCGTCAGAGTAAAGACGCCGGTTATCCATATAATAGGGAACTCCGTTTACTTTGATAAAACTTCCGCCGTTGTTATAAACAGATTGTGTATTTTCCTCTTCCCCCACGGACCCGCTGCCTTCCCCTGCCGCAGGCCTGAGCGCCAGACCCAGCGCTACGCCCAGGACACAGACAAACGCCGCTGCCGAAATCCAAACCTTCTTTTTTTGAAAGCGAAGTACATTTTTTATCCTGGCTTTTACGGAAGGTTCCCCAAATGTCAGCGGCGACATAACATAGCCGTTTTGTTTGGCCGCATACCGCAAAAGGCTTTCCGCATAATTCTTTTTGATATCTTTGCCTATGCGGGCAAGCACGGCTTCATCACAGGAAATCTCCATATCCCGGCAAAACAAAGCATACGCCAGCCAGACAAGGGGGTTAAACCAGTGCAGCGTTGTAATGATAAAAACAATCATTTTTACTATATGGTCTTTCCGCTGCCTGTGATAATTTTCATGGGCAGTCACATATCTTTTCTCTTCCTTCTCCATACCCGCCGGCAGATAAATCATCGGTTTCAGGATGCCCCACAAAAACGGCGTATCCAGACCATCCATTTCCACAATCCGTCTTTTCTCATTCCGGTCCGTTTCCCTTCCCAGAACAATCCGTCTTTGCAGCCGCTTTATGCCAATCAGCTGAAACAGTATAATAATCAAAATGCCCATAAGCCAAACTGTTTGGGCAGCCGCCTTTACATTGCGTGCAGTATTTACAGACACCACAGGCGCCGTACCCGTTTCTTTTCTTTCCGTCGAAAGTATTGTGCCGGTTTTTGGCATTTCCTGCATAATCATGCCGCTTCCCGTCAGTACGTGAACCGCTTCGGGATATCCGCCCAAGACGTCCGTACTTGTAACAGGCTGCATCCCCATACCGTCCGCCGTCAAATTCTCATTATTTACGCCACTGACCCCGGTTTTTGTATCTTCTTCCCCCGTCAGGGTAAACTCTGCTACCGGCCTTGGTATCAAGCTGAAAATGCTTTGAAAGGATATGGGAATGCACAGATTAAAAAATACAATAAACCAGAGATAATAAGAGTACTTTCTGTCGCATTTAAAAAGCAGCATCCTGACAAGCAATACCACTGCAATGCAATAGGAGCCGATAAGACTCATTTCCAAAATCTTTTCAAATATTACTGCCTGCATACACTTCTACCCTTTCACGAAAATATTACAATAAAACACTTTCCATGACCTAATCCGTCTAATCAATGGGAAAATCCCGGCGGATAAGGCCCATATATACTTGCCACGGCATTAATGTCCCTATCCAGCTGGACTTCATAAAAAGAACCGTCCGCCAGCATAACCTTTATCAGTTCCGGCTCTGATTCAAACAAAAGCTCAGTCCCTGCAATCTCTTCCTGCCCATATATGGCACTGCGCTGCAAAAACCAGACCGCCAGTTCCCCGTTATCCATTTCCTCTATATTATTCGGTATATCCAACTGCTGGACATCCGAGTACCATACCCTTCTGGCGCTGGTAATCCACATGGAAGGAATGCTTAAGGAAGAATACCCTTCCTCTTCCCCAAAACTTCGGTTATAAAAATCCCTGCTGTGTTCTAAATCTTCCTCTGTGTTGCCAAAATAGAAACTGCCGTTATCCGTGTAGGTGTAGCAGCAGGAATCCACCTGATAGCCCGTTAAATCATACAGTTCACGGAGCGCCCTCTGTGCCAGCGCTTCCTGCACTTTTGCATCCCACAAATCCGGATGCAGGTACATGTCTTCCTCCCCGACAAAGGTAAGCTTTGCTTCTTTATAGCCTTCACGGTGCTCCGGTTCATAGGAAAAAACTTTAACAACAGTTTCTTCAGACGACTCTGCTTCCAAAGCTTCCTCCTCTCTTTCATTGTCCGTTATGAAATCTTCGGGAAAGTCCTCCACCCTGGGCCGTCCCTTCACAACAGAGTTTCTGATTCCGCTGATACCATGGGCTTGTGCCGGGAATACAAACAATCCCAGCATAGCAACGGACATACAAAGAAATCCGATAACGGAAAAAACCATCTTTCTTTTCTTAAACCGCAAAACATTTTTTATCCTGCATTTCACGGACGGCTCACCAAAGCTCAGCGGCATCATTACATAGCCGTTCTGTCTTGCCGCAAATTTTAACAGACTTTCCGCATACGGTCTTTTGATATTTGCCTCCGCCCTTTTCAGTACCGTTTCATCACAGGAAGTTTCCATATCCCGGCAAAACAAAATATATGCCAGCCAGACAAGAGGATTGAACCAATGAACCGCCACAATAAGGGAAACCACAATTTTTACCAGATAATCTTTTCGTTTTCTGTGACAGCCTTCATGGGAAATCACATAAATTTTTTCTTTATTCTCCATTCCCGCCGGAAGATAAATTACCGGGCACAGAACGCCCCACAAAAAAGGGGTATCAATACTGTCCAGCTCCGCAATTCGTTCTGTCTCATCCCAATAAAGCATTCGTCCTGCCGCTATCCGCCTTTTCAGTTTTATCATACTGATAACATGAAAAAGCACAATGATTATCACTCCCAAAAGCCAGATAACTTTTACGGTATCCACTGCTATATGCGCAATGCTGCCGGACCGTGCGGCTGTATTTTCCTTTTGGATTTCACCCATAACTGACCGGGAATCATCAGGAATGCCCTGATTGATAAGCTGACCGGACTTTGACAGGATATTTATCATTTCAGGGGATTCCGCCGCCGCAATATCCGCTGCAAAGACTTCCTCCTCATGGGCTATGACATTGTCCGCCACGGAAAACCGCGCCACCTGTTTTGGTATCAGGCTGAAATTCCCCCTGAAAGAACCGGGCAATACCAGATTGATAAAAACGATTAACCATAGATAATAGGCATATTTTCTGTCAAACTTTATCAAAAGAAGCCGCACTGCCAATACCACTGCAATGGTATAACAGCCGATAAAACTCATATCCAGAACTTTTCCAAATAAATCCGCCAGCATAAAACCACCCTAATTTTCCTTGTACTCTTCAATCAGCTTTGACAATTCTTCTATCTCTTTTTTGCTCAGTTTTTTGCGCTTTAAAAATGCCGCCACGAACCCCGGAAGGGAACCGTTGTAATTTTCCGCAAGATACCGTTCCCCCTTTTTTCTGGCGTACTCTTCACTGCTCATCAGGGAAGTGACTACCGCGTCTTTATTTTGAAAAATATCATTCTCGCAAATCTTTCTGAGCACTGTATACGTTGTGGATTTCTTCCAGTTTAAACGCTCGGCTGCCAGCTTGACCAGCTCCCCGCTGGGCAGCGGCTCCCTCTCCCATATAATCTGTGCCAGCTGCATCTCCGCCTCCGTCATTACATATATAACCATCCTGACCTCCATTCCGCAGAAACGCTGCGGCAAAATAAAGAAAATGGTTTAAAAACCATAGACCTTATATTAAGTCTATAATTTTTAAACCAATTTGTCAACATTATTTTACAAGATTCGGATAACAAAATTCCGTTGTCGGGTTGTATAACTATCCCTTCAGTCCTCTGGACTGTCTGTCCATATCCTCTATTACTATATCGTAAATTTCACCAATGGAAGCGCAATACTCCAATACCTTCCACGGCTCATTCGTATGGAAATGAATCTTTATCAGCTCTTCGTCCCCTACCGCCAGCAGGCAGTCCCCTTTAAAATTTTCCGTAAAATAATCGCTGATAACGTCCTCATCCAAGTCTTCTCCTTCAATTAATAGCTGGGTATCATACTTAAATTCTAACATGTGCTGTTCTCCTTTTTCCAATACAGAATATTCTACAGTTATTATGACACCGGATTACCGAAAATGCAACCTGCACAATATCCCTGATAGGGTAAACTTATTGTCGGAAAGTAATAGGCAGACTGCACCTGTGACCTGT
>ERZ777305.2414-NODE-2414-length-16088-cov-2.823551_pt1 | contig 16088 bp, 15 predicted proteins | sample MGYA00374965_ERZ777305 | MGnify/ENA primary metagenome ERZ777305 (study PRJEB29328, sample SAMD00013331) | mouse gut metagenome | study: EMG produced TPA metagenomics assembly of the Metagenome analysis of fecal microbiota from mouse which was promoted... | reverse complement strand
GGGCTGACCTCGCCATTTTCCGGGCTGATACGTCCGTCTGCCCGAAGCAGGTTCTGTACAATTTCAAAATCACCAGATGAAATAATCGGCTCATGGGTATTCTCCACCCGAACCCATTCTTCCCTCGGTTTTTCCAGATTCTTTTTTATTTTATAATTGACCTTTTCCGTTTTTCCCTGCAGAAGATGCCCCAGATAAACTTCATTCGTCAATATCCGTTTCACGGCAGTACTGCTCCATTTTGCTTCGCCTTCCCCACAAAATCCCCCATGGTAATTCAGCCCAAGGGACTTTTTGTACTCCCTCGGCGAAAGGATATGCATGGCATTCAGTTTTTCTGCTATGGCTGCCATCGCCATCCCGGAAATCTTCCAATCAAAAATCCTGCGGACAATTTCCGCTGCATAATCATCAATGGTCAGCCTGTTTTTATCCTCTGCACTCTTGCGATATCCATATACCGAAAATGCGGCAAGATACTCCCCTGCCTTGCGCTTGACTGCCAACTGGCTCTTTACCTTCGTGGAGATATCCCTGCAATAAGAATCGTTGATAAAGTTTTTTACCGGAAGGACAATGCCGCTCTCCCCTGCATCCGCGCATAAACTGTCAAAATGGTCAGTAAGTGCAATAAAGCGCACACCAAGAACCGGGAAGATTTTCTGGATATACCTCCCGGACTCAATATAGTCACGCCCAAAACGGGATAAGTCTTTTACAATAATGCAGTTCACCCTGCCCGCTTCTACGTCATCCATCATTCTTTTAAATTCTGGTCGTTGGAAATTGCTGCCTGAGAATCCGTCGTCCACATAGATATCATATAATTCAATATCCGGCTGTTTTTGGATATAGGCTCTGATTAACTCCCTCTGGCTCCCGATGCTGTTGCTTTCAGACTTTACGTCCGCCGCGCTGGCTCCCCTGGTTGCATTATCATCCCTTGAAAGGCGCAGGTACATCGCTGCCAGAAAATGTTTATGATTTTTAAGATTTTCCTTCATATTATCACTCCTGCTTCTGGTTATTTCAGTCATGGTCAACCAAAAATCAGGAGTTCCATTGATTCGTCCGACTTTAGATTAACATAACTTTCTGATTCTTTCAAGAGGAAATTTCATTTTTTCTGTCATTTTTATTTTTAGCTTCCATACTGCGACTGTTTTTCAGGAGCAGCTTATGGCTTAAGTCTTCGCGCAGCACAAAACTTCTAGTTTGAAAATAGAGATTTTCAAACTTCACCTGTTTAAATATGGACTTCCGCCAACCGTTTCAGATACTCCTCCATCTTGTCATCAATCGTAGCCCCTTCCTTCTGGAATTTTACTTTCACAACGTAATCACCAATCCGGTTCACATACAGATTATTTGTCTGCTTTGCAAAAGAAGCCAGTTTCTTCTCGACTGGCTGTCTTGTATCAATTTTAATATCCCGAAGATCGGTTAATGTATTAATGTCCACTGTCCGGACATCCACGGATGCCATGGCATCCAATTCTTCCCTTGTCAGACCAAACATTTTATTTCCCCTTTTTTCGTACAGTCTGTTTTATTCTATTCGCCAAACAGATTGTCCTATGACAACCCTGTTCTTCCCTTCGTGTTCCCATTCCATTTGTTTTTCGGGGCGGATTTTCACCGCCCCGATGCATCCCTCAATCTTCCAAACTTCCAAAATAATCCTCATCCTTATGTTTCCGGATAAACCTCCCCACATCCTCTATCCGCTCTGTCACTGGCATGTCCGGCAGGGCGGACAAAATCTCCTTCCGGTAACGCACCGTTGCCCGGCTGTCCAGAATGGAGAACACACAGGTATCCTCCTCCCGCCGTATCCCCCGCCCGACCCACTGCCGCAACTTCACCAACATGCTTGGTACAATCGTTTCGGATAGGTAGCTATAAAAATCATCATGCAGGGATTTCTCATACTCTGATACCGGATTGGGCGTTGGGAATGGCAATTTCACAATTACCACGGAGGAAAGGATATCCCCGGCAAGGTCAATCCCTTCCCCGGCGCTGTCGCTTGCCAACAGCACGCCATTCCCACTTGACCGGAATGCCCTTATAACCTCCAACCGCCCTTTCCCCATCAAAAAAAGTGGGTAGGCTGTGATACGCTTTAAAAGTTCCTGGTAAACCACACCCATCATCTGGTAAGATGTAAACAACACTAAGGTATGCCCATGTGTCTGGCGGATCAACCCTTCCAACTTTTCAAGAACCGCACGGATATATCCCCTGTTTCTTACTTCCGGGAACGGCATATCCTCCGGCAGGTATAACAGGGCATGATTCCGGTAATCAAACGGCGATGCCTTGCTCGTTGTCACAATCCGGTGCTGCCCCAAAAAGTCAATTCCCGTCTGGCGCATGATATGGGAAAAGTCACCACCCACGGATAACGTTGCCGAAGTCAGTATATACGGGGTTTCCCTGTTCCATATATCCTCATAAAGCAAAAAGTCAAGCTGCTTTGGCAGGGAGCAAACCTGGCAGCTCGCAGCACCCATATTTTCCAACCAGTAAATCGACTGCCCCACGGGAAGCAGTGCCATGAGCTTTTCCTGAATCTTATGGATTCTGCCAAAAAAGCGCCGGAACACTGCCCCCTGCGCCTTTTCTGTCCTGCCGGAAAGCTGCCGGAATGTCAGTCCCTGCTGTTCTGCGGCATAAAAAAACGCGGACAGTTCTTTTAAAATTTCTGTCAGCGTTTCCAAGGTAAGAAAACATTTTCTTGAAAATAGAATCCCCGTGCAGGAATGCTCATACCCCCTCCCGGCAGCATCCTGTACGGTTTCAAAGAACAGCACGTTGAGCCGCAGCATATCTTCGCACATCCGGAAAACCCTTTCCCGTTCCGGGTGCCTGCCCACCGCACGGCGGATGCCTGCCGCCAACCGTTCCAATTCCATGTTTCCAAACCCGACCCCATACATCTGGCGCGCGGCATCCAAAAGCTTATGCGCCTCATCAAATATCAGTACCCGGTGTTCCGGGAGCAGACGTTTTCGCCCACCTTTCTGACTAAGGATATCCGCCAGTACCAGGTTATGGTTTGCAATCTGGAAATCAATCTTGTTCCGTCCTGCTTCTTTCAGGAAACTGCGGTAACGGCACACACTGGCAAAACCACAGGTCAGCTGACACCGTTCCACCCGGATACAGCCCTTCACATAATCCGTCAGCGGAAGCCCGTCCAGGTCAATCGGGCATCCCCCGGTAAATAGCATGGTAAGAATCTCAATGAGTTCCTGCTCTTCTGGTCTGTTATTGTGCCGGAGGGATGCAAGGTAAGTCTTTACACGGCTGTCGCAGGCATAGTGGCTCTTGCCTTTTCGAACCGCAAACATAAGCGGTGCGTCAATAATCCGGTGCTGCAGCAGGATACTGGAAATCTGCGGTATGTACTCCTCCGTCAATGCTTTTTGCAGGGCAATCGTGGAAGTTGAGATTACAATAGGCTGTTTGTCCGCGTAAAAAAGACGGTAAATGACAGCCGCCAAAAGGTAAGCATGGGTTTTGCCCGTTCCAACCTCCGCCTCACACAATGCTACCTTTGCTTTTTCCATCGAGTCCAACATGGCAAGGGAGAGGGAAAGTTGATTCTCCCGCAACAGGAAACCGTGCAGCGGTAAAATATCATAGAAAATATGTGCAAGAAAGTTGCTCGCCCTTGTATGCCTGTCCAGTATTGCCTGCATTGGCAGCGCCTCTTTTGCTTTCCGCATCTTTTCCATTGCCCTCTGATAGCCGCTCTCCGGCAAAGGTATTGTCCTGGTGAATAGTTTCTTCGCTTCTAATGTGTTCAAATCCACCATGCGGTAGCTGTATGCTTTCCCAGTAAAATATTCCAACAGCACACAACTTTGTGTGGTAAGTACCACCTTTTCCTCCGGCCGGAACAACCCGGCTTCGTAAATCCTGTTTTTCACATCTGCCATGCAGGTTTCATAATCATCCAAAATTTCAGCCTCCTTTGCCGCCTATCGGAGTGATACAAAAATGCGGCAGAACAGGAGCAGTAATTTATACAAAGAAATAAAAGAATCTCTGAACCTCTGAATTCTGCATTGCCAAAAGCCTATTTGTGAAGATAGTCAAAAATTCATTTCTTAGTTACTGGACGTATTTGACCATTCCAAAAGCCTGTTTCTACTATAAAAAGTGAATCTGATATGCTCTATAGACAATCCGCCCCTGCCGCATGGCTTCTATCGCTCCGATAGAAATATGGGTAGAGTTTCACGAGAATGTTGCATAAAAAGCCGCCCCCACAGGATATTCCGGATTATTTTCATATTTTATCGATTTCTATATCCTGTCTGGCAAAGCCCCATTATGTAACACTCTCGGAAAACCCAACCCCATCTGAAAGGACACTGTAATAGTATCCTCCCACGTTGTTATGTTCAAAGGTGTGGCAAACGTTCCGTCGGTTTACGCAGGCAGAGTAAAAGCCCACCTCCCGGACACCATAAAAGCCGCCCCCTATTCTTTCTCAAATAGGGGTGATGCATTCTCCCATCTTTCAGGGCTGCTCTTTGAAAGCAGAAGTACCATGATACATAACAGGGTTCGTCGCAATCCGCCCCACCACGGGGCGTAACTGCCGCAGACGTTATCGCTCGGAGTATACTGCAAAACTGCCGTACCAACACAGACAATCACAATATCGCTGAAATGATTTTTTGCTGTCCAATATGTATTGTTCCTGTCGGATGGGGCAGTCCGCTGTATACCGTCTTGGCGCGTCCCGGCGCGTTGCTCTCGGTTTCCCGTCCTGTTACAAATGTATCCACCACACCTGTATGAAGTTGTCAATGTGCGCTTGAAAGGAGTTTTGAAATATATCCCTTCACTGAAATGCAAAAAAAGTGAGGGGGTGACGAGTCATCATTGAAAAAATTTTTAAAAAATTTTCTTCAGTTTCTTTTCCGCCCACATCAGACTGTCCCAAACTGCTCTTTGATGTACCCCTTCCATCTCAGCAATCTGCCTTATGGACAGACCCTGAAAAAAGTGCAGCAAAAATCTTCTTTGCTGCACCGTTGTCAGCAGCCCGCTATGTAAGAGCTTATGGGCAGCCTGCAAAGCTTTTCACTCTGCTCCCGCCGTTCCATTTGTTCTACATCGAATTCTGGTGCAATCACAAGTTCTGTCTCTGGCACCAAATCGATGCTTATATTTTTCCTGCATGTCCGATGTTCCAAAACTACTTGTTCATGGTATATCTCATCGGATAAGGCTTTCAGCTCTGCAAAATCATCCTCTGTTTTATCCGGATTGTCGCGCAGGTAATCCTCCAACGTCACCTCCAATGCACCGTCTACGAACTTATAAACAATGCCCTGACTGTACTTGTTCAGGGCATAATCGCTTTCTTTATAATTTTTCAATGTCCTTTCCTCCGGGTTTGAATTTTTTAGGTTCAAGCCCGGAGTGGGGGACTGCGGCATTGTAAAATGCCGCATAAAACAACAAAAGGCAGCCACAAACTGCATGCGGCTGCCAGAACTAAAATTTTCTTCTGTGGTATTTTACAGAAAGCTCTGATTATATTCCCAAAAAATATATTTATATTTTGTATATTGCTTTTTGCTTTGTTTTTCCTCTTTTGTTCCCATTCTAACCCATAAATAGACTTCAGAAGGAATAGTTTTGCCATAATCAATATAGATAATCCCCCTTGAGCGCATTGAGGGAACAATCATCAATTATATCTCTCTCCAAAATAATTCCCTTGTTTCTTCGTGAAAATAAATATACTTTATAAGGAATACAATATTTACAATTTGCAAAAAATTTATCTTATGTTATCCAAACAAGCCAAATAGCAATCATCTCGGAAATCTAATAAAGAAAAAAACTGCATTAGAATTGTAAGAAAATAACATTAAAAATATTAACAGATAAAAAATTGAAATACCAATAAGTCATACAACTAATTTTATAAACATTTGTTTATTATCTATGTCCTGAAAATATAAAATGTTGCAGAAATGCTAAATAATATTTAGTCTTGGCAAATAAAATTTTTTACACTTAATTGTCAAAGCTAATCTGTTTGATGAAAAAGCAAAAAAAACTTATTTGTAGATTAGCACACTTTTCCTTCTTTTGCAGTATTTACATTATCCTCTTATTTACCCTGAAAGATAAATCGTTTTCCCCTACTTAACATCCCCCTTTGCCCTTTCTTCAAAATAATGGCGCATATTCAAAAGCTTTTCCTGTTCTTCACAGGGTAGACCACAAAATATATCTTCATATCTCATTTCTGCCATCGGAGTCCCTTGCACCAACGAAAATAGCTGTATATCCATCCATTCTTCCCACAAATTATCAAAATGATCTTCACTGTTTATAAAGATTTCTACAATATCAAACCCTCCTTCCGGGCTATACTACCTCAGTTTCACATACCCATATTTCCCGGCATCCAGTACTGCCATGTCCTCTCCTTCAATCAATTCTGCATAGGCATCTACAATGTTCCCGCATTTTCTGGACATTTACGAACTACCCTACAACCTAAAGCTTCCAAGTAACTGGTATGGACGAAAATCCATACCAGTTACTTGGAAAAAGCATGAAACCACTCTCAATACGCCCTAGAGGGATAAACAAAACGAACCCTGAATATATCCGGCAAGGTACATGCAGTATATTTGTATTTACAGAGCCATTGAAGGGATGGCGGCATGTAACCGCACACCTCTAGCAAAGGCAGTGGACTGGACAGAAGAAATCAAATGTCTGCTAGTATTACAGTTGTAAAACATAGGAGGAAATGATATAATAAAACAAAAGAAATTAATTATAGAAAAATGGTGATGAAAATGGAAAAAATAATACGGGAAAAGATAAAAAAAGAAATGCAGGAATTAAAAAACAAGATACAGGAATGCTATTACAGCAAATCAGGAGTGAATGAAGCAGAAAAATATATAAAGGGATTATTGAGCAGGGCCGAGAGAAAAAACGGATGGCAGATGTCAGAAATACTGGGGGAAAGTACACCATATAAAATACAGCAGTTTATTAACCGTGGGAGATGGGATGCGAACCAGTTAAGGGATGTACTGCGGGGGTATGTAAATGAAAAATTCCGGGATGAGGCCGCCGTGCTTGTGGTCGATGAGACAGGTTTCCTGAAACAGGGTAAAATGTCAGCAGGGGTACAGCGGCAATACAGCGGGACCGCCGGGAGGATAGAAAACTGCCAGGTTGGCGTATTCATGAATTATGCGGTAAATGACAGATTCTGTTGTATTGACAGGAGGCTTTATATCCCGCGGCAGTGGACGGACGACAGGGGACGTTGTAGAAAAGCAGGGATACCGGAAAGATACCAGTTTAGGACAAAAACACAGATGGCACTTGAAATGATAAAGGATGTATATGAAAGTGGGCTACCGTTTGAGTGGGTGGCAGGGGACAGTGTGTATGGGGCAGACAACAGGATACAGAAGTACCTTGAAGGGAAGGATAAAAAATATATATTTGCAGTATCGGGGGGAAGGTATGTGTGGATTGGGTGCAGACAATACCCGGTAAAGAAGATAAAACAATTGCTTGATGGGGATAAATGGGTAAAAATAAGTACAGGCCCAGGGACGAAAGGCGAAAAAGTATTTGAATGGCAATACGTAGAAGTAAACTGTAATGTTAAGAGACATAAAAAGTATTTGATATTTCGGAGGGGCATATCGGAAAAACCCGAAATACAGGGATATATCGCATATGGGGACAATGAAACAAAAATTGAGGAGTTTGTAAGGACTGCAGGGACCCGGTGGACAATCGAAATGAATTTTGCAGAGATGAAAGGGGAAACAGGGCTCGACCAATATGAAGTAAGAAGTTATGACGGATGGTATAAACATATCACCCTATCCTGCGTGGCACATGCATTCCTGACGGTGTTAAGGGAACAGATCGGGGAACTCCCCGAACTGTCATCCACATATGAAAATACAATGGCGGAATTTAAAAAAAAGAGAAAATAAAGGTTGTCATCAGCAAAACAGAAATACGGCGTATGATAGCCGATTTTATATATGCAGCAACCCCGGATTTTTCTTTTCGAATCCAGTATATAAAATGGAAATTAAAGCATCAATTAACTGCTTCTGTTTGCCATTGGAAAATTAATTTTTTACAACTGTAATACAGTCCGGCGAATCCCTCCCGTTTATTCCCCGTGCCTCCCTCCACTGCCGGAATTCTGGGTACATCCCCTCCAGTTTCTCCAATGTTTCTGGCTTTGCCACACCCCAAACACACTCGCGTGCCAGTGCCAGGCTGTCGCCGTCCAACGGATGCCGCAGATGGAGGGTGGGGCTGTATTTCCACCCTGGCCGGCAGCCAGGGCCATGTGTGACAACCCACAGCTGATTCCGCGGTGTCCGGCATTCCGGTCTCAGGTTTTCATGCCGCAGGATGACAAGCTTCCCTTCGTAATCTTCTTTTTCCGAACCATCCACACAGTCCCCGCAGCTTAACAGACCATTCCCATCCGCACTGACCGGGTACGAATCCCTTTCCACCGGGGATGGGATGTAAAATGTGGGGATGCCATGTTTCCCCGCAAAATCCGTCTCCGGATGCTTCTGCCGGATGTCCCCGCCCATCACCCACAGTTCCTCTGACTGCTCCAAAAGGGCAAGCCCCAACCGGAGCGCCTGCTCTTTTTGTTCTTCGGAAACATGATTCTGCCACGGGGCAAGGAGCAGTTGGGGTGCCACCGGAAATACACCACACTCCCCTGCTACCTTACAGTATCCCATAAGGTCTGCTATCCCACTGCCCCGGTTTTCATGAAAAATGCTTAAAATACAGACCTGTTTCAACCGCTGTTCACCTCCCAATGAAAATCGTTATCCCCCAATCCCAAAATCGACCTGCTCGCCAAATTCTTCTTGGTATTCTCCCGTCTGCACGAACGAATCCGCGTCTGTTTTCTCCTTGCTCCTCTCCGCCGCCAACTGTACTGACAGGAACAGGTCTGGTGGTGCATCCACTGTCGGTATCCGCGCTGTTTCCGGCATACACTGGTTATAAAAGGACGTGTATGCCGGATAGTTTTTGTGCAGGGAGGCATACAGGCTATCCTCCGAAATCACGAGGGCTGCCGCTTCTTCAAAGACACTCTTCAGTTCATTCAGTGCAATAGCACTTGCTGTTGTATCGTAAAAAATGTACCCTCCCTTCCTTGCCCCAAACCCAACAGCCGCAGGTGTCATAAACTGGTCTGCAATCTTCCTATGTACGGCAAGCTTCGCCCCATCGCCCTCATTGACAAGGTACATCCCGTTCCGTACCTTCCTCGTCTGGCCGGCAATACAGCCCGGTTCTGTTTTAGGCGGCGCACACTCCCCAAAAAAATCTGTCCGTTTTTGTTTCCCATCCTGTTTCAGTTCCCCCATCTGCCCCATGATGGTGGCCTCCATCCTTTTACAATCCGCAAGACGGCGTTGCAGAATTTCATACAGCGGGATATCTTTGGTATCCTTCCCGTAGCAGAGCCATCCCCCAGATTCCTGCCCTATGTTGGCAGCCTGCTTTGACAGTACCCCCTTCACGGCATTCTTTCTGACCATAAGCCCTTCTTGTTCGTTGCCGTCCTTGTCCTTGGCAAGAATCATATAAACGTCCAGAGCAATCTCAACACAGGTATTGATTGTTCCCCAGATTGACTGCCCCTGTGGTGCGTGGTGCATTTCTGTCACCCCCTTCTGAATGCGTTTTACCCATCCTTACTTTTAAACCAGGGCTGCCTTGATAAAACAATTCCTTCAGCGTTCCATAATGTTCTCAAATTTCTGGAACAGCCCTGAAAAATCAAGTCCCCCTGCTTTTGCCCCAAGTTCTGGCACAACTTCCTCAATCCGTCCGATCAGCGCTGCCACATGCTCCAGTCCCTCGCGGTCAAGGTCACTGTCCACTGTCCGCAGTTTCACCAACCCAGAATACAGGAGCGTAAGTTCTGTCTCATTGAACAGCTTCCTTGCATCCACTAACCCGCTGCGCAGGGCAAAATCCTCAAAGGCAGCCTCTTTGCCGTAAAAATACTGCCGTTGGATGGGCGCTCCCCCATGCTCCATATCCTCCCGGTAGGTAGAGAGCACATAACCAAGGAGGGGGTGCTGCTTGCAGGCAAGGACAATCCCGTTATGCCGGTTGATTTGCACCACTCCATTCTCCTCCTTTCCTTCCTCCCCCTCATAGGGCTTTTCGGAACAGATCCCACAGGAGACTGCGGTGACCTTTGCAAGATCAAGGAGCTGCCCCATCCGCTTCGTGTCCGCTTTGACAAACGGGTTTGCAAGGATGGCATCCTGCCGGGTATAGAAAGCAAGTGGCTTCCCCTTATAATAAATGTCCGCCACATAGTCCGGGGAGGACGGTGGGCGGACGGAATAACCTTTCCTGCTCAGCAGTTCAAAGTATGCCTGATAAAATTCTGTTTTTGTCTTAATTTTCTGTCACCTTCCTCTCATCTCGTTTTGTTTTATCTATAGGACAAGCTCAATGTTCATAGCCCTTATCCTGGTTTCTCAGATACCATTCCTTCCTTGCCTCCTTCGACAGCTCGCCCCTTCCCATTTTAAGGTTTTCCATGTAATCCGCATACCGCCGTTCCTGCACCCCGGTCATCTCTTCCAACAGGTCGAGCATTTCCACCAACATCCGCCCTGCAAAATCCTGCCTGCGGCTTTGCAGGTAATCCGACTCCCTGCCCTCGTCCTCCAACCGGTTCAGCATCTTTACCATCCCCAGAACCCGGTTGGCAATGATCTTGTCCGCCTCCGCCCCAAACATCTCCCGTCTGGAAGCAAGGTATGTTTCGCTGCCGCCATACAGGTATAACATTTTCATCTTGCTTTCGATGTAATCCTCTTTCTGCTTGTGCAGGCTTGGCACACCGGACAGGAGCAAAGCGACCAGGGCATCCACCTGTTTTTTTAATTCCGGGGGCAATAACTGGTACGCAATCCTCCCACCCTTTGGGAGCGCAGCCCTGATTTTAAATACTTGTTCCGTTGCCCTGTCCAACATCTTATTCCCAAAATCAAAGGCATCGGACAGTTCCGCCTCCAAGGCAGATTCCCCCCAGAGCTTTTGGTATTTTTTCCTTCCCATCTGCCGGATATGCCGCCCGAAATCCTCCGTCAGTCCGTCCCCCAACCGGCGCATTTCTGCCACTGCCCGGTTCTTTTCCTCCCCATACGCCCGTATCTGCCTGGCAAAAGTGTCTTTAATCATCTGCCTGCGGATGCTGTCTGGAACAGATGGGTGTGTAAAGGGGTTTTTGATTTTAGCGCGTTCCTCCGAATTATCCCAAAACACCACATGCACATGGGGATGACCTTTTTCCTGGTGGAGCGCCGCCGCCCACGAAAAGTTCTCTCGCTGGATGCCGTTCTTCTCCGCGATGGTACGGATATGGTTCTCCAGATAACGCTGCCACGCCTTCTGATTTGTCAGCCGCAATTCTTTTGCCGTTTCTTTCTCGAAGGAAACCACGCTGCGGTACATCGTGACATGCCGTTTTGCATTTTGGTATGCCAGGCGCGCCACTTCTTTCCAGTCCGTGAATTCGGTCAGCGGACTGCCTGGCTTTAAACAGCCGAACAGCCCGTGGTTCATGCCCGCATTCCGTGCCACCCTCGGGCGTGTAGCGATGTAACGGATATGGGCGTAATTTTTGGATGCGGTGGTTTTATAGTTTGGGTTTAAAAACCGCTGTTTGTAGACTAAAATGGAAATCCCTGGTCCCCCTTCCGTGCTTCCTGTTTTCCCCTTCCTATCGTTCTATTTCTTGCTCCAATTGCTCCTGCGCTATTGTTTCTTCGTGCATTCCCCAGACCGAAAGTCCCTCCAATAACTCCTGTGTTTCTTCCCTTGTGGTCGCACAAGATAGACTATGCGTTCCCATGTCATAGTAATATACCTGATTTGACAGGATATCTTCCGATTTCAGTTCAGCGCGGTTGACTTCCATAACAATACGCTGTAGTTCCTTTGCTTTCTCCCCATTAACTTTCATAACCAACACTTCATGGATGCTGCTTGGTAGGATGAAAAGATCTGCACCGCTGTTTTCTGCCAGGGTCTGCAATACACCGGGATATAACAGTGTGCTCGCACCATACCGCTCCCCCGCATTTTGCAGGACATATATTCTCCCAGCCTGACAGGATACTTCTTCTGGTTTCCATATCTCCTTCTCACCTGCTAAAGAGGATGACAAATCGCCAATCTGTGCTGGCATTTGGCTCGCCATATTAGCCAATACAGTTTCATAAAGGGAATCAACACTACACCCCCATTTCTCCAGAATTTGCTTATCCACCGAAATATTACCCTCGTTCAAACCTGGAAGCTTAACGCGCAACTGGAAGGTTGCCACAAGATCCGTTCCCTCCACGTCCTTATAAATGCACCCCTCCAATCTTTTCTGGTTGCTTTCCTTACCCGCAAGTTTTATCCACAGCCTCTCCTTTGCCGTTTCAAAATCCGGTATCAGCTCCCCCGTGTTTTGCAGTACCACATGGTCATTCTCCGAATATTCCTTTGCAAGCCTCCCCAAGACCTCCGTCTCCGCATTCCCTTCCCGCAGCATCTGGTAATATGTCTCCAGATACAAAACAGGTGCTGTCATCCACCCTTCCTTCCGAATGCTAATGCCAGTCCTCTTCTCATCATTATTTTTGAACACATGCTTGATTTCTACGGATGCTGCCTGGTATTCTTCCGGCATAAAATCTAAAATCCGGTTTTTGATGTTTTCTGTAAACGTTTCAAAATTTTCCATGTTTTTTCCTCTTTCCTGCACTATTTTTTGTGCATAATGAATTTGTGTCGGGCAGCGCACAGACACAAATACTGTCGCTAATTTTTTATAAAAAGATTTATAAAACCAACAAAGGCAACCGTGTTACCTTTTGGCATCACCGTTACCTTTTTAGAACCCCTTATTCTCCCATATTTTTAATTTCGTGTGTTTTCTTCTGACCTCCTCATAAGCTGCATCCAAAGCCAATCTCGAACCCCCTCAAACGCCAGTGCCGCATCCGCTATCTCTTGTGGTATCATGTCATCATTCCCCAAATATCCGTTTCCCTGTTTCCCCAAACCGCCCATTCCCATTCTCCTTCCCATTTTTATTGTTACACTCTGCTGCTTCTGCCAGAAGCAAGAAAACAGTAGTCATGCTTTTGCACTGGTTTTTTCATTGCACCATCCCTCCCTTTATAACTTTTCTGCTATCCTCCGAAGATTATCGGTATCGTGCAGGAAGCTGTTAATCTGGAAATCCTTTTTCTGCATATAATCCACCCCTAGCGTGATGGCCTCGCCTAACATTTGGTCAAACTGGTCGCCCGTTCCTTCCTGCGCCATGTTCATCAGCACCTTGATTAACAGGAAAAAAGCGGCAGCATCTATCTTCCCAGACTTCATGTGCATCTTTGCAATCCGGTTCGTCTGCTGCTCCACAATAGCCTTGATATCCTCAATATGATAGACTGCCAAGAGTTCCTGCCGGATAATCCCCGCAATAAAATCAATGTTCTGGCTGTATCCCTCCACGTCCAGCCCTTTCTCAATGTAGCGGCGTATCTGCTCGTTCCGGGAAATATGCCCCCTGGCTGCCGCCTTATCCACCTGTTCACACATCTCCTTCGTCAGATAGACGGAAGTGATAATGCGGTCGTCGCGTTTTGCCATGCCTGCCCCCTTTCATATATGAAAAAGGGCTTACAAAATCAATGACAATCCTGTAAGCCCTATGATAGAATAACGTTGTAAATGCAGAGAAATCCCCGGTAAACTTGTAACTGTGGACCTGCCATTTTTGTCAGCTCTTTTTCGTTTCCCCAGTCTGCTATCTGACAGAATCCCATGCTTTTTGTTCCTTTTTCAGTGTGTTTTTGTAATTAACTAATTCCTAACAACACTTGCTGTCGTTTAATAAAGGTACAGGCTTTGCCTGTACGGTGTTTCCTTGGTTTGTTTCACAAACCTATTCCTGCCTTAACAAGCAGGTTTCTGGTTTTCCTGCCCCCCCGCAGGGTTCCCCTTGCCAAGTCCCCGCCGTGGGCGGGGCGGTCGTTCTGCTCAAATAAATGAGCAGATAACCCTAAATACACAATGAATTTCCCTAAAATGTGCGATTTTCCGACACACACAATTTTTTGAACCAACGTATCTGAAACCTAAAATCGTTGATTACATTCTTTTTAAACACTAATCCCTAAATAGATATTCAAAATCGTTTTTACAATTACTAAATCCTATTTTTAAACACCTATTTCCCTAAAATTTAGTATTAATTTTCCCCTTTTACAATGGAATTTTGAACCTGCAAAAAATATCAGTTGACAATCACAACAAAGCATGATATGATTGATTCAATTGATTGCATTTATTCAATTCATACAAGGAGGTTTTCGTTATGTCCCCAAAAACTAAACCAGCTATTGTACCCATTCCTATTTCCCTACCAGATGACATTGGTAATACAACTCTTAATGATCTTCTGAATGATAAAAATACTGAATTTTCAAAAAAAGGAAACAAAATTTCATTTAAACGAGCAACCGATATTGGTATTGCAACATTAGAGATTGAAACATTTGATACGGGTAGAACTACTATTACCCAATCAACTGCTCCTTCCCGAACCTCTAAGTATGACTATATCGATGATATTATAGAAATGAAGAATAGAGGTATGAAACAAAAAGACATCGCTTTCCAATTAAATATTTCAGAATCATACATCTCAAAGTTACTAAAAGATGAAAAATAGTCATACCAATTATAGTTATATAACTTGCAATCTATATTTATACGAAAAATATGGTTTAATATTTGTAGAGATGTGCAAAACTCATTGCTTAAAAAATAGGATTTGGCTGTTTATATTCCTTAATTAAAAAGAGGGAATTTATGGCATGACAAAACAAACGTAAGCCCAAAACCTACGAAAATTTAAAAGATAGGTGATGACAAAGATTAAATCATTCGTTTTATCGACTTTAGTTTACGGTAAGATAACCTGGGTTTCCCTGTGACGGCAGCAACGGCTAAAAGGGTAAGGTGTGCAAAGGTAGCTAAATTTGTCACCGAGTGTTTATTCCTTACCCACATCCGTTCCTGGCCAGTATGTTTAAAACGGGAGTTGTAACGTTCACATTCTGTCCTAAGAGAATATGTCCTTTTAAAGGATTTGCTGCTTCGGTCAACTGAAAGCCGTAAATCATCGGGGATGGTGATGTACTTTGTACAGCCACGATGCTTTTTGCCATTGTAAAAATTTTTATGGTGGCAGGGGCAACCGGTATCCTTGGAACTCTTTAATGGGCAACAGAATTTCTGGCGGGTACGGCCATGGTCAGAAAATTTACCTGCCTTCCACATCGCAAGACCAGCTGCGCAGACGGGATTTCCCTGAGGGAGAAGCTTTGGATTTTTGGTATTGCGTTTGTTTAACGGGATGATACATTCCCCTTGGTAAAGCTCCCCCACTTGCCGATAAATCTCTTTAGTATCATACCCTTTGTCCGCAAGAAACGTGCATTCAGTAATGGGGAGGAAGGAATGGGTATCCGCAAGAAGGTCAAGTGCGATGGTGGAATCAGGGACTTCAGCGGTGGTCGTTTTCTCATTGATGGGTAAACCAGAAATACAATCGACAAGGACATGGTTTTTGTATCCCCAATAGAATTGATATTTCTTTTCATTGGCCTGGTTGGATGCGGTATGTACCCCAAGTTTGCAGTCGGTGTCTGCCTTTGGCGGATGGTCAGGCTTAAACTTGTTTGGTAGAAAAGATTTCGGGTTATTGTGTGAAGTATTGGCAGCAACCGGGGTAGAATCAAGCCCAATAAAGGAAGAATCGATGATCCCTTTTTCCACAAGAGAAAGAACCAGGGATTTCATGACTGAGGAAAGAACAGCATGGTCAAAAGTTTTCAGGAAACACCGAAACGTCCAGTAAGAGGGAAGGGGTTTGAGCGTGTCAAAACCACAAAGGTAGGCAATCAGGGGATTGTTATGGAGAAAGTCGACCA
>ERZ777305.2413-NODE-2413-length-16097-cov-13.256888_pt1 | contig 16097 bp, 13 predicted proteins | sample MGYA00374965_ERZ777305 | MGnify/ENA primary metagenome ERZ777305 (study PRJEB29328, sample SAMD00013331) | mouse gut metagenome | study: EMG produced TPA metagenomics assembly of the Metagenome analysis of fecal microbiota from mouse which was promoted... | reverse complement strand
AACTCTGGGGTTTCTGCAGTTTTATCATTTCATTACTGTCAAAGACAGGATTGTACCTCTTTTGGACAAGAAGAAAAATAGCAATATATACCGGCAGGAAAATAAAATTTTGGATATTATATAATTTACGAATGGTAAAATATAGAACGGGTTCATTTCCGTTGCTCAATTCCATATTTCATTTTAACCTCAAATCATAAGCCTCAAATCATAAGGATCAAATCATAAATAAATATATGGAGAAGAATTGTTTTTCCGCAGTAAGTCAGCTATACTTAAATTACTGGCATAAGCGGGAAAGGAATCCCAGGGAGACGTTTATGGCGGAAAAGACGGAGATTGGGAATATATCCCATTTTATCAAGGAATGGCGGGGGAGTAAGCACATGTTAAAAAGAGAAGTCACGGCTATCTGTCTGTTGCTGTGTCTGGGACTTATATGGTTCGGGGCCGGGAGCCATTCCCGGACGGAGACCAATGCTTTTGCGGCGGGAAAGTCCCCGGAGCCGAATGAGAGTCAATGCGGTCAGGAAGAGACCATCGCACAGATATTTGCACGGCAGGGCAGCGCCGTAACAGTGAGGAAAGTGGACTGGGGTGTGGAAGAACTGCCGGACCGCCTGTGGGCAGGGATAGAGCAGTGGCAGGCAGATTATGCGGATTCTCCCCGCGCTATTATGGGATATATTGAGTTGCTGGACGAGCCTGCCGGTCAGGTGGCGGAGGACTGTTTGTGGGAGTATGCCACCATACAGCATGAGTTCGGGCAGGAGACTTTTCTGGTGACCGGAACAGGAATCTATCAGGTCAGTTCCCGGGGGAGCAACGAAATCTGGCAGTCCTGCATGGAAGAGCTGCTTGGCAGCAGTTCCCAGTGGCAGCTATCCAAGAGCGAAACGGAGCGGTATATTCACGGTCTGGATTTTGAGCATTATGAAATGTTTAGTGATCCGCCTTACGGTAAACTGGAACTGTGGTATCAGGGAGTATCCGTTACCTTTTATGAAGGCAGCAGATTGCTTGCTTATCACAGGGACAGGGAGGATTCATCGTCTGGGGAGAGACCGGATTCGGGGAGAGAATGTCTGTGGTTTCGCCAGAAGTGGGGGGAACAGGAGTTGGACTGGCAGTTTTGCGCCACCGAGTCCCTTACAGGTCTTCCCTATCAGGATCTGTCCCGGCACTTCCGGACTCTTTTTCCGGGGCTGTGGAGCTGCGCTTTTTATACCAGGGAGACGGAGGAGTATGACGCCCGGCCTCTGATCGACTTGATGACAGAGGATGCGGAGTATGTATACTATTGCCGGAAAGGGCAATGGTATCAGGTCTGTATCCGGCCCACGGAGGATGTCGGCGGCAGACAGGGGCTGTTTAGCAGTAAAGGTTATAGCTTTCGATATGATCTGGGTTACTCCGATCAGGAATCCTACTCTTTTCAGGTCACGGAGCAGGGCGACATCACAGAGACGGATCAGATACAGCACCGACATTATCTGGAGCAGGAGTTGGGGCCGGGGCTGCGGCTCTGCTTTGACTGTAGGATGACAGACGAGTACCGGGGAGAGCTTTTTATGGACTATACCTATGAGGTTGCCGTATCCAGGCCCGGAGAGGAAGAGCCGTTTCAGATTTTGGAGGTCAGCTCCGCCGAGTGGGAGCCGTTTTCCTTTGAGGATATCAATGCCGATGGCTGGCTGGATCTGAGGGTGCTGTACTATTATGGAGCTAACGGAGGAACACTGTCGTTCTATCTCTGGAGTCCCTCCAAAGGGGAATTTGTGTGTGGGCCGGAGGAACTGGGCTACTTTGGATTATACGGTATAGATCAGGAAAAAAGGCAGCTCCATATGCATTATCACGGTACAGCCGTATCCGGTGAAGAGGAACTCTATCAGTGGTCAGGAGAGACGGACTGTGAACTGATCCGCCGCTTTAATCACAATGAAACGAACGAACGCCGGGAAATGCATATAGAGATCTGCTGTTATGAAGATGGACAGGAGAAAATACTGTCGGATTACTGTTATCCCATGGACGAGTATATGGAGCGTGACGCCATCTGGGGGATTTACACGCTTGATTTTGTGTGGGAACGGGAGATAGAATTGCCCGGACAGGAGGGAATTTGTATACTGCGCTACGCCCAGGAGAAAAGCTTTCCCGAAGATGAAGACGCCGAGGAAACAGAGGGAAAACGGGAAATGCTGGATTACCTGTTTCTGTTCCGTCAGGATACCTATCTCATCTGCGCGTTGGAGCATCAGGTGGCTCCGGCTGCATATACCGGACTTACCTGGGACGAAGAGCAGGCACGGCTTACTGTCAGCTATGAGGGCGGAGAGAAACAATGCTATCTATGGGATGGTGAGTCATTCATAATCCCACCGGATACAGGCATATAATAGACCATATTTCCGAACTATATTTTGACTGAGAAGGGAATCTATCATGCCTGAAGGAACAGCGATCTATGTGGTGCAGCGGGGCGATACAGTGGACAGTATTGCCGCCGCCTATGGTGTCAATGTGGAAAATATCATCCGAGACAATCAGATCCTTTATCCATACGAGCTTGCCCTGGGGCAGGCTCTTTTTATCGATCTGGGGACAAGACAGCCTTACCGTTCACTGCGGGTCACAGGTTATGCCTATCCCTATATCGAAAGGCAGGTCCTGGAGGATACGCTGCCCTATCTGTCGGAGCTAGCCATCTTTTCCTATGGCTTTACCACGGAGGGGGAGCTGGTTTATCCCGCATTGCCGGACGACTGGATGATCGCTCTGGCTCTGGAGTACGGTACCGCGCCGATCCTGACGCTGACTCCGCTGGATGAGCAGGGGCGTTTCAGCAATTATCTGATCCACAGCGTGGTCCAGAACCCCGAGGCGGTGGACCGTCTCATTGACAATCTGCTGTCATTGATGGGTGAAAAGGGGTATCAGGGGCTGGATATTGATTTTGAGTATATACTGGCCCAGGATCGGGACGCTTTCACGGATTTTGTCCGACGGACGGCGGAGCGTATGCGGGAAAACGGATATCATACCTCCGTGGCTCTGGCCCCCAAGACCAGCGCGGACCAGAAGGGCACGCTCTATGAGGGCAAGGATTACAGGGCGCTTGGGGAGGCAGCGGATCATGTGTTGCTGATGACCTATGAGTGGGGGTATACCTACGGGCCGCCCATGGCTGTGGCGCCGCTGCATCAGGTGCGCCGGGTGGTGGAATATGCCGTGACCGAGATTCCGCCGGAGAAGATCGACCTGGGAATCCCCAATTACGGTTATGACTGGCCGCTTCCCTTTGTGCGGGGAGAGACTGCGGCTACGTCCATCGGCAATGTGCAGGCGGTGCGCATCGCCATCCAGCAGGATGTGCCCATCCAGTTTGACGAAACGGCCCAGAGTCCCTTTTTTACTTATATTCAAGAGCAGGAAGAAAATAATGTGCCCGGAGGGGGCGCAGCGGGAAACGGCGGGGCGGAGCAGGGAGACAACACCGGCGTATCCCATGAAGTCTGGTTTGAGGATGTGCGAAGTTATCAAGGAAAGTTTGATCTGATCCGGGAGTTTGGCCTGGGGGGCTGTGGCTACTGGCAGATCATGCGCTGGTTTGCGGCGAATTGGAAACTGCTGTACAAGAATTTTTATATTGAGAAATAGATAATTGGGTAAAAGATAATCGGGTAATAGATATCGAGTTAAACGCATGATGATGAAGAGGCTAAATGATATACGGCGTAAAAAGGTGTGAATCAGAGTCCGGCGATGTTTACAGGGCTGACACGAAAGGGTATTTGTGGTAAGATTATTACAGACATCTGTCAATTATGCATTGGGAAAGCGGCAGCCTGGCAAAAGACGGCAGGGCGTGGATGACTGTGAATACGGTGGCAGCCTGGGGCAGATGAGGATATCCTTTGAAAACAGATGAAATACGGAAAGGGGCGCGTGCTATGAGAATGTACGATATCATCATGAAAAAAAGAAACGGGGAAAAACTTACCCCGGAGGAGATCAAATATTTTATTACCGGGTATACCAACGGGGATATTCCCGACTATCAGGTGTCGGCTCTGATGATGGCCGTGTACTTTCAGGGGATGGATGAGGAGGAGACGCTGGCCCTCACCATGGCTATGGCCCACAGCGGGGATATGCTGGATCTGTCCGCCATCAAAGGGATCAAAGTGGATAAGCACAGCACAGGCGGCGTGGGGGATAAGACCTCCCTGGCCCTGGGTCCCATGGTGGCTGCCTGCGGCGTAAAGATCGCCAAGATGAGCGGCCGGGGATTGGGCCACACCGGGGGCACCATAGATAAACTGGAAAGTTTTGCCGGGTTTTCCACTGCCGTCAGCCGGGAGCATTTTATCCGCCAGGTGAATGACATCGGTATTTCCATCATGGGGCAGACGGCGGATCTGGCTCCCGCGGATAAGAAACTCTATGCCCTGCGGGATGTGACCGCCACCGTGGATAATATGTCTCTGATCGCCAGTTCCATCATGAGCAAAAAACTGGCGGCGGGAGCGGACGCCATCGTGCTGGACGTCAAGACCGGCAGCGGCGCTTTTATGAAGAATCTGGAGGACTCCTTGGCTTTGGCCCGGGAGATGGTTCGCATCGGCAACGGCGCAGGGCGACGTACCATGGCTATAGTGTCTGATATGAACCAACCTCTGGGCAGGGCGGTGGGGAATGCCCTGGAGGTGAAGGAGGCCATTGACACGCTGCGGGGAAAGGGGCCGGAGGATTTTATGGAACTGTGCATGACTCTGGGCAGCCGGATGCTGATGGCCGGAGGCAGGGCCGGAGACGAGAAGGAGGCTAAAGATATGCTGGAGCAGGCTGTGGCCAGCGGCGCGGCGCTGGATAAGCTGGCAGACTTTGTCCGGGCGCAGGGCGGCGATCCGGCGGCGGTCTACGACACGGGTCTGCTGCCTGCGGCGGCCCATGTGGAGCCGGTACGGGCATGTACGGACGGCTATATCCGCTGGATACAATGCGACGAGATCGGTGTCTGTTCCCTGCTGCTGGGCGGCGGACGGGAGACCAAGGACAGCGATATAGACCTGTCGGTAGGGCTGGTGCTGACCGCCAAGGTGGGGGACTATGTGAAGGCAGGTGAGCCGCTGGCTTACATGCATTACAACGATCCGGCCAGGGCGGAGGCGGCCATAGATCGTTTTCACAGGGCCTATACGATTGACAGAGAGCCTGTATGTGCGCCCCGGTTGATACACCGGATTCTGGAGGAGGCATAATAGCTTTATGGGGTCCCGTCTCCGTTATCGGCACATCTGAACAGGCATAAAACTTTATCTCTGCTCTGGCATACCCAGTGCCGGGACCGCATACAGTATTATAAACGTTCTGGCTTTTATAATATGAATGGTCTCAGGCCGCTTTGGAGCCGGGAGTACAATCATGGCATAAGGAGTAAAACGCTCCGCGTTTAACTCTTCTGACTCAGAGTGCGCGCCAAGGCGCACGGGATTATGGCATATTGTAAAAGCTCGGGTTTTTCGTGATGACGGAGTAGATATGAAGAAAAAGCAAACGGAAGGGCCCAGCCGTAAGGAGGCCATCATCGACTCACTGTCTCTGCCCAAGGACATTCTGCTGGGAGCGTTGCGGGTGACTCTCACAGGCAGCCAGGAGGCATGGGTGGAAAACTATAAGGGAATACTGGAATACACCGAATGTCAGATCCTGCTGCAGGGCAAAAACTGCCAGGTCTGCTTTGAAGGGCAGCGCCTTTCCATAGATTATTATACCAATGAGGACATGAAGATCAGCGGCTGCATCCGCTGTGTCAGATATCAGTAGTCTTGGAGCCGGGAGGAGTCATATGCTGAGAATACTGCAATTCCTCAAGGGGTATGTCAGAATGAAAATATGGGGCGTGTCCCCGGAACGTTTTTTGAATCTGTGCAGCAACAAGAATCTGCTGCTGTGGGACATCAGCAAGGACGGGGATGCGTACATCATGTGTATCAGCCTGAAGGCCTTTTTGCAGCTGCGCCCCATAGCCAGAAAAACGGGAGTAAGGGTAGTCGTCTTGCAGAGATATGGACTACCCTTTTTGCTGCCTGGACTGCTAAAGAGAAAGATTTTTGTGGCGGGGCTTGTGCTGTGCGTGATATTCTGGATGGTCAGCTATAGTTTCGTGTGGGATATCAGTCTGGAGGGAAACTATCAGATCTCCCAGGAAGTGTTTTCGGATTTTTTGGCCTCCCAGCAGATCCATGTGGGTATGCGCAAGACGGAGCTGGATATAGGCGCGCTGGAAAAAGAGATACGCCGCGCTTTCCCGGAGATTACCTGGACTTCCGCCAGACTCTCCGGCACCAGGCTGGAGATCTCGGTCAAGGAAAACGATGCCCCTATGGACATGGAAACGGAAAAACCGGCGGGCGGGCAGAATCTGGTGTCGGAGTACGCCGGAGTCGTCACATCGATGATCGTGCGAAACGGCGTGCCCATGGTGAAGATCGGCGATATCGTGGAAGAGGGAACGCTGCTGGTGGAAGGCCGCGTCCCCATTTACAACGAGGACGCCACTGTCCGGGAATACATATATGTAGCTGCCGATGCGGATATCACCGTGGAACACTCCATCACCTATCAGGATACACTGTCTGCCACTTATATCCAGAAAGTCTACACCGGGCGAAAGAGCGAACGTTTCTTTCTGCGGCTGGGCAGCAGGGAGCTCAAACTGCCTCAGGAACGGCCCTATCTGGTGTATGACACGGTGATCTCGGGACATACGCCGCTGATATTGGAGAAACTGTCCGTCCCCATTTCCTGGGGGCAGTATACCTATCGGGAGTATATGAACGTGGAGCATAAGTATACTCCTCAGGAGGCGGAAAACCTTTTGACACAAAAAGAATTGCAATTTCTTGCAACTTTAGAGGAAAAAGGGGTACACATTATTGAAAAAGATGTTAAAATAGAGGAGAGCGGTTCGTGTTGGACTATGGAGGGCTGGATTTTGGTTGATCAGCTCACAGGACGGCTTGCACCCATCGCCGGGGAGAATGTTTCTCCTCACAGCGGAGAATAGCGGTGCTTTTGCCGAATCAGAAAAACAGGAGAGAATATGAGTGAAGTGACATTGCAGATGGATATGCCCGCGGAGCATATGCAGAAGATTTTCGGCGCAGGCGATTCCTATGTCCGTAAGATAGAGCGGGATCTACAGGTGAGCATCGTGGACCGCAACGGACACATTGCCATCACCGGGGAGGAGCACCGCGCCAACCGGGCGTGCAGGATACTGAGCCAGCTTACGGAGATATCCAAGCGGGGAAACGAAATTGAGGAGCAGAGCGTAGATTACGCCATTACACTGGGTATGGAAGAAAAAGAAGAGATATTGACAGAGATTGACGGGGACGTGATCTGTCACACCGTCAGCGGCAAGCCCATAAAGCCAAAAACCTATGGGCAGAAACAATATGTGGACGCCATTCGCGGCAAGATGATCACTTTCGGTCTGGGGCCGGCAGGTACGGGTAAGACTTATCTGGCTATGGCTATGGCCATCACCGCTTTTAAGAACGATGAAGTCAGCCGGATCATCCTGACCAGACCGGCCATAGAGGCAGGGGAAAAGCTGGGCTTTCTGCCCGGCGACTTGCAGAGCAAAGTGGACCCGTATCTGCGTCCCCTGTACGACGCCCTGTATCAGATCATGGGCGCGGAGAATTTTACTAAAAATATGGAGAAGGGCCTGATCGAGGTGGCGCCTCTGGCCTATATGCGGGGACGCACTCTGGACAATGCCTACATTATCTTGGATGAGGCTCAGAATACCACGCCCGCGCAGATGAAGATGTTTTTGACCCGTATCGGATTCGGGTCTAAAGTTGTTGTCACCGGAGACAGTTCACAGAAAGATCTGCCCACCGGCAGCCAGTCCGGGCTGGACATCGCCGCGAGAGTGCTGGGAAAGCTGGATGATATCGCTTTCTGCAATCTGACCAGCAAAGATGTGGTGCGCCATCCCCTGGTGCAGAAGATCGTCAAGGCCTATGACGACTACGAGGCAAAGGAGAAGTATAGGGAGAAGGCCAGAGGCAGAGAAAAGAGATACGGACGAAAATAAGTATGGGTGAAAAAAAGAGGAATTACAGATGGTATCATCTGCTTGCCGGGATCGGACTGCTGGTGCTGGCCGTGGCCGGAATATGGCTGATCGGGACAATATCCCAGGCAGGTCAGGATATCCAGCTACGCAATATGGTGATAACGGCAATGGGAATGGCCGTCATAAGCCTTTTGGCGCGTCAGGAGGCCGGAGAGCATTTGATGCAGTATGATAACAACGAACATATACTGCGTTTCTTTCTGTGTCTCGGCATATGTCTGGCAGTGGCTCTGGCCTGTGTATTTCTGCCTGTGGGCGCATGGCCCTTTCTGGTGATCTATATCACGCTGGCACTGTACGGAAGTACCTTTCTGGGGGCGGCGGCAGGCTCGGTGCTGCTGATGATCGCAGTGCTGGGCAGCGGCGTTCAGAGCCATATGTTCGTCATGTATCTGGTCAGCGGAATGATCGGGGTCAGCCTGTTCAGACGGCTGGACGTGGATTTCAAGGTGGGGATTCCCCTTGCCATATCTCTGATGTCGCTGCTGGTATGCGAGACCGCCAATGTGGTACTGTTTGCCAATGAGAGATTGGATATGGAGCTGTTTGTGGTTCCGGCGGCCAATGTGATCATCAGCGCTATTTTGCTGCTGGGAATCCTGAAACTGTTCTCCCAGTCGGTGATATACCGATACCGGGTAACCTATATGGAGTTGACGGCACCGGAGTGTGAACTGCTGACCCGGCTTAAGGAGGAAGCCCGTGAGGACTACTATCAGAGCATGCATACGGCCTATTTCTGTGAGCGTATCGCGGGCAGGCTGGAACTGGATGTGCAGGCGGTGAAGGCCGCCGGATTCTATCATAAGATCGGCGTGCTGTACCAGAGCCGCTCTGAAGATGGTCAGGACTTGGGGGATATGGGAAAAGAACTCTTTGAGATGTTCCATAGGCAGCATTTTCCCCCTGTCATGCAGGAGGTCCTAAAGGAATACCTGATACCGGACCGTGCGGTGAGACGCAAGGAGACGGCGGTACTCATCATGGCGGACGCGGTGACCGCATCCATCATCCATCTGCTGGCGGCGGATAAGGGAAGAGACCTGGACTATGACAGGATTATTGACTCTATTTTTAAGATCAAGCTGGACTCCGGGGTACTGAACCAGTGTCTGATCTCCATGAGTGAGATCACACAGATGAAAAAGATCTTCAAAGAGGAGAAACTGTACTATGACTTTTTACGTTGAGAATGAGACGGAGACAGCATACCCATTTGACTGGGAGCAGACGGTGAAGGATGTGGCGCAGGCAGTGCTGAAGGTGGAGGGTTGTCCCTGGCAGGTTCAGGTCAATGTGCTGCTTACCGACAATGAGGGGATACGGGAGTTCAACCGGCAGTACCGCCAGATTGACCGGGAGACGGATGTGCTGTCCTTTCCCAATCTGGAGTATGACAGGCCGGGAGAATTCCGGATTCCCCAGGGGCTTGAGGCGGATTACTTTGACCCTGACAGCGGAGAGATGATCTTGGGAGATATCATTCTGTCAGCAGACAGGATCGCGGCACAGGCGGAGGAGTACGGACACAGCCTGCGGCGTGAGCTGGCGTTTCTGGTGGCGCACAGTATGCTGCATCTGTGCGGTTACGATCATATGGAGCCGGAAGAGGCGGCGGTGATGGAACAGAAACAGGAACAGATCCTGACATCGCTGGGGATCACCAGAGAGACGGCATGAGACGGCATAAATCGAATGAAAAAAACGGCGGCATTTCTAAAATACGAAAGGGACAACGGGCATGAAACAACAGGACATAAAGAGAAAACAGATCATATGCTACACCTATGTTATTGGATTGCTCGGGATGATCGGCATGGGAAAAATACTGGGAGACAGTGGACTGGCTGTTCTGGCTGTTGCCCTGGAAGTAATCAGCCTGTTTACACTGTTTGTGACTTTCGGCGTGGCGGATGTGATCGCCAGACTCCAGAGAAACCGCAGAAATAAGGGGCAATATAAGGGAGCAGCCCGAATGCGGGGACAGTTTTTACTGCTGCAGGGGATCACGGGCGCGCTGCTGTCAGTGCTCTTGTTGCTGCTGTCAGATACGCTGGCGAAGGAAGTCTTTAGGGTGCCCTACAGTGTCTCCGCCATGAAGATACTTGCCCCGGTGGTACTGTTTCAGGCATTGGACGCAGCGCTGCTGGGATACTTTCTGGGCAGCGGCAGCCATATGCCTTCGCTGGTCAGCGCAGTGCTGCGGCAGGGATTTTTTCTGGTGCTTGCCTCCCTGCTGGGCAGACGGCTGGCGGACTATGGCGACAAGGTATCCAATCTGCTGAAAAACAGCAGTTACAGCGGTATGTACGGAGCTATGGGAGTGGCTTTGGGAATCCTGCTTACGGAGCTGCTTGTGTTTCTGTTCCTGTTCATCGTCTATATGGTCAGCGACCGGAAAGCGGACGAGCACAAGAGTCAGGAGGGATTGCGGAGAACGGAGAGCATGGGAGATATTGTGCGGGTGTTCTGCAGAGCGCTCTGGCAGGGAACCTGTACGGCGCTGCTGGGAGTACTGCCCATTGTGCTGGGGGCGGTTTTCTATCTGCGCGCCGCCTCTTCCCTTCCTGCGGCCACATCCGCCGCGCCAACCGATGAAGGCGGGGGACTGGAATTTGTGTCTCAGCTCACCGCAGAGGCAGCTGTGGCCGGATACGGCAGCTTCTTCGGAAAATGTTTGCTGCTCTGCGCGGTGTTTGTGCTGATCCTTGCGGCCAGGTGCCTCTCGGTGTATGGCAGGCTGCAGGCGGCAGTACGCAGGGAAGATGTGCGGTATACCCGGGATGTGGCGTCAGTGGGGCTGCATTATGTGTGGGTGGTGGGGCTGTATTTCACAGTGACCATAGTGGTGACGGCTCCCCGGATAGCGGAAGGATTTTTTTCGGGCAGTGATGCCGCTTTGGCCGGTATGCTGCGCTCCGGCGGTGTACTGATCCTGCTGACAGGGTTGGCTGTCCTGCTGTCCATGGTGCTTTTGGCCAACGGCGAGCGGTATATTTTGATGGGAATGCTGGGGATATGGGCGATTCTTAGTATTCTGATCCAGAATATGTTTGTCAAGAGCGGCGGATACAGTGCCACGGGAATCATGTCCGGGGCGCTGACGGCTATGGCGATGCTGCTGGCAGCGATGGCGGCATACTGCGTCTGGCAGAACAGGATCGGCACTGAGTATATCCGCATACTGGGCGTTCCGCTGGCCGGGGCCGGGATCATGGGACTGCTGATGCTGCTGACCGATAAGCTGATAGGCGCTCATATGGGCAATGTGATATCCGTGGTGGTGGCCGCTTTGCTGGGCATCATCGTGTATGGTGTCATATTGGTGATGACCAGGAATATCCGGGAATACGAAATATCTGTTCTGTACGGGAAACAGGCCAAAAAACTGTTGGAACGTATAATTTCATAAATTTTGGCTGATACTATGTGTGATATCAGAATCGCACATAGAAAAACGTCTCTTCGAGCCGTTTTTCACGGATTGTGGGAAAAAGAGGTAAGAGATGAGACGGAGGAATTCGACTGGGCGGCGTATAGGTTTATTTGCTTTGGGACTGCTGTTTTGTGGCCTTACGGGCCTTACAGGCAGTTTGCTGGGCGCGCGGCTGGCACAGCGGTATCAGCCGGATACTGTCAGGCAGGAGGATGCACAGACGCCGGAGGAACAGTCGGATCTGGCCTCGGTTGATCCGGCAGCTCCGGAGGCAACGCCCAGGTGGCATGATCAGGTTATGGAGGCGCATGAAGAAAACGAGGGAGAGCCGGACGGGCTTTACTCGGCTCCGGTGATCAGCATACAGGAGACATTGAACGCCGAGACGGAGTATATTTTACGGGAGAAGGATCTTTTGAGCGGTTTGGAGATGGAGATCAGTGAAGACATACCGGATATGTTTATCGGCATGAACAGGGAACAGTTTCTCAGCGCCATGGAGAACTATGAGGCCGCGCCGCCCCTGTCCGAGAAAGAGCGGGGATTTGTGAGTCTGGATGTGCTGTCTTTCGCCCCCAGCCGTGTGGTGGTACAGATGAATTACCGGTATGTACAGCCTTCGGACAGTTTTTATATCATGGCGATCAACGATCTGATCGTGGTCTATCTGGAGGACCGTCAGACCGTATATCAGTATACAAATATCCGACTTTCTCAGCTGCCCCAGCAGTTGCAGCAGAGGATCATCGGGGTAATGCATGTAACGGATGAGGAGAGTCTCTATGACTTCTTGGAAAATTATACCAGCTGACAGATTTGATGTGGCAGTGGTGGGAGGCGGCGCGGCAGGTATGACAGCCGCCATATCGGCGGCCCGGTCCGGCGCAAGAGTGGTGCTTTTGGAGAGGGGAGAGAGGCCTGGGAAAAAGATTCTCATGACCGGAAACGGGAAATGTAATCTGGGCAACCGCGATCTGAAACCGTCGGATTATCATAGCGACAATATGGCTGTGGCAGCCTCCGTGTTGGAGCGTTTCGGAACGGAGGAGACCATCGCCTTTTTTGCGTCTCTGGGACTTATGGTGCGGGAGAGGCGCGGATATCTCTATCCCGCCAGCGAGCAGGCTGCGGTGGTGCTGGACGTGCTGCGTTACGGTCTTGAGAGGGAGGGGGTGACGCTGCTGACACAGGCTATGGTGCGGCAGCTGATCCCTTCCGGGGAAGTACTTCCCGGGGAAGGCCGGGGCGGAGGATACATAATATGTATTGACAGTGGACGTAAATTATGGGCAGGGCGGGTGATCCTGGCCTGCGGCGGGCAGGCCGCCCCCAAGACGGGTTCGGACGGCAACGGCTACGAACTGGCCCGGACTCTGGGACATCGGATTATAGCGCCTGTGCCCTCCCTGGTACAGCTGCACTGCGGAGAAAAATACTGCAAGGCGCTGGCGGGAGTGCGTGCGGAGGGAACCGTGCGGGTCCATGTGGAGGATGTATCCGGTCTTTCAAGTACAAGGCCCGGAAGAAGGGCTGGGACGGATAAATCCGAGTCCAGAGAGAGAGGGCTAAGAGCGGACGGGATAGAAGAGAGTAATCTTAGAGAGCGCATAAAAGAGAGCAGGATAAGAGAAAGCGGCATTAGAGAAAACAGGCTAAAAGAGTTCGAGGAGACAGGGGAGATCCAACTCACGGAATTCGGTATATCCGGTATTCCTGTGTTTCAGCTCAGCGGCAGCGTGAACCAGCTGTTGGCGCAGGGGAAGAAAATGCGGGCGGAGCTGGATTTTTTCCCACAATATGGGGCGGACGACTATGAAGAGCTGTGCCGCCTGCGCCTGGATAGGATGGGCCGGGAGAGCGTAGAGACATTTTTTACGGGTATGCTGCACAAAAAAATCATGAGCGTTTGCATCCGTCTGGCCGGGCTCTCTCCGGAGCAGGAAGCGGCAAAAGCGGGAAAGGACAGACTGTGGCAGGTGTTTTCTCTGTGCCGCCGTCTTCCGTTTACGATCACCGGCAGCCATTCCTTTGACAGCGCTCAGGTGTGTCGGGGCGGCGTCAGCATGGAGGAGGTGGACTGTCGGCTGCAATCCCTGTGCAGCCCGGGGCTGTATCTGGCCGGAGAGATGCTCCATGTGGACGGGCGCTGCGGCGGCTATAATCTGCAATGGGCCTGGGCCAGCGGCTATACGGCGGGAGTGGCGGCATGTGAGTCGATCAAATTCCGTATGGCTGATTAGTCCCCTGCGGTATATGTCGGCTGTCTGTGTTACAGCAGCGGCCACTTGATGGATTGCCTGCGGAAATAAAAAGGGAGAGAACAGAGAAGATGCTGAGAGTTAATCAGATCAGGGTTAAACCGGGCCAGGGGGAGCGGGAGATCCTGCAAAAGACGGCCAGACTGTTGAAATTGGACGCAAAAGAGATAGCGGGGATGGAGATCCTGCGCTGTTCCATAGACGCCAGGAAAAAGCCGGAGATTTGGTGCAGCTATACGGTGGATGTGGAGCTGGAAAAGCCCTCTCTGGAACCAGGTATCTGTAAAAGGCTGGGGCAGGCTTTTGTCAGCCGTGTGACCAGGCAGGACTATCATTTCCCTCACAGCGGGGACAGACCTCTGGCACATCCCCCGGTGATCGTGGGCATGGGGCCTGCGGGGCTTTTCTGCGCGTATTATCTGGCCCTGCACGGTTACTGTCCCATTGTATTGGAGCGGGGACAGGATGTGGACAGACGCATGGAGGAGGTACAGCGTTTCTGGGACGGCGGTATCCTGCACCGGCAGTCCAATGTGCAGTTTGGCGAGGGCGGCGCCGGTACGTTTTCTGACGGAAAGCTAAATACATTGGTCAAGGACAAGTACGGACGAAACCGGGAAGTACTGCGGACTTTTGTTTCCCACGGAGCGCCGGAGCGGATATTATATGACGCAAAACCACATATGGGGACGGATGTGCTGTCCCGGGTAGTGAAAAATATGCGGCAGGACATACTGGCTCACGGGGGACAGGTATTGTTTGAGACTGCTCTGGAGGAATTGGAGTTCACACCAGGCGGGAGCATTGCGGCGGTACGAGTCAGCGGCGGAGGGCGTATTCCCTGCGGGCAGTTGGTGCTTGCAATCGGTCACAGCGCCCGGGACACTTTTGAGATGCTATATGAGACAGGACTTTCCATGGAGGCCAAACCCTTTGCCGTGGGCCTGCGGGTGGAGCATCCCCAAAGTATGATAAACCTTGCGCAGTATGGCGCGGAAGATCCGGGGCAGCTGGGAGCCGCTCCCTATAAAGTCACGGCCCAAACCTCCTGTGGGCGGGGGGTATATTCTTTCTGCATGTGTCCCGGCGGCTATGTGGTCAACGCCTCCTCGGAACCGGGGCGGCTGGCGGTGAATGGCATGAGCTACAGCGGCAGAGACGGCGGCAATGCCAACAGCGCCATAATAGTGTCTGTAACTCCTGAAGACTTTGCAGGTATATTTCCGGGGAATTCCCCTGCCGGTCCGCTTGCGGGGGTGGAGTTCCAGCGGCAGCTGGAGGAGAGGGCTTATAGGCTGGGCCAGGGTGACATACCCGTGCAGCGCTATGGATTGTACAAGGCTTGCGTGGAGCAGGGTTGTGACCAGAAAGAATTGGCGGCCAGACGGGAGCCGGATATAGGGCGGCTTTTCCAGGTCTGTGAACAGTCGTCTCTACAGCCCAGCATCAAAGGCAGATGGAGGGAGAGCGATCTCAGCGGTCTGCTGCCGGAGGAGTTGAGCCGTGCTTTCGTGGAAGGGATGGAGCGGTTTGGCAGGCAGATTCCCGGTTTTGACCGTCCGGACGCCATATTGTCGGGCGTGGAGAGCCGAACCTCCTCCCCGGTACGCATCCTGCGGGACGAGAATACATTGCAGGCTAAATTTGCGGGGATATACCCCTGCGGCGAGGGGGCGGGTTACGCGGGAGGCATTACCTCCGCCGCCATGGATGGGATCAAGGTGGCGGAGGCCATCGCAGCTGCTTATATGCCGTATAAACGCGCGCAAAGCTCATTAAATTCTTTTTCGGACAAAATCAGCTCTTCTTCATGATCAGCTCTTCTTCATGACAGAAGGGATGACCGTCTTTTATGCCTATATCCGGCACGGTGGGACCATCCATATAATAACATCTGCATGAGTAATCCACGGGTTCAGCCTGTCTGATATAGGCTGTCAGATCCTGCGCAGCCTCTTTGGAGACTTTGTCCTGCTTACCGCCGATGGCAGCGCAGTAAACATCCAGATAAACGGTGGTCCCGTCTTCTGATGTGGCCGAAACACAATAGGAAAACAGATTTTCCATAGTCCGCAAAACCTTCGATGATATTGCAGATTTTATCCATAGGGTAAAAGGATTATGACAGAAGGAATGTAGAGGAGCCGGCGCAAATTTGATTGCCCATTTCATTATTTCATGATATACTCCCGAGTTTGACACTTGTGAAAGTAAAAAACGGCTACAAATCCAGTAATTATGC
>ERZ777305.2412-NODE-2412-length-16129-cov-3.745738_pt1 | contig 16129 bp, 14 predicted proteins | sample MGYA00374965_ERZ777305 | MGnify/ENA primary metagenome ERZ777305 (study PRJEB29328, sample SAMD00013331) | mouse gut metagenome | study: EMG produced TPA metagenomics assembly of the Metagenome analysis of fecal microbiota from mouse which was promoted... | reverse complement strand
AATGTTTGTTATTAAAAAATTACCTCTTGACAAAAGTCACTTCATAACGAAGGTGATGAGCTAAAATGGCAATAGTAAAAAGGTTTAATCCTAATCATATATATATATCAAAAAAGATGGAAGACAGGCTTAAAACTATATACGATTATCCAGTGACCATATTGGAGGCGCCTACCGGCTACGGCAAGTCTACCATGGTAAGGGAATATCTTAAGGGGGCAGGCAGGCCGTTTATATGGTTTAATATAGATTCGGAAAATAAAGAAAAATTCTATAATGATTTTTGTTTAAAGGTTAAGGGTATAAGCGAGGCGGCGTCACACGCTCTTATGTCTATTGGATATCCCCATGATGAGGGAACAATAAAGGAGATGGTTTCAATTATAAGCGCCATTCCGGTTATTGAGACGACTGTGTTTGTGCTGGACAATTATCATCTGGTAGCAGACAGGTATTTAGATAATGTAATAAAGGATTTGGCAGGAGTTTCCAATGAGAATATACATATAGCCATCTTGACACAGGCTGTAAACTCAAAGGGCTCCTTTGAGATGATAATGAGTAAAAGAATAAATTATCTCACAAAGACAGATTTTGAGTTTGACAGAAACGATATTATATTATATTACAAGGCCTGCGGCATTAAGCTTAATGACAGCGAGGCGGATTTTTTGGAAAAATACACAGAGGGATGGATAAGCGCTTTATATTTGCAGATGCTAAGCCTTTCATCCTCAAACAGCTTTGAGATGACGGCTGACATTGAAAACCTTATGGGAAAGGCGCTCTGGAATAACCTTGACAGGGTATCAAGGGATTTTCTTGTGGGAATAAGCGTGTTTGCCAGCTTTACCCTGCGTCAGTGCGTTTTTATTTCCGGCGGCATGCTTGATGACGACGCCATAGAAAACCTTTTAAATACAAGCGGCTTCATATATTATGAGCCAAAGGAGGGCAAGTATTTCATGCACTCCATTCTTAAATACTTTTTGGACAATAAGTTTAAAAAGATGGATGTTATATTTAAAAAGGAAATTTTAAAAAAAGCCGGCGACTGGTACAGGGATAACGAAATGTATGCAGATGCAATAAGCTTTTATTTTAAAAATAAAGATTATGAGTCTATACTCAGCATGAGCTATGGAGCAGACGTTTTATACGAGATACATACGGAGCGTCATAATAAGGCTATGTTTATGGATATTACCACATATACCCACGCTTCATTAAAGAAAAAATATTTATCCCAGTATATTTTGTTTGTTTTTTTCCTGTTTCTTGACAATGAAAGGGAATATTTTGAAAGAGAATGTGAGATTATACACGGTATTATTGAGAAGGAATATAAAAATGAGGACTCCTTCAATGAGCTTTTAGGTGAGTATTATGTTCTTGAGGGCTTTAATCATTTTAACAATCTTACGGAAATGAATAAAAATTTTGTAAAGGCATATGGACTATTAAAAAAACCGTCCCGTGTTCTTGCGTCGAGAATTTCCTTTATGTTTAGCTGTCCTTCACCTGTTTCCCTTTATCACAGCATTCCGGGGAAAATAGAAACGGAGGCGGAGAGACTTGGCGAGATAATGCCTGTATATTACAAGCTTACAGACGGAAAAAGCAAGGGAATGGAGGCATTGTTTAAGGCGGAAATGCTTCTTTTGCAGGGAGAGCTGACAGACGCTCTTAAGCTCTGCCAAAAGGCAATTTATATGAGCACCTCAAGGGAACAGGCAGACGTACATATAAGCGCTCTGATGGGCATATGCAGAATAGCATATTTAAGAGGCGATACGGATATGCTTCAAAGCAATATGGAAAAAATGCAGAAGCTTGCAGATGAGGATGAAAGCATTGAAAATATGTTTTTATGTGAAATATGTACAGGCTTTATTAATATGTCAATAAATAACATAGAAAAAATACCGGTATGGATGACGGACAGTGAGAAGATAGAAAAAAAGAATATTATTATGGGACTGGGATTTTCCAATATAGTATACGGCAAGTATCTGATTATGAAGGAGGAATATACAAAATTCTTAAGTATAAGCGGTCAGATGCTGTGTGTTGCGGGAATATTTAATAATATAATCTGTAATATTTATACATTGATATATATGTCAATAGCAAAAAATCAAACAGGGGACAGAAAAAAAGCAGTAAAATTATTGATAGAAGCAGTTGATTTGGCGAAGGAGGACGACATATATATACCCTTTGTGGAAAATTATAATATGCTGTTAAGCATTATGGGAAATCTTGACGGCGGAAACGAATATACAGGCTTTATCAAAAAGGTTAATGAACAGTCAAGAAAGTATATAAGAGGCTTGCAGAGCGCAGAAAAAATTGCCGCTAAGGACCATAAGTTCGGACTTACAAAGCGGGAGATGGAGGTTGCAAAGCTTGCGGCAAAAAGAATGTCAAACAAGGAAATTGCAGAGCAGCTTTTTATAGCGGAAAGTACCGTGAAGTCCAACCTTAAAGTTATATTTAATAAGCTTGAGATAAACTCAAGAAATGAGCTTAAGAATTTCTTTTAATAAAATCCCTCCTTTAGAGGGGGGATTTTTTACGGTTATTAATGTAATATATACTATATTTAGCAAGGTACTGTTTTGTACTAAACAGAAGGAAGGTAGTATAGTGAGACCAATAGTTAAAATAGAGGTGCAGGATAAATACAATATTCTTATAGAACTGGCTTCAGGTCATAAAATTATATTGGATTTAAAGGAAAAGCTTCATACCTTAAGATTTCATGATTTATCAAATCCTGACGTGTTTAAGAAGGCTTTTACAGACGGGTATTCCATTATGTGGAAAAACGGGAAGATAGTGGTAAGCTTTGGGGAAATACTGGATATACTTAAGAATGTGGCAGTGCATTTCAGGGCAGTTTAAAATAATGCGCAGTATGAAATTTTATCATGCAAGTCTCGGCTTTATACGAGACTTTTTCATCACAATTTTAGAAGCTTAAGGCGGAATGAGGGATAACATGAGTAATAAAAAATTAGACAAAAAGTATGATGAAAAGTCTTGGCAAAATGAAAAGGAAAGATTAATAAACAAATATATAGAAAGCAATAAAAAAAGAATAGTCAGGGCAATATTCGGACGAACATTTATGGTGGTTATGTCAGTGCTGCTTCAGATAATTGTCTTACTGGGGCTGGTGACAATATTTGCCGACTATTTTTTTGCATATTTTATTGCAATTACCATTTTTTCATTTATATTGATTGTGCATATAGCAAATAACGATATGAATCCGGCATATAAGCTTGCGTGGGCAGTTCCTGTTGCAATTCTGCCTGTGTTTGGAGCTTTTCTTTTTTTGTTTACCCATATTCAGCCTACAACGAGAAAGGTCGGAGAAAAAACCTGCGCTATGGTTAATCAGACAAGACCATATATGGAACAGAAAGATGACGTAATAGAAAGCATGACAAGGGAGGACAGGGACGTAGCTGGCTTAACATCATATATGAACGGTTTTGGCGGCGGGTTTCCCATGTATAGAAATACTGACGCGGTATACTTTCCTCTTGGGGAAAATAAATTTGAAAGTATGTGCGCAGACCTTGAAAATGCAAAGGATTATATTTTCCTTGAATACTTTATAGTAGGCTGGGGAGTTATGCTTGTAAAAATAGTGGAAATACTTCAAAGAAAGGCAAAGGAGGGCGTGGAGATAAGATTTATGTATGACGGTATGTGTACATTGTCCACAATTCCTCCTGATTTTCCAAAATATATGAGAAATCATGGGATTAACTGTCAGGTATACGCGCCTATAAGACCGGCACTTTCTACAAGCCAAAATCACAGAGACCATAGAAAAATACTTGTGATTGACGGAAAAATTGCATACACTGGAGGAGTAAACCTTGCAGATGAATATATAAACCAGAAGGTGAGATTTGGTCACTGGAAGGACACTGCCGTAAGAATAGAGGGCGACGGAGTTGTAAGCTTTACCATGATGTTCCTGCAGATGTGGAACGCCGCACAGAGCGATGATATAGACCCTAAAGAGGAGGATTATGCCAGATATATTGCGGAAAACAACCATATAAAAAATGACGGTTATGTTATGGGATACGGCGACAGCCCCTATGATGACGAAAACGTAGGAGAGATTGTCTATCAGAATATTATTAATAATGCCGAAAGGTATGTTCATATTATGACGCCGTATCTTATACTGGATAATGAGATGCTTAAATGCCTTGAGTATGCGGCAAAAAGAGGAGTTGACATAAAAATAATATGTCCACATATTACCGACAAGCCTTCTGCATATATGATTGCAAGAACATATTATAAAAAGCTTATAAAGGCAGGCATAAGAATATACGAATACACGCCTGGAATAGTACACGCCAAGGTTTTTTCAAGTGATGACATAAAGGCTGTAGTCGGAACAATAAATATGGACTTTAGAAGCCTGTATCTTAACTTTGAGTGCGCGTCCTTCTTTTATAAGCATTCAGTGGTAAAAGAGGTTGAGGAGGATTATCAGAAAACCCTTGAAAGGTGTCAGGAGATAACCTTGGAAAACTGCAATCAATACAGCAGGCTTAAGCTTTTAATTGGAAAAATCTTATGGATTTTCGCTCCCCTCATGTGATGACGCTTTACAAAAAAGGGAAGATTTGGTATCATAAAAAAGTGCCAAGAACTTTAGTTCTTTCGGCTGCGGCACTTGTAAATTCGTTTTTTGAATTTTATTCGCTTTGCGAATTTTTGGTGGTTCGCCGTTATGTTGTCGCTTTTGTAATAGAAAGCAAAATATGTGCTAAGAACTTTAGTACTTTGAACTTTAGTTTATTTGGCTGCGGCACTTGCAAATTCGGCAGAGCGGAATTTGTGTTAATTAGTTTTTTGCGAGGAGATTTTAGTACTATGGAAAAGAAACCGTTTGTTACATTAGAAAAGGTACGGGAGATATCAAAGACATTTCCGACGCCTTTTCATATTTATGATGAGAGGGGCATAAGGGAAAATGCAAGAAGGGTAAAGAAGGCGTTTTCATGGAATAAGGGCTTTAAGGAATATTTTGCTGTTAAGGCCACGCCTAATCCTTTTCTTATAGATATATTAAAGCAGGAGGGCTGCGGCGTTGACTGCTCATCTATGACGGAGCTGTATATGGCTGACAGGATGGGATTTTCGGCTAAGGATATGAAGGATGGCATTATGTTTTCCTCAAACGCCACGCCGGCAGAGGAGTTTGTTTACGCTAAGAAGCTTGGCGCAATCATAAATCTTGATGATTTTACACATGTGGAATTTCTTGAGAAAACGGCAGGCATACCGGAGAGAATATGCTGCAGATATAACCCGGGAGGAAATTTTACCATAAGCACAACCATTATGGACAAGCCGGGAGACGCTAAGTATGGAATGACTAAGGAGCAGATTACAGAGGCCTACAGGCTTTTAAAGGACAAAGGGGTAAAGGAGTTTGGTATTCACGCATTTCTTGCCAGCAATACGGTTACAAACGAATATTATCCGACGCTTGCAAGAGAGCTTTTTAAGCTTGCGGCAGAGCTTAAGGAAAAGACAGGGGCAAATATTACCTTTATTAATCTTTCCGGCGGAATAGGAATACCTTACAGACCTGACCAGGAGGGAAACAATATTGAAATTATCGGTGAAGGCGTAAGAAAGGTATATGAGGAGGTGCTTGTACCGGCAGGCATGGGAGACGTTGCAATTTATACCGAGCTTGGAAGATTCATGATGGGACCATACGGAGCTCTTGTTACAAAAGCGCTTCATGCAAAGCATATTTATAAGGAGTATATAGGATGTGACGCATGCGCCGTAAACCTTATGAGACCTGCCATGTACGGCTCATATCATCATATAACTGTGCTTGGAAAGGAAAAAGAGCCATGCGACCATAAATACGATATTACAGGCTCCCTGTGCGAAAACAATGATAAGTTTGCCATAGACAGAATGCTGCCAAGGATAGATTTGGGAGATTATCTTTATATTCATGATACGGGAGCCCACGGCTTTTCAATGGGATATAATTATAACGGAAAGCTGCGCTCTGCAGAGCTTCTTTTAAGGGAAGACGGTGAGGTACAAATGATAAGAAGAGCGGAAACCATAGAGGACTATCTTGCAACCTTTGATTTCTGCGATATTTTCAAAAAGCAGTAAAGGCGCTGCAAAACTAACAGAAGGGTATTGTATATGAAAAGATTAGCGCATGAAATTATTAAAGGAAAAAATCTTAAGGAAAATCTGCCAGAGTTTTCCCGTGGGATGATGGGAATTTACAGCGAATATTCCTTTATCAGGCTTGCAATGAATTATTTTACATATTATGGAATGATTGCTGACGGCGGAAAAAGGGATGAGCAGCTTGAGGAGATTGGAAGCGCCTTTAATAATATAATAAAAAAAGTTGCATCCGATGAACTACCGGATAATGAGACGGAAGCTTTATTAACGGCTACAGAGGACATAAGAGGTCAGGTTATAAATATAATGAAGGGACTTACCTCTTATGTGGATATTTTCAATATATACGAGTACTGTCTTAACAGAGTTGAATACAGATTTAAGGAAAGCGATGAGAATTTGATAAAATCAAACGAGGAGCTTACGGAGGAGCTGTTTACATATATATTATCAGATAAGGATAATATTGTTATAAACAGTAAAATAGCTGAAATAGTACGCCAGCTCCCTGTCAGGATGACGAAGAATAAATTTTTTGAGCTGTTGACGGCAGGAATAGGCATATATAAGGGAAGCGAAATTTCGAGCGTTGAGGATTATCTTTTTATGCTTAAAACAAATGCAATGATAGAGATTTCGCCATATACGGAGATTACATTAGAGGATGTCGGACTTATTTACAGAGAGCTTCTCGGAGTATCCTTTACAGATATAACAGAGGAAAGATACAATGATTTAAGGCAGAAAGCAGATTTTGCAGTTTTATGTCTTAAGCATTCAATAAGTATATATATGACTATGGGAGAACTGATAAATGACGTGTATGTTATTCTTCTCTCAAAAAAATATGCTTCAAATGCTTCAGAGAATGAAAAGCCATGTAAAGCAATAATTAAAAATGTAGCAGATATGATTGATGACAGTGATTCAAATAATATTATATCAGATGAAGAATATGACAAGGCGGCGGAAAGCTTTACAGAGCTTGAAGGAAAGCAGGAAACGCTTTTTATGAAGCTTTCGTCATATGAGAATGTGGCAGAGCAGGCTTTAGATGAGTATGAAGATATATTAATAAGCCTTGGTCTTAAGGAGGAATATACAGCCCTGAAGCGTATGTCAGCCTTTGAGTCGGGAAGTACATTTATGGAGTTTAGTGAGAAAAACACAAATCCCGCAGACGAAGAATACATCAGTATGGTGACAGATAAGCTTATAGGAGAATTTAAGGATTTCTTTAAAAGCCATGAAAAGCTTGTAAACAGAGCTGTTATGGCCCATACACTGTCAGGACTTCCTGTATTTTTTAACAATATTGATGAAATAAAGGATTATATATATGTATCTCTTAATCAGTGCAGTGATTTGGCAGAGAGAACGGCTGTCACAGAGATAATGGAAATACTTATGAATGAAGAACAGTAATTAACAGGGAAAGAAAGGTATAAATATATATGAAGTGGTGCCAAAATGTGTATGTGACGGATGACGTTGCAGACAAAAAAAGAAAAATACTTCATAGACTGAGGGCAGGAAAGCTTCAGTTTAATATTTATGTCATAATACTTCCCCTTGGAGACGACGGAATTATGGAGATTTATCCCTCATATATTTTTCTTCAGAAAATATATAAAAGGCAGCCTTTATATGTTATAGGACTGGCTTCGGGGAGAGAGTCCGCTTATGAGCTGGCCGGGAAAATAGCGTTGGAATGCTACAGCAAAAATAAGGATTTCGATATAAGAAAATTTATACGTGAAAGGCAGGGTGGTCTTTCATGACAGCGTTAGAAGTAATATTATCCGTACTTTTGTTTATACTTAAAGCAGCAGGCATTATTATTTTAGCAGTACTTATTCTTATTCTCCTTACTCTTTTATCGGTGCTTTTTGTGCCTGTAAGATATAAGGCGGAGGGCAGAATCAGCGTAAACTGTAATGATGAAGGTCAAAGTCCCGTATCCGGAGAGTTTAAGGCTTCAGTAAGCTGGCTGTTTCATATAATTTCCGTAAAGACCTGGAGCAGGGAAAACAAGCTGTATTACTATGGAAAGATTTTCGGCAAAAGGATAATAGACAGTGAGGCTCCAAGGTCAAAAAAAGAAAATAAGAAAAAAAATAATAAGGATAGGAGTTACAAAAAAGAGGAAGCTTCCATAAACGAAGAGAATACGACTGAAAATGATGAAAAAGAAAATCTTATAGCTTTAGATAAAAGCTTTGAGGATAGTGAACAGAGTAATAAGCAGGATACAGATAAAAGCCTTATGGATAATGCACAAAGTAAAGAGCAGGATACAGATAAAAGCCTTGAGGATAATGGGGCAGATAATGAGCAGAATAGAGATGAAGCCGGCCATAATAATTCCTTAGCAGACAAGCTTAGAAATATATATTACGCTATATATACAAAATTTGAAAAGATTAAATTTAAATTTATTGAAATATGTGGTAAAATAAAAAATGTTAATGGCGCAAGGGAGGAATTTATTGAGTTCCTTACCACAGAGGAGTCAAGAAGTGCCATATCCGAGATAAAATGCAGAATAATAAAAATATTGCTGCATATAAAGCCTGTAAGGCTTACAATAAATGCAGCCTTTGGGCTAAAGGAGCCTGCCTCTACAGGTCAGGTATATGGAGTTTTATGTATACTGCTAAGCCGTTACGGCGACAAGATAAATATAAATCCACAGTTTAATGATGTAAACAAGCCGTTTGTATCCGGGGATTTTAAATGTAACGGAAGAATAAGAGCAGCAGTATTGCTGATACATGCAGTTAAAATATATAAAATTAAGAGATTAAAAGAATTTATAGCCTTCGCAAAGGGGAAAGGAAAGAAAAATGGCAGATAACAATAAGAATTTTGACGGTACGGTACAATCGTTATTTCAGGGAATGACAAGCTTTATGACCACGAAAACAGTAGTAGGTGAGGCGCTTCACATTGACGATACTATTATATTACCGCTTGTAGACGTATCCTTCGGCATGGGCGCAGGCGCAAAGGCAGGCGCAGGTAAGGACAGCAGCTCAGGCGGCATGGGAGGAAAAATGTCTCCAAGCGCTGTTCTTGTAATAAAGGATGGACAGAGCAAGCTTGTAAATATTAAAAATCAGGATACAATTACAAAGCTTCTTGATATGGTTCCGGACCTTGTGGCAAGGTTTACGGATAAGAAAAAGGAAGAAGGACCTTCCGATGAGGAAATAATAGAGACTGTAAAGGAAACTTATTAGTCTACTATATTTTAAATTTCCATATAATAATATAAAATCATAAAATCGAGGAATATACATGCGTAAGCTGTGTGGTTTTGTATTGTTTTGGATGGGAGTCGGAATGTTTATCGGATTATATCTTGAGCCGGGCTTTTGGATAATAGTGCTTATAATAATTATGCTGGTAATGGGCTATAACCTGTTCTGCGAGTAAAGGAAAGCAAAAGGATGATTGACGATATTAAGCTGACAAAATTAAACAGGCAGGAGGGCGCAAGATATATGGGCTACGGGGAAAACATCCCTGACGAAACGGTTATGAAGCTTGTCTCTGAATGTGAGACAGCTATATTAGCGGCTGCTCTGCCGAGATATATTTATAAGGTTTTTGATATAAGGGAATGTGAAAACGGCGTAGAATTTTTAGAAAGCAGCATGGTGCTTAAGGGAAATTCCATAAAGGAACACCTTTCAGGCTGTGAGAGGGCAGCTTGTATATGTTCTACATTGTCGTCAGATATGGACAAGCTTATAAGGATAACTCAGGTTAAGGATATGGCAAAGGCAGTAGTGATGGACGCCTTTGCAGGAGTGGCAATAGAACAGGTTTGTGATAAAATAGAAGAAAAGCTTAAGGCCTTGTTTCCGGAAAAATATCTCACATACAGATTTGGCATAGGTTATGGAGATTTACCTCTTGAGCAGCTAAGGGATTTTCTTTCCGTTCTTAACGCGTCAAAGACAATAGGCGTAACAGTGACAGGGGGAACAATGATGTCTCCGGCAAAATCGGTGGCGTGTGTAATAGGTATAAGCGACAATCAGATTAAATCAAAAAAGAAGGGCTGCATTACCTGTAATATGAGGGAAAAATGCCAGTTCAGAGTGAAAGGTGAACGCTGTGGATTTTAGGGAAATTTTATTTAAAAAGGAGTATATAGTTCTTGACGGAGCAATGGGAACAATGCTTCAGGCAAGAGGACTAAAGCTTGGAGGTATACCGGAGGAGCTAAATATTACAAATCCGGATATGATAAGGCAGATACACAGGCTTTATATTGAGGCAGGCTCAGACATAATATATACAAATACCTTTGGCGGAAACGGGTACAAGCTGTCACATTCAAAATACAGCGTTGAAGAATTGATAGGCGCGGGAGTTAAGCTGGCAAAGGAAGTTTGCATGTCCTATGGAAAAGATGGCGAACGACCATTAACAGCGTTAGATATAGGACCTATAGGGCAGCTTTTAGAGCCTGCCGGCAGTCTTTCCTTTGAACAGGCTTACAATTATTACAAGGAGATGGTAATTGCAGGTAGTGATGCCGACGTGGTGGTCCTTGAGACCATGACAGACCTTCTGGAGCTTAAGGCGGCAGTCCTTGCGGTAAGGGAAAACGGCAGTCTTCCCATAATGTGCACAATGACCTTTGAGCCAAACCTGCGTACATTTACGGGAACAAGCGTCGAGAGTATGGCGATTACACTTGAGGGGCTTAATGTTGATGCAATAGGAGTAAATTGTTCCCTTGGTCCTAAGGAGCTTTATTCTGTGGTAGAGAGGATGAGTGGGTACACCTCCCTGCCTCTTATAGTAAAGGCAAATGCAGGTCTTCCTGACCCTGTTACAAACACCTACAATATTTCGCCGGAGGAATTTACCATGCATATGCTTGCAATGGCGCCCTTCGGCGTTAAAGTATTCGGCGGCTGCTGCGGAACGGATGAAAGGTTTATAAAAAGCCTTTCAAAGGGGCTGGCTGACTATGACTTTAAGGCAGTACATAAGGAGGAAAATAAAAATTCTCCATTGTCTGCCGTATGTTCACAGCTAAAGGCAGTATCCCTTACAGAGCCAAGAATAATAGGTGAGAGAATAAATCCTACGGGAAAGAAAAAATTTAAGGAAGCATTATTAAATCAGGATATAAATTATATATTAAATCAGGCTATAGAGCAGGTGGATGCCGGAGCTGAAATACTCGATGTAAACGTTGGACTTCCGGGCATAGACGAGAAGGCTATGATGGTAAGGGTTATAAAAGAACTGCAGTCAGTGGTGGACGTGCCTCTTCAGATAGATTCTACCATTCCTGAGGTTTTGGAGGCTGCCCTAAGGGTTTACAACGGAAAGCCTATAGTAAATTCCGTAAACGGCGAAGAGAAATCCATGTGCTCAATTCTGCCTCTTATAAAGAAGTATGGCGCATGCGCAGTCTGTCTTACACTTGATGAGGGAGGAATACCGAAAAAGGCGGCAGACAGGGTTAAAATAGCGGAAAAGATAATGGACAGGGCTCTGTCTATGGGGATTCCAAAGGAAAATCTTATTATTGACTGTCTTACCCTCACTGCGTCAGCAGAGCAGGACGGCGTGGTGGAAACCTTAAACGCAGTAGAAACGGTAACAAAGGAACTTGGGCTTAAGACAGTCCTTGGAGTGTCAAATATATCCTTTGGACTTCCAAACAGGGAAATGATAAATCATGTATTTTTAACTATGGCGCTGGAGAGAGGACTTACATTGCCAATAATGAATCCTAATATAACGTCAATGACAGGCGCATTCAGGTCATTTAAGCTTCTTCACGGCTATGACAGGGATTCAGCGGATTTTATTACAAATTACGGCAGCGTAACCGTTAAGACTATAGCCGTAAATGAAGGTGAGACAGTTATGGTAGGCGCAGGCGGCAGTAAGCTTAAGGAGCCTTCAGGAAGCTATAGCGGCGCAGCAGCTAAAAATAATGAGGTTTCAGATAATCCAAAGGAGCTGCTTCGTCACGCCATGGAAAGCGGATTAAAGGCAGAGGGCGCAAAATATACAAGGGAGCTTCTTGATGCAGGTACGGCTTCAATGGATATAGTAAATGAAATACTTATTCCTGCATTAGATAAAATAGGAGTATTGTTTGAGCAGGGCAAGGTTTTCCTTCCCCAGCTTATACTGTCGGCAGGCGTGGCCCAGAGCTGCTTTGAGGTCATAAAGGAAAATATGGCAAAGGGAAACAAAAAGCCTGTAAGCAAGGGCAAGATTGTTCTTGCCACGGTAAAGGGAGATATCCACGACATAGGAAAAAATATTGTAAAGGTGCTTTTGGAAAATTATGGTTATACCGTTATTGACTTGGGCAAGGACGTAGAGTATCAGGCGGTGGTTGACGCCGCCATAGAGCATAAGGTGAAGCTGGTAGGCTTATCGGCTCTTATGACTACAACCCTTGTATCTATGGAGGAAACAATAAAGCTTCTTAGAAAGAATAATGTTGACTGTAAGGTGGTTGTAGGCGGAGCAGTGCTTACGCCGGAGTATGCAAAGCAGATTGGCGCAGATTTTTACGCAAAGGATGCAAAGGAGACTGTAGATATAGCGAAGCAGGTAATCGGATAATTTAATATGGACAATAATTTAGAAAAACAGACGTATAATAAAAAAATACTTTTTGTTGATGATGATAAGGATTTTTCTTATATTATTACTGAAATGCTTAAGGGATACGGATACAGGGTAACGAACGCTTATGATAGTGAGACGGCGTTTAACCTTTTGGAGGATAATGCCTTTGATTTGATTTTGCTTGACATTAACCTTCCTGATATGACAGGCTTTGAATTGTGCAGGGAGCTGCGGAGGGTATCCACTGTTCCCATTATTTTTGCAAGCGCAAGAACAAGTGAAACTGACCGTATTACAGGCTTTGATATCGGCGGGGATGATTATCTGGAAAAGCCTTATTCCATGAAGGAGCTGCTGTCAAGAGTCAATGCCCTTATAAGACGCACGTACGGCTTTTCGACGGAAGAAAAAATTGTGAGATTTGGAGATGTTTCCGTAAATATCACTGCCAGAACAGTTACAAAGGGAGGCAGTACAGTAGCCCTTTCCCTTAGGGAGTTTGATTTGCTCAGCTTTCTTTGCGCACATAAAAACACGGCTGTTTCAAAGGAAAAGCTGCTGTCGGGCGTGTGGGGCGCCTTTTCAATGGTTGAGCCGTCAACCCTGACGGTGCATATACGATGGCTCAGAGAAAAATTAGAGGAAAATCCTGCAAAGCCTGTGTATATAAAAACAGTTTTTAAGGTTGGATATATGCTGGAGGTAAAGTGATGAAAATAAGATTGATTGTAATAATGATGTCCTTTGCCCTTATAATAATCATTATTACAGGAATATTTTATTATTCTAAGAAAAACAATAATAATTATGATTTTGGCGACAGCCGGCTTGTAGCCCTGAATGAAATTGAACAGCTTGCAAAATACGGACAGCTTGAAAAAATGTCTGAAAAGACGGAGGAGCTAAAGGAAAATCTCAGGCTGACGAAGGAGGAAAAAGGAAAAAACCAAGAGCTTATTATAATGTGTATTGTATGTATTTCTTTTATGTCTGCAGTGCTTTTGTATATCTGGTTTTCTGTTCTCAGGCCTTTTGAAAAGATGAAGAAATTTGCCTTTAAAATTGCGGAGGGTAATTTTGATGTCCCCTTAAACTATGAGCGTTCCAATTATTTTGGAAAATTTACATGGGCCTTTGACAGTATGCGCCGGGAGATTATTAAAGCAAGAGCCTGCGAGCATGAGGCGATTGAAAATAACAAAACCGTAATCGCAACTCTTTCACATGATATAAAAACGCCTGTGTCATCAATCAGGGCTTATGCGGAGGGCTTGGAGGCAAATATGGATAGTACTGCGGAAAAACGCCAGCGGTATATAGAAGTAATTATAAGCAAATGCGATGAGGTGTCAAAGCTTACAAACGACTTGTTTTTACATTCCCTTGCAGATTTGGATAAGCTTAGAATAAATTTTGAAAAACTTGAGGTATGCGGGCTTGTTAAAAGCAGTGTCAGGGAGCTTTCGGAAGAGAAGAATTCTGATTCGCAAAATGACATATATTTTTTTGAGCCGGATTTTATTTCATATGTATCTGCCGATAAAAACCGGTTGATACAGATTATTGAAAATATTATAAATAATGCAAGGAAGTATGCAAAAAGTCATATTGACGTAAGTATAATAAGGTCGGAGGGAAGCGTGGAAATACATTTTCGTGATTACGGCGGAGGTATTCCTGACGAGGATATGCCTTTTATATTTGATAAATTTTACAGGGGAAGAAACAGCAAAAATGAACAGGGCTCAGGACTTGGGCTTTATATTGTCAAATATATTGCAGAGCAGATGAACGGAGGCGTTTATCTATATAATCATTCTGACGGCTTGGAGGCAGTGATAAGCCTGCCGTTAATTATTAAGGAGACTTAGGGATTTTCGGGAGTTCTTAAGGACTCCTTAATATTTTTTCTGCTAGAATAAGCGTATCAACAAAGAAAGGAAATGATTATATAATGAAAAATACAATCCTGAAGGCCTCCGGACTTTGCAAAAGCTTTGCCCACAACGGCGGTCAGATACACGTATTGTCCCACGTGGATATTGAGATTTACGAGGGGGATTTTACCGTTATAATGGGAGCCTCCGGCTCAGGTAAGTCAACCATGCTCTATACCTTAAGCGGCATGGACAGGGCAACGGCAGGGACGGTAATGTATAAGGGAGGAAATCTGGCGGCAATGAAGGAAAAGGAGCTTGCAAGGCTCAGACATACGGATTTTGGATTTATTTTCCAGCAAATGCACCTTGTAAGCAATCTGTCGCTGTTTGAAAATATAGCCGTGTCCGGTTATCTTAATAAAGACCGCTCTGTTTCGGAAATAAAAAACAAGACAAAACAGCTTCTTGAACGGATGAATATTTCACATATAATGGAGCATCTTCCAACTCAGGTATCAGGGGGCGAACAGCAGAGGTGCGCCATAGCAAGAGCGGTAATAAACAGTCCGAAGCTGCTTTTTGCCGATGAGCCAACAGGAGCATTAAACAGGAAAAATACAACAGAGGTTCTCAATTTACTTACTGAGCTTAATAAATCGGGACAAAGCATCTTAATGGTTACACATGACATAAAAGCTGCTATTCGGGGAACAAGAATTCTTTATATCGAGGATGGGAAAATTGTAGGGGAGCTTCCCCTTCCGCCTTATAACAGTGATGAAGAAAAAAGCAGGGAAACCCAGGTTAACGCATGGTTATCCTCTATGAAATGGTAGGTGGCACTATGGAGATATTAATACTGCTTAAAGCAAATATTCTTAGAAAGAAGGGCACGTTTATATGCATTATGCTTCTTACCGCAATAGTAGATATAGTTATGACAACAATTTTTTCCGTAAAGGATAACTATACTACAGCTATCAAGGATTCTATCGAATATTCTGACTGCGGTGATATTACGGTAGTTACCACGCCAAAGGCTCTGACGGATGAGCTTCGCGAAGATATTAAGAAGCATGAGCTTGTTGAACGTGTAGATTATTTTGATGCAATATGCTCAAACGGCGTTCAGTGCGGCGGTGAGTTTGACGATGGTAATTCACAGTTTATGATGGAGCTTCGTGGTGGAATACGGCTGTTAAATGAAAATGCTGACGGTTATGCGGAGGAAATTCCAAAGCTTAAAGAGGGCGAAATTTATCTGCCTCTGGGGTATAAGTCAAAGCTTAACTGTGATGTAGGAGATAATATAACAGTCAGCCTTATACATGGAATTAAAAAAGAATTTAAGATAAAGGGCTTTGTTGAGGAAATAACCTTTGGAGCCATGAATATAGGATGGAAAGAGATCGGAA
>ERZ777305.2409-NODE-2409-length-16147-cov-3.137397_pt1 | contig 16147 bp, 18 predicted proteins | sample MGYA00374965_ERZ777305 | MGnify/ENA primary metagenome ERZ777305 (study PRJEB29328, sample SAMD00013331) | mouse gut metagenome | study: EMG produced TPA metagenomics assembly of the Metagenome analysis of fecal microbiota from mouse which was promoted... | reverse complement strand
CTGGGAGCTTTTGAGCCGGAGGATATGCAGACCGTGTTGGAGGCCGCGGATCGTCAGGCGGCAGGTCCTACCGCCCCGGCTAAGGGTCTGACCCTGACCGGGATGACCTATAGTCCAAAGCCGGAGGAAGTGTGAGAAAGTGCCTGTTTCTGCTTGTTTCCGGGCAATTATTTGGCAACTTATTTCAAAAAAACGGGTTGACACACACGGGTGAGTATAATATAATATTTCAATGTGACGTGGTGAGAAAATGTCTAAACCATAGCCCCGGTAACGACATTTTTCCATAGAAGATTCTATTAATGATCCAGGAGGAAAACCAATGAAGAGTTACATGGCCAGTCCGGCAACCGTTGAAAGAAAGTGGTATGTAGTAGATGCTACCGGATATACATTAGGACGCTTAGCTTCTGAGGTAGCTAAGGTATTAAGAGGAAAGAACAAGGCAATTTTTACACCGCACATTGATACCGGCGATTATGTGATCATCGTAAACGCTGACAAGATCAAAGTGACCGGGAAGAAGTTGGACCAGAAAATTTACTACCATCATTCTGATTACGTGGGAGGCATGAAAGAGACCACCCTGCGCGAGATGATGGCGAAGAAACCTGAGAAAGTCGTAGAACTCGCTGTAAAGGGCATGCTTCCGAAGGGACCGCTGGGAAGGCAGATGTACACCAAGCTTCATGTGTATGCAGGGCCGGAGCACAATCACCAGGCGCAGAAACCGGAAGTATTAACATTTTAGTTGAAGGAACGTTAAAGGAGGAAATCTACAGTGGCTAATTCAAAATTCTACGGAACAGGCAGAAGAAAGAAATCAATCGCCAGAGTGTACCTGGTACCCGGCACTGGAAATATTACCATTAACAAGAGAAGCATTGACGAGTATCTCGGACTGGAGACCCTGAAGGTTATCGTGCGTCAGCCTATGGTTGCCACCGAGACCGTAGATAAGTTCGACGTACTGGTGAATGTACGCGGCGGCGGCTATACCGGACAGGCAGGAGCTATCCGCCACGGCATCGCGAGAGCTCTGCTCCAGGCAGACCCGGATTACCGTCCCATCCTGAAGAAGGCCGGTTATCTCACCCGCGACCCGAGAAAGGCAGCCCGCCGCGCTCCGCAGTTCTCAAAGAGATAAGCAGTTATCTGCGGACAGAAAATATGGAAACCCACAGACAGATTTTGTTTGTGGGTTTTTTTATTGGATGGATTGTGATATACTCAAATTAAATTTGGAAGGAATGGAGGAATTAGTAATGCCAGAAATTTCACTGTTTTATGGAATACGGGTAACCATGTATTATGACGATCATAATCCACCGCATTTCCACGCGGAATATACATGGAAATAAAGCGATTGTTAGAATTGATGAGGCAAGAGTGATTAAAGGAGCGTTACCTTCAAGGCAGTTAAAATTGATTTTGGCATGGTGTGTTCTTCATCAGGATGAATTGATGCAGAGTTGGGAATTATCAAAGGATGGAAAGCCATTGAACAGAATTAATCCATTAGTGTAACGGAGGTGATAGTATGTTTCCGAAGGTAGTTCAGGTTGTGCCAATGCGGGATTATTCCGTATATGTATATTTTGAAGACGGGAAGATCGTACATTATGATATGTCGCATATGATTGAAAAAGAAGCTTTTTGCTGCTTAAAAGAAATTGAAATTTTTATGGACAGATGTACCGTGATGAATGATACTCTTGCGTGGGACATTAGTGGAAATTGGGATAATACTACATGTCTTGATATTGATCCGGATACATTATATGATTTACCGTATGCTAAGGAGGCTATAGCATAGCACATAGAGTAAAATCTTGTTATCTGCGGACAGAAAATATGGAAACCCGCAGACAGATTTTGTTTGTGGGTTTTTTTATTGAATGGATTGTGATATACTTAATTGATAAAAAGATAAACAGGTGTATGACGGATATTTCAAGGAGGCAGTGTGAATGAATCCGATGATTAAATATAGGGGAGGAAAATCAAAAGAGATTGTTCACTTTGTCAGGAATATGCCTGATGCATATGCAAGATATATAGAACCCTTTTTTGGCGGAGGGGCTTTGTATTTTTATCTTCAGCCTGAAAGAGCAATTATAAATGATATAAATTTCAAATTATATATGTTTTATAAAGAAATACAGGAAAAATATCCGGTAGCCCGGGTACAGTTAGATGCCTTACAGAAAATATATGAGAAAAACCAGAGAGCATATGAACAATTAAAAGCCCAAAATCCTCAAGAGCGTGTGGAAAATAAAAACGAAGCATTTTATTATATGATGCGGGATGCTTTTAACGGTAAAGTGGAGACAGAATATCTTTCTTCTGTTATCTATTATTTTATAAACAAAACAGCTTATTCCGGCATGATAAGATATAATGCGAATGGAGAATACAATGTGCCCTTTGGCAGATATAAGAATTTTAATACAAAACTGATAACAGAGGAACATTATAAGCTTTTAAATAGAACACAAATTTATAATTGTGACTATGCAAAGATATTTGAGATGGCAGAACAAAATGATTTTATTTTCTTAGATCCTCCGTATGACTGTATTTTTTCAGATTATGGAAATGATACTTATAGGGGAGGATTTGGAGAGGATGAACATAGAAGATTGGCCAATGATTTTAAAAATCTTTCCTGCAGGGCTCTATTAGTGATTGGCAAAACATCTTTGACAGAAGAACTGTACGGAAAGAGTATTGTAGAAGAGTATGATAAATCATATGCAGTAAATATAAGAAACCGGTTTAAAGCAGATGCGAAACATATTATCGTAACAAACTATAAGATCGGAGCAGTTTGATGGCTTATTTAAAGAGTAAAACGTTGTTTTTTACTACGTCGCCCAGAACACCTTTGAAGATGATTCCGGAAATAAAAGTATTAGCAGAAGACTTTGAGGGTAAAGTCTGGAATCCGGTAACACAGATTGATTTTATAAAAAGATTGGCACAGGGGAAATATTTTCAAGGGGAAGGTTCAGCGAAAGAAATGGCTTTTAGTGCGAGAGATCGTATCAACCGGGCGCCGAAAGCCTTGGGGTTTGTTGATTTGAAACCTACAATAAGATTGACAGAACCAGGGAAACAGCTAATTCTCGGAAAAAGGACAGAAGAAATTCTGCTGAGACAGTTATTAAAATTTCAGTTGCCGTCCCCATATCATATGGAACCGAAGCAATTTGACGGAGCATTTGGTGTAAAGCCATATTTGGAAATGTTCCGGTTAATTTATGAGCTGGGAACGGTAAGCTTTGATGAGTTAATGATATTTGGGATGCAGTTGACACATTATACAAAATTTGATGAAGTAGCTGCAGATATAAAACAATTTAGAAGAATGAAAACATATGCCTCTGCGAGTTACAAAACTTTCAGAGGCAGCTATTTACGAAAAGAAGTAGAAAGAATATATCAGGATAATATTTGTGAAGGTAATACGCAGACAAGAGAGTCAAAAGATAAATCTTTAGATAAATTTGTAAGGACAAAAGCACGCAATATGAGGGATTATGCGGATGCTTGTTTCCGGTATTTGCGTGCAACTGGTATGGTAGAAATTTCTCAAAGAGGGCACTCTCTTTCAATTATGCCTGAAAAAAGAGAAGAGGTTGAATTTTTTTTAAATCATGTAGATAGAAAACCAGTGTTTGTAGATGATGAAGAAAAGTATAAAAAGTATTTATTCGATCCGGCCAGTCCAGTACTGTATTCTGATGACAGGGAGAGGGTACTTAGACAAATTGCCGAGTCTACAGATATATCTGGAGATTTACGTGGGCAGACCATAGAACAATTAAAAGATCAGTTGGATCAAGCTATTCAAAATAAAAAGAAAACGATTATTGAGGAGCAGGTAAGAGATTTAAAAGAATACAAAAATTACGACGATGTAATGAATACTTTTGAGGATATTAAATCCAATAATTTTTATGATGCGCCTCTGATGCTAGAGTGGAACACATGGAGAGCTATGACCATGCTGGATGGAGGAGATATAAAAGCCAATTTGAAATTGGATGATAAAGGGCAGCCAATGTCAACGGCACAGGGAAATATGGCAGATATTGTTTGTAATTATGGTGATTTCGGTCTGGCGGTGGAAGTAACGATGCAGTCAGGCCAAAGGCAGTATGAGGCAGAAGGAGAACCAGTTTCCAGACATTTGGCTAAGTTAAAAAAAGATACGGGTAAAGACGCATATTGCTTATTTATTGCTCCAAAAATCAATGAGTCCTGCATTGCTTATTTTTATTCATTACATACAATGAATATTGCATTTTACGGCGGACATTCTGTGATAGTTCCCTTGGAACTGGATGTGTTTATTCATATGGTTGAACAGTCACGCAGAGCTGGATATATACCAAATCCGAAGCAAGTAAAAAAGATTTTTGAATATTCATTGGAACAAGCAAAAGTCTCAAAAGACGAAAATGAATGGTATAACAAAATAAAGGAAAAAGCTTTGGACTGGTTATAAAAAATGGAAGCTGGATATATGAAAACAAAAAAATTAGTTCTTGGCCTTTTGGCCCATGTAGACGCCGGGAAAACCACTCTGGCGGAAGCTATCCTCTACCAATGCGGCAGTATCCGCAGAGCCGGAAGGGTGGATCATGGAAACGCCCATCTGGACACCCATGAACTGGAACGGGCCAGAGGAATCACCATTTTCTCCAAGCAGGCGGTCTTGACGCTGGAAGGAATGGAGGTGACGCTTTTGGACACGCCGGGCCACGTGGATTTTTCGGCGGAGATGGAGCGGACGCTTTCCGTGCTGGACTATGCAGTCTTGGTAATCAGCGGGGCCGACGGGGTGCAGGGACATGTGCGCACACTCTGGAGACTGCTTTGCCGTTACCAGGTTCCTGTTTTTTTATTTGTTAATAAAATGGATCAGGACGGAACGGATAAGACACGGCTTATGGCAGAATTGCGGGAGAAGCTGGGGGATCACTGTGTAGACTTTTCCCCGGGCCGGGAGCGGGAGGCCTGGAGTGAAGAATTGGCAGTGTGCAGCGAAGAGCTGCTGGAAGCCTATCTGGAGCGGGGGGCTCTGACGGAGGATGAGATTGCCGGACAGATTGCGGGGCGCAAAGTGTTTCCCTGCTATTTCGGTTCTGCCCTGAAAATGGAAGGGGTAGAAGGATTTCTCCGGGATCTGGCCCGTTACGCCCGTCCGCCCCGGTATCCGCAGGCGTTCGGCGCCAGGGTATATAAGATCAGCCGGGACGAACAGGGAAACCGGCTGACCCATTTAAAGATTACCGGAGGAAGCTTGAAAGTAAAAATGCTCCTTTGCGGCCGGGACAACGGGAAGGCCTGGGAAGAAAAGGCGGATCAGATCCGCATTTATTCCGGCTCCGGGTATGAGACGGTTCCCCGGGCGGAAGCGGGAACCGTCTGTGCGGTGACGGGGCTTCTCCGCACCCGGGCCGGGGAGGGGCTGGGTGCGGAGGACCAGGCGGGAACGCCCAGTCTGGAACCGGTGCTGGCTTATCAGATTCTGCTGCCGCCGGACTGCGACACGCCGGCTATGCTTGCCCGCCTGCGCCAGCTGGAAGAGGAACTGCCGGAGCTTCATGTGGTGTGGAAGGAGCAGCTGGGGGAGATTCATGTCCAGGTCATGGGAGAAGTCCAGATAGAGATCTTGAAAAGCCTTATGGAAAAGCGCTGGGGCATTCCGGTGGAATTTGGAGCAGGAAGCATTGTCTATAAAGAAACCATCACCTCCGCAGTGGAGGGAGTGGGCCATTTTGAACCGCTCCGCCACTATGCGGAAGTCCATCTGCGGATGGAACCAGGAGAGCCGGGGAGCGGTCTCACATTCGCAAGCGAGTGCAGCGAAGACTTGCTGGATCGGAACTGGCAGAGACTGATTCTTACCCATCTGGCAGAAAAGAAGCATCCGGGTGTCCTGACAGGCGCGGAGATTACGGATATGAAGATTACGCTGACTGCAGGACGGGCCCATGTGAAGCACACGGAGGGCGGAGATTTCCGCCAGGCTACCTACCGGGCGGTGCGCCAGGGGCTTATGCAGGCCCAAAGCGTCCTTCTGGAACCGTACTACGAATTTCGTTTGGAGGTTCCCACGGATAAGGTGGGACGGGCTATGGCAGATATTCAGAAAATGAACGGCAGCTTTTCGGAGCCGGAGACAGAAAGAGATCTGACAGTGCTGACGGGCAGCGCTCCGGTGGCAGCTATGCGCTCTTACCAGACGGAGGTACACGCCTATACACGGGGAAGCGGCAGATTGTTCTGCACGCTGAAAGGGTATGCCCCCTGCCGGAACGGGGATGAGGTGGCGGCGGCTTCCGGCTACAATCCGGAACAGGATTTGGAAAATCCTGCGGGCTCCGTGTTCTGCACCCGCGGAGCCGGTTTTCTTGTACCCTGGGATCAGGTTCCGGCTTATATGCACTTGGAAAGCACCCTTCCGAAAGAGCGGGAAAAAGAGGGTACGCCTTCCGGGCGCAGGACTTCCAGGGAAAGCAGGGCGGCGCGGGGGTTTGCGGATCCCAAGGAACTGGAAGAGATTTTTGTGCGCACCTACGGCCCAATCCGCAGGGATCGCCAGGGAGTTGGGCGTGTGGAAAGAACTTTCCGGCGGGAACCGGAGCCAAGGCCTGCGGAAAAAAGCAGAACGAAAAAGCCGGAGAAAGAATATCTGCTGGTGGACGGCTACAATATTATTTTCGCCTGGGAGGATTTAAAAGAGCTGGCAGCGGACAGCCTGGAAGCAGCCAGAGGAAAGCTGATGGATATGCTCTGCAATCTGCAGGGGTATCGGAACTGTACCTTGATTCTGGTCTTTGATGCCTACCGGGTGGAAGGCGGACGGCGGGAAATAAGCAGATATCATAATATCCATGTGGTCTATACCAAAGAGGCGGAGACGGCGGATCAGTACATCGAGAAGACAGCCCATGAGCTGGGACGCAGGTATCAGGTGACGGTAGCCACTTCGGATGCCTTGGAGCAGGTGATTATTATGGGCCAGGGGGCCAGGCGCATGTCGGCCCAGGGGCTTTTGGAGGAAATAGAGGCTGTGAACCAGGAGATCCGGGACGGTTTTCTTAAGCAGTACGGAAGCGGACGGCAATATCTCTTGGAAAATCTTCCGGAGGAACTGGCGCGCTTTGTTGAGGAAGTGCGTCTGGGAAAACGAGAATTTCCAGGATCAGAAAGAGAATGAGGAGAGTTTACATAATATGAACAAGAAAGAAATAGCGGAAATAAAGAAGCAGTTTACCCCGGAACACTGTACCATCACCCGGCTTTGCGGCTGCTACGTGGATGGGGAGAAGACGAAGAGAACCGAGATGAAGGAGGCTTTTCTCTCCCTGCCGGAGGAGGAGGCATTTAAGTATTTTGAGATTTTCCGGAAAACCCTCTCCGGAACCATTGGAAAAAATCTGCTCAATCTGGAATTTCCCCTGGATACGGAAATGCCGGGAGGGACTCAGGAATTTCTGGTGAAACTGAAAAACAGCCGCTTAAAAGAGGATGTGCTTCTGGAAGCCTTCTACGATCGGATTCTGGAAACTTATGAATACGGAGAAAACTACCTGATTCTGCTGGTCCACGGGGTCTACGATATTCCGGGAAAAACTTCGGACAATGAGGAGCTGTTCGATGCGTCCGAGGAAGTCTACGAGTACCTGCTCTGCGCCGTCTGTCCTGTAAAACTTTCCAAAGCGGGCTTAAGCTACGACGCGGAGAGCAACCGCTTCGGGACCAGAACCAGAGACTGGCTGGTCGAGCAGCCTGTGGCAGGTTTCCTCTTTCCTGCATTCCGGGAACGGAGTACGGATCTGCACAGCATGCTGTATTATTCCAAGAATCCCGAACAGCTCCAGGAGGATTTCGCCCAGAGCATGTTCGGCTGCCGGCTTCCCTTGTCTGCCGGGGGACAAAAGGAGACTTTTAATGCAATCATCCAGGAGACCCTGGCGGAGGAATGCGCCTACGAGGTAGTGCGGAATATTCATGAGAATCTGCAGGAACTGGTGGAAGAGCGGAAGGACGAGCCGGAGCCGGTGACTCTGGATAAAGCACAGATGCGTCGTATTTTGGCCCAGAGCGGCGTGCAGCAGGAACGGCTTGAGGAACTGGAGGAATGTTATGAAGCTGCTGCGGGGAGCGGGACGGGATTTCTGGCTTCCAATGTGATGAACACCAGAAAATTTGAGGTGAAAACGCCCGATGTAATCATCCAGGTGAATCCCGAGCGGGCAGATCTCGTAGAAACCCGAATGATCGACGGTCGAAGGTGCCTGGTGATTGCCGTGGACGATCACGTGGAGGTCAATGGGATTGCCGTGAACGTGAAAGGAATAGAAAGAGCATGAGAGAACAACTGACAGAGAGCGATGTAAAAAAAATAGAGGCGGAGATTGAACACCGGAAGCTGGTGGTGCGCAAAGAAGCCATTGAGGCGGTGAAGGAGGCCAGAGCCCACGGAGATCTGAGCGAGAATTTTGAGTACTATGCGGCTAAGCGGGAGAAAAACCAGAATGAGAGCCGGATCCGCTATCTGGAGCGGATGCTGCGGACGGCCCGGGTGGTTTCGGACTGTTCCGGCAGCGATGAGGTAGGGCTTAACAATCTGGTGGATCTTTACTTTGAAGAGGATGATGAAATCCAGCAGGTAAAACTGGTGACCTCTATCCGCGGAAATTCCCTGGACGGCCGGATCAGCATCGAATCGCCTCTGGGAAAGGCGATTCTTGGACGGAAGCTGGGGGAGCGGGTCCATGTCCAGGTCAATGAGAGCTACGGTTATGAAGTAGAGATCCGTGCCATAGATAAGTCCGGGGATGACGGAGACGCTATCCGGGGGTTCTAGTGAGTTGGGAGAATTCCCGTTCCACGCAGTACTGCAGCACGGATTCCAGCTGGGGAGAGATCCATTTATCCCTGCGGCAGAGAAGCTGTTTCCAGATTGCCAGCTCGAAATCCTTCACATGCAGCCGGACAAGCCGCCCGGACTGCACCTCACCCTCCGTTACATAGTCAGGCAGGAAGGAGAGGCCTGCTTCCTGTTCCACCAGGGAACAGAGCAGGCGGACGCTTCCGATTTCCAGGACAGGCTTTAATTCCAGAGACAGGCCGGCCAGACGCTCATCCAGAAGACGCCGGTAGCTCATGCCCTTTTCCGTCAGGATAAAGGGATAGGGAAGGAGATCCGGGATCGCCAGGCCGGGACGTCCGGCCAGAGGGCAGTCCGGGTGTGCCACAAAGTGCATGTTTATTTGTTCCTCCCGGATAATGCGGTATTCCGTGTCGTAGATATGGCTGTCCAGAGTCAGGATAGCGTCAGCTTCATTGTGGTTTAGCAGCCGGAACATTTCTTCTGTTCCGGCTGCGATGATTTTCAGGGAAATGCCCGGATGCCGGGTACGGAAATCCGGGAATCCTTCTTTTAAAAGGGACTCACAGAGAGAATCGGCTGTAGCCAGGCGGATACGGCCCCGGAGGTCTTTTTCGTCCCTCATATTTTCTCCCAGTTCCAGGGTCAGCCGGTGAATCTGATGGGCGTATTTGAGAACCTCCCGCCCCTTTTCCGTGAGCGCCACCGTATGGTTGATGCGCTCAAAAAGCTGAGAATTAAGCTCCGATTCCAGCTGTTTGATTTGAAAAGATACGGTGGACTGGGAATAACCTAGGGCTTTTGCTGCTTTGGTGAAACTGCTGCGCTCAGCTACTTGAATAAAGGTAATGAGATTTTTGATGTCCATAGAGTCTCCTGAAAATCTAAAATTTCGATGGCAAATATTATGATTATCAATTTTACAGATGCTTTGTTTTACTATATACTAAAAAAAAGAAACATGCAAATCTTTTACGAAGAGAGAAAGGGTGTGCGGGAAACGCGTAGAGCCCTGATTTGAGGTTTTATATGTCTGTATTTGAAAAAATTTCCCAAATGATGGTAGGAGTGATCCAGTCGGTGTACGGTTTTCTCTGGGGTGATCTGATAAGGATTCCCCTGCCGGGAGGAAGCACGCTGGGAATTTCCCTTCTGGTGCTGATTCTGATTCCTTCCGGGATTTATTTTACACTCCGCACCCGTTTCCTTCCTTTCCGCCTTTTTCCCGAGATGCTAAAAATCGTAAAAGAAAAGCGGAACCAGGATCACAAAGACGCCATCTCCGGCGTCCAGGCCCTGATTGTCTCTACCGCCACCCGGGTGGGCATGGGGAATCTGGTAGGCGTGGTGGCGGCCATTTCCGTAGGCGGGGCAGGCGCCGTGTTCTGGATGTGGGTCACGGCCCTTCTGGGTGCGTCTACTGCCTTTGTGGAGGCGACCCTGGCTCAGATTTATAAAGAAAAAGATCCTCTTTACGGAGGCTACCGGGGAGGCCCGGCTTATTATATACACCACTTTTTTCTCAGGAAGGGCAGCAGGCGGAAACGCTCCCTGCTGGCAGTTCTCTTTGCCGTCTCAGGCCTGATCTGCTGGTGCGGGATTAGCCAGGTGATCAGCAATTCCGTGTCTTCGGCTTTTTCCAATGCTTTCCGGATTCCGCCCCTTTATACGACCATTGTTCTGGTGGCAGTCTCGGCGGTGATTGTCCTGCGCAAGAATGCCACAGTCAAGGTGCTGGATGTGGTAGTTCCGGTGATGGCAGCCTGCTATTTCCTGTTCACCATCTTTGTGATAGTGAAGAATGCGGGACAGCTTCCGGACGTGTTCCAGCGGATCTTTTCCGAAGCTTTCGGCCTGCGCCAGGTTGCGGGAGGCGGTTTTGGAGCAGTGATTATGAACGGGGCTAAGCGAGGGCTTTTTTCCAATGAGGCAGGCTCCGGGTCTGCGCCCTGTGCAGCCGCGGCCGCAGATATCAGCCATCCGGCCAAAGAAGGGCTTTTGCAGGCTCTTGGCGTATTTATTGATACCCTTGTGATCTGCAGCTGCTCTGCCATGATTATGCTGCTGACTCCTGCCGGGCTCACGGCCGGACTGGAGGGTATGGATCTTCTGCAGGAGGCTATGCGTTATCACATCGGTGAATTCGGCGTGATTTTTATTGCTGTGATTCTCTGGCTGTTTAGTTTTTCTACATTTATCGGCATTTTGTTTTATGCCCGGCCCAACGTGGCCTATCTCTTCGGGGATAACTGGATTTCCCAGATTCTCTATAAAGTACTGGCCCTGGTGATGCTTTTTGTCGGGGGCCTGGCGGCATACACGTTTGTATGGGATTTGGGAGACATTGGTGTGGGTCTTATGACTATATTTAACATGATTGCCCTGGTTCCTTTGGGGAAAGAGGCTCTGGATTCTCTGAAGGATTACGAAGAGAAACGGGGATAATTTTTTAAATCACAAAATTTTTATAATTTTTCCGTCGCTCTTTTCCCGGTTCTGTAGTAATATAGAAACAGACAGGAGGAGTTGTATGCGGCAAAATAAGCTTTTGATGGAGAAAGTATACGAATCAGTGGCGTCGGTGCTTCCTATTACGGCAATCGTATTGCTTTTGAGCATTACGATTGCCCCGCTGCCTCCCGGTACCCTGGTTCTTTTTTTGTTTGGGGCCTTGCTGCTTGTCTTTGGCATGGGCTTTTTTACGGGCTGGTCCTGATTCTGACAGTGCTGGCGCCGGAGGGCTTTATCCCTGTATCCTTTGATTCCGGGGTGTGACTACGGGGCCTATTACGGTTCCTTTTATTATGGCTCTTGGTATTGGTATGGCTTCCGTCCGGAGTGATAAGAATTCCGGCAGCGACAGCTTTGGCTTGATTTCCCTATGCAGCATAGGACCCGTGCTTTCCGTGCTGCTTTTTGGGATCTTGTACCGGCCGGAGGAGGTGGCCTACACGGCAGCCGAGATTGTTGAGATTGTGACTACCCGGGATGCTGCCAAACAGTTTTCCGCAGGGCTGCCGGCTTATCTGGAAGAGGTAGCATTGGCGGTTGTGCCCATTGCCGGATTGTTTTTGCTGCCCCTGGCCATGGGAGCCTGCGAGGCGGTGGGCGGAAACATTCTGGCAGACGCCTTCGGTGTGGCTGCCATGGTGGCGATGACACCTTTGCTTACCATTCAAGTATTTGGCATGTCCAGCCAGATCCGGCGTTATCTGGAAAAAAGAAAGGCGGCAGGAGAGCTGGAAAATGCGGTTTCCGTGTGGGATCTGGAAGACTGCATTGTGTATTTTGGCAGGGAGACCTATGAAGATTAGGAGCAGAAAACAGGGAGATTGAGATGATTAAACTGATGGTATCCATTGTGGGGCGGGGACAGGGAAAAACGCTGGGCGGGCCCGGAGGACACGGAGAAATTTTACGGCTTTCAAGTCCAGGCGGAGAAAGAAATTATAGCCATTGTGGCGTCTGCGGAAACCTGTAATGTTATTATGGAAACCGTCAGCCGGAAGCACGGCATGAAGACGGAGGCCGAAGCATGATCTGTTCCGTGAGCATCGATCAGACGGTGCGGCTTGGATAAACTAGAAGAGCATAAGGAGATTTTGAAGATGAGCAGTTCCAATATGGAGCCTTTTGTAAAGTGGGCCGGCGGAAAACGGCAGATGCTGGAAGCCTTGCGCATTCGTATGCCGGATACCTGGAAACATTACTATGAACCCTTTGTAGGAGGCGGGGCCCTGATGTTTCACCAGAAACCTGCCTGTGCCTTTATTAACGATATCAACCGGGAACTGATTCACACTTACACAGAGATCCGGGATCACCAGGATTCCCTGATTGCGGCTCTTGCTTCTATGGATCAGGTGACCTGTACAAAAGAATTCTATTACCAGATGCGGGAACGGTACAACGATAAGCTGAAAAAGAAAGATTATGACACAGAGATGGCGGCTCTTTTTATTTACCTGAATAAGCATTGTTTCAATGGTCTTTACCGGGTCAATACAAAAGGATGTTTCAATGTCCCGTGGAATCAGAAAAAGCAGGTTGCTTCTATGGATATTGAAAATATCCGGCAGATATCCGGGTATCTGAAATCTGTAACCATTACCTGCCAGGACTTTGAAGCTGCGGCGTCGGATGCAGAAGAAGGGGATTTTGTCTATTTTGACAGCCCTTATGCGCCTCTGAATCCGGACTCTTTTGATTCTTATACCAAGGAAGGGTTTGCGGAAAGCGAACACCGCAGGCTGGCGGGACTTTTCCGCAAACTGGCAGAACGGGGAGTCTTGTGTATGCTGACGAACCATAACACAGAGCTGATCCGGGAATTGTATGCAGACTTCCTCCTGGAGGAAATCTCTGTGCGCCGGGCCATCAACTCCGATCCGAAGAAACGGACCGGAACGGAAGTGATTATCCGAAACTATGGGGAAGTATCAGGGACACCAGCACCGTGATGATTCCGCAGATGCCGATGGCCAGGCCGCTCATGGCGCCTTCGGTTTCTCCCAGCTCCAGGGCCTTGGAGGTGCCGACGGCATGGCTGCAGGCTCCGATGGAAAGGCCGGCGGTTACAGGATTTTCTGCATGAAACACACGGATCAGGAAAGGTGCCAGGATGCTTCCCAGGATTCCGGTGAAGATAACAGCGATGACCGTAACCGGAACGATACCTCCCCGGGTCCGGCATACCTCTGCGGCAATGGGGGTAGTCACGGATTTGGGCAGCAGGGAGGCGGTCATGGAAGAGTCCAGCCCGAATAAGCGGCAGAGCAGAAAGACGCTTCCCATAGAGGCCAGGGAACCTGCCGTACAGCCTGCAAGAATCGGCAGCCAGTATTCTTTCAGAAGCCGGATGCGGGTGTAGATGGAGACTGCCAGGCAGGCGGTAGCCGGAGCCAGGAACATGTTAATTACGGCGCCGCCCTCATTATAGCTCTCATAAGGGATTTTGAGAAGGGAAAGCAGCAGGACAATCAGTACAATGGCAATCAGCAGGGGATTGCAGAGAACAGACTTGGTCCGTGCCTGGATTTTCACACCAATCCAGAAAGCCAGAATGCTCAATGCAATACCGAAAAAAGGGGAGGAGCACAGTTCTTTCATGACTGTCCCTCCTTTCTCTTTGAGAGCAGGCTCATGGTAAAACGGACGCTGTATGCAGTCGCCGCAAAGGTAATTACGGTGGTCAGGAGGCACACGGCCAGCAGAGGCAGCCAGTTTTGCCTTAGGATGTCCAGATAATTCATGACATTGACTCCGGCGGGGATAAAGAAAAATGCCATATTTGCCAGCAGAAAATCGGACTTCTCCCGGATGTGTTCTACTTTTAAAAGTCCGGACAGCAGAAAAAGAAGGAGAAGTACCATGCCGATGACGCTGGCAGGAAAGGCAAATGGAAGAAGGGCTTCCAGAATCACGCTGATCCAGCAGATGAAAAAAATAATGCCGGTCTGTTTGATAATTTTCATAGTTTATCACTCCTTAAATCCATCCCCCGTCCAGCCGTATCACCTGTCCTGTGAGATAGGAGGACCGGACACACAGGGAGAAGATAAGATCTGCCGCTTCGGAGGGAAGCCCGAACCGTCCGGCCGGAATCTCTTCCGCCAGGGCGGCTTTCTCTTCCTCTGTAAAGCAGGCATTCATATCTGTGTCGATAGCTCCGCAGGCCACGGCGTTGACCCGGATCCCGCTGGGAGCCAGTTCCTTGGCTAAAGCCATAGTAAGGGCATTGACTGCGCCTTTGGACGCAGAGTAGGCAGTTTCGCAGGAAGCTCCCACACAGCCCCAGACGGAGGAAACATTCACGATAGCACCGGAGCCCAGGCGCAGCATGCTGGGAACGGCCTGACGGGAGCAGAGGAATACGGAAGTCGTATTGGTCCGCATGATTTCCTCCCACTGGGACAAGGTAAGGTCTGTGAGCAGTCCTGTCCGCGAGATGCCTGCGTTGTTGACCAGGGCATCCAGCCGGCCGAAGCGCTCCTGCACCAGCCGGAAACATTTCTCTACATCTTTTTCATTTCCCATGTCGCCCGTAAAGGGAAGACAGGTGATGCCGAATTCTCCGTGAAGGCGCCGGGCCAGATGCTCTAAGCGCTCCCCGGAGCGGATGCAGGTCAGGCAGAGATTCCAGCCCTCCCCGGCAAATTTTTCTGCGGCCGCAGCCCCGATTCCCCGGGAGGCCCCTGTGATCACTGCACATTTTGCTGTCATGGCATTCCTTCCTTTCTGCCCTATGTTACTATATTTTTCCCCTTTTCACAACCATTGTTTTTCCGCATATCTTAGTTAGAAAGGAAAAAAGCAAAAGGAGATTTTATGGCAACAAAGATCGTAGTAGACGCCGGGCACGGAGGAAGCAATCCGGGAGCAGTATATCAGGGCAGAAGGGAGAGCGACGATGCGCTGCGCCTTGCTATGGCAGTGGGAAAGATTCTGGAGGCAAACGGCTTAGACGTAAGCTATACCAGGACCAGCGATGTAACCCAGTCCGTAGGACAGAAGGCTGCCATTGCCAATGAAGAGGGGGCGGATCTCTTTGTGTCCATCCATCGGAATGCGGGCCAGTATCCCGGCCAGTATAACGGGGTTCAAACTCTTATTTTTGATGATTCCGGGATTAAGAAAGAGATAGCGGAGAGAATCGACGCCAACCTGGCAGCCTTGGGCTTCCGGGATATCGGCATCAGCCTCAGGCCCAATCTGGTGGTGCTGAACAGTACCCAGATGCCGGCCCTTCTGGTGGAGGCCGGCTTTATCGACAGCGATAAGGACAATCAGCTCTTTGACTCTAAATTCCAGGCTGTTGCACAGGCCATCGCGGACGGGATTATGGAGACCCTGGAAGGGCAGGCCGTATCCTCCAGTGCCGTAGAGGAGGAAGAACCGGAGGAGCGCCATAGATTTCCCATGCGGCCCGTTCCTCCCATGCCGCCCGAGAAACCGGCGCCGCCTATGGAACCGGAAGAGCTTTACCGGGTGCAGGCAGGGGCTTTCCGTGAGCGCCAGAATGCGGACAATTTACTCCAGCTTCTGGAAAACGACGGCTTCCCGGCGTTTATCGTGTACCAGGACGGCCTGTACAAGGTACAGGTAGGAGCATTTTCCCGGCTGAGCAATGCCATTGCTATGGAGCGGGAAGTACGGGAGAAAGGGTACAATACTTATATTACCACATAGACTTTTTTCGAATAGCAGAGGGAGGAGGCGGGGGAGAACTCTTTC
>ERZ777305.2408-NODE-2408-length-16156-cov-4.005217_pt1 | contig 16156 bp, 18 predicted proteins | sample MGYA00374965_ERZ777305 | MGnify/ENA primary metagenome ERZ777305 (study PRJEB29328, sample SAMD00013331) | mouse gut metagenome | study: EMG produced TPA metagenomics assembly of the Metagenome analysis of fecal microbiota from mouse which was promoted... | reverse complement strand
CAGAGCAGCTGATTTGTAATCAGCAGGTTATCGGTTCGAGTCCGATCATCGGCTTTATGGGTGGATTCCCGAGTGGCCAAAGGGGGCAGACTGTAAATCTGTTGGCACCGCCTTCGAAGGTTCGAATCCTTCTCCATCCATTTGGATAAGCATTATAGCTTATTCACTCATCTTATCTCGCGGGGTGGAGCAGTCTGGAAGCTCGTCGGGCTCATAACCCGAAGGTCACAGGTTCAAATCCTGTCCCCGCTACTCAATGCCCAGATAGCTCAGTTGGTAGAGCAGAGGACTGAAAATCCTCGTGTCACTGGTTCGATTCCGGTTCTGGGCATTAAAGGGAAGAAACCCTTATAATTACTACATTTGTGGTGGTTATAAGGGTTTTTTATTTCGTAGGATTTTCACTTACTTTCAACGTAATCCTAGTGTCGCAAAAAGAGCGCAGAAAGTGAGGTTCCTATGGAAAAAATTACAATGTCTAAGAAGTCCAATCTGTCAATTCAAGAAGCGTTTGACCTGTTCATCAGGAAATGCAAAATCAAAAATCTTACTGACCTATCCATTAGTTCCTACGAGAAGAAGATGGTACACTTTTATGAGTTTATTGATAAGAGTGAGCCGATCACAGCCGTTTCAAAAGATACAGTGGATGATTATATCCTTTGGCTGAGAGAGAACACAGAAGCAAATGATATTACTATCAATTCCTATCTGCGGAGCGTGAGAGCATTTCTGTACTATTGTATGGATGAAAACATCATCCCAACATTTAAGATACAACTGATTAAAACACAGAAGAAAGTGAAGGAAACATATTCAACGGAAGAATTAGAGCGTCTGTTGGAGAAGCCAGATGTGGATAATTGTTCGTTCAGTTGCTACAAAACTTGGGTTTTTGAAAATTATTTACTTGGTACTGGCAACCGTATTTCCACAGCTCTTGACCTTCACATTGGAGACATTAACTTTCAGGACTGGTTAATTACGCTTAGAAAGACCAAGAACCGCAAACAACAGATTATTCCCCTCTCGCATACGTTGGCAGAGATATTACAGGAGTATTTACAGATTAGAGGTGGTGAACCTGAAGATTATGTGTTTTGCAATGAATATGGTCAGAAAGCGTCTGATCGGACGTATCAACAGTTAGTGCGCCGTTACAACAGAAAAAGGGGTGTAGAGAAAACATCATGCCATTTGTTTCGTCATACCTATGCCAAAATGGCAGTGCTTAATGGTATTGATCCGTTTCGCTTGATGCGTCTGATGGGACACAGTGATTTATCTGTTACTCGTGAATATGTTCAGATGTTTGGTAGAGATTTACAGTTGGATTATGAGAAGTTTAATCCGCTTGACAATCTGAAAAGCAGGAGCAAAGGAACGATTAGGATGTAGCGAAATAGAAATAAAAGGCGAGAAAATAGAAAATCTTAGTTTTACTTGTAAAATCAATGCTTATAAGCATTTTTAGCTTCGTATATATCAAGTATGGAAGAATATGTGTTTGAAGATACACATATAGAGTTTGGTGCTACGCCCCAAATGTCGATTTTAGATTTCCAATTTTGAACATCAGGATGTACATATATACCTCTTTATATATGTGGTTCTTGATGTTCAATTTTGGAAATTTTTCAGAAGTGCCATTTTGGCATGTCTGAAAATGATTTCAAAAGTTACAATATGGAGTGCGTCAGCACGACATCTTTATATGTTGTATATCATGTACAAAAATTTAGGAAAATAGAAAATCCTTGTAACCCTTGTAAACACTTAATTTCAGATGGGTATGCCAGTTTTCTTTACTGTGTAGAGGAATATAAAAATGTCACGAAAGCCACCATCAAGGTTTGATTCAGAAGCCCTTGATTTTACTAGGATTTATTAGTGCTTGAAACATACATGCCCGTTTTTCTTATTATAGGAAGGAGAGATAGATTGAATATACATAATATGACAAAAAGACAATTTGATGCTGCCATACGAAAAGAAGGTATGAGTGTATCTGATTATTATGACAGCACTAAAACATATACTGTATTTTTCCGAAGAAATAATAGAAGCAACTCGCCACAAGGCAAACTGAGAATGTATTATGCACAGAATACAGATATCAGTGTAGGTACTGTATTTGTGTTAAAAGGTACTACATATCTTGTAATCAGTCAGGACGCTTTGGAGAGTAATATATTTTTCACATCATTGGCAATTCGATGTGATACCAATTTTACAGTATATTCCAATAGAGAACAAAAGTATGTTGTAATTCCATTCACAACAATCAGCGATAAGTATACAGTCAGTCATGGAAACACAATCAATATAATCAATGGATCAGTTGTAATATATACTGGACTTAATGATTATGTAAAAGAAATGGAGATAAACAGTGAATATTATAATTATGGAGGATTTTACAAAGTAGGGAATTACTTTTATAATGATAACCTTGCTTATATTTATCTGAGCCGTGAAGCCAATAAACAGGATACCTATTCATTGATATATAATGGTGCTGATTCTCTGAATTTGTCTGATGGTACATATCAGTTGTCATATACAGCAATTAAAAATGGAAATATTATAAATAATCCTGCATTGACTTATAATGTCAGTGATGAAACGGTTGCTACTGTATCAGCAACAGGACTTCTTACCATGCTGAAAAGCGGTAGTGTATCCATTACGGCTATTTGGACTGATGGAGCAAATACGACTTGCAGCACAAGTATTTCTATTGTAAGTGAAGATATTCCACCTGTTTCCACTGGAACAACAGTTATTAACGGCAACACTAATTTGAAAAATGGTTACAGCCGTATTTATTCGGCAATATTTTATGACAGTTCAGAAAATGCAGTGGACGGTATTACTGCTGTTTGGAGTATAACTAATTGTAACTTTGAAAATGAGATTCAGCAGACGGTGTTGGATGGTAATAAGTTTAAGATACAAGTAGATAATGAAAATTTCATTGGCGAAACTTTTACACTCAACGCTGCGGACACAGATGGAAATTTTACAATTGCAACCATTACAGTACACATTGTAGAATAGTCCTAATTTGCCCAGATTCGGCTTGAAAATTATTTTTGGTATAAATGCATACCTGACTGAGATGTAAAAGTCGTTATTTGGGCGAATAGACGTTTTGAGGAATGCTTAATGTTTGATTTAGAAAATCACCAAAAACATAGTAAAATCAAGGGTTTAAGGCACTTTTTAAAATTCTGTATATTATGAAAAGGAATAGCGAAATAGAAAACTTTAGTTTTACATATAAAATCAATGTCTATTGGTGTTTTTATGTAGCTATATATCAAGTATGGAAAACGATGTGGTTCAATTATAGAAAAAACCAATAATAAGTGTTCCTATTGTAAGAAATGTAAACACGAAAAACAAAAAGAATGGGATCTAAAATATAAACATAAAGTAAGAAAACAATCTGTCTAGTTTTAGGAAATTGCTGAAACCATTGAAAAATAAAGGTTTTCAGCTTCTATGCCCGTTTTTCTTATTATGTATAGGAATATAGCAATGAAATTTATCTTTTCTTTGGAAAAAATCTAAAAAAAGTTCCCCCAAGGCAATTTCAAAAGTGGCTTTTGCTCTTATTTTATAAGGGTTTCAGAGAATCAAGATAAGGATGCTTTAAGGGAGAAATATGGAATTACAAAAAAAGAGATAAAATGCGAAATATAGGTTCTGTTTTACAATCACCACTGGAGCGAAATTTATTTTACATAGGAAGAGGGACAGAACCCGATGAAACGACAGATTTAAGGTGTGTGAAGTTTTTCAACCAAGTTGACAAAATAAAATAAACTCGTTATTTACGGTTGAAAAAATGAACAAAAAAATTTTTTCTACCGTAAATAACGGCAGAAGTTTTGTGTCTATATAGGGGAAGATGTGAAAAAGAAAAAAGTGTACAAAGCCCCTGTTTAAAATATTCCAATTTTAAAAGCATTTCAAGCACTTTTCACAAAAAAATATCATTTTCTTTTAATGGTATATAAAGAATAAAAATTTTTTGCAACAAAGTTTCCAAAACTGAATATCAAAATGCTAATTAGTGCCTTGCGACAATTTAGTCGTAGGGTGCTTTTTATATTACACAAAAAATTTATTTGTGGGGCAGACCTGCGAACTAAGTTAAACTTAGGGTGCATGGAAAGCAACACAGGAAGGAGCAATTTAATATGGAACTTAATGAATTGAATTTAAGCGAGGAGCAGTTAGCAAATGTACAAAAACTTTTACAAAGTCATGAGGATCGTATCAGGACGGACTACAGCAAAAAGTTGAAGGACGCTGAAACGGAACTTGCAAAGTACAAGCCACTGGAAAAATCTGAAAGTGAAAAGAAACTGGAAGAACGTATTGCCGCCCTCGAAGCAAAGGAACAGGAACTTGCCAATAAAGAAAGAGCAATGACGATTGCTGAAAAATTAAAGGCAAAGGATTTACCACAGGACTTGGCAAAGTTTCTGAATGTAACTGATGATATGGATTCTACGATTGAAGAGGTGGCGAAAATGTTTGGGGGTCATTTTCTCGACAAGACCAACAAGCCAACTAACCATGTTACAAATCGTGGACTCACCAAAACGGATTTCAAGAAAATGTCTTATGCAGAACGTGCAAAGATTTATCAGGAAAATCCACAATTATATGAAGCACTTAGTAAGTAGAGGTAATGATTAAGTTCATACCTCTTTTTTAATGTGCAGAAGGGAGGACATATGGATGTAGCTATGATTCAATCAATGATTGCGAGTATTGGATTTCCTATTGTAGCAGTAATAGGTCTTGCGTGGTTCATTTACAAAGCGTTTGAGAAATTTACGGCTCAGTCAGAAAAGAGGGAGGAAAAACTTTATACCGTAATTTCACAGGCACAAACAACGAACGAGCGACTGACACAGACCAATGCGGAATTTGTAGAAGTTCTACATTCCTATAAATCCGATTTAAATGAGATTAAAAATGATGTTTCAGAAATTAAAGAAAATATGAAAGGTTAAAATGGTGATTATTTATGGCAAATGTAACAAATAGTTCTACTAACGCAGTTAATAAAAATGTTATTATTCCAGAGGTTTTTGCGTCTCTAGTTGACGAAAAGATTTTGGGGAAGGTAGTTATCTCTCAGGCGGCAGAAGTCCTTGGTGATTTAATGGGTCAGCCAGGAGAAACTTTGAATATGCCTGCATTCGTATATCCTGGGGATGCTAAAGATATTGCTGTCGGTACTCCAATTCCTGCGTCTGAATTAAAGCAGTCCAACAGACAGGCAACAATCAAAATGGTGGCTCCTGATGGCATCAAGGTCAACGACTATGATGATGCTGTTGCTCTTGGTCGTGCATTGGAAAAAGCGGCTGATTTTCAGGCAATAGGCATTGCGAGAAAGATTGACACTGATATGATTGGTGCTGCATATGGTACTCCGCTGAAATATGCGCTTGCTGCTGACGGTGTGATTACATTCGATGAAGCAAACAGCATTCTCTCTTTATACGGGGACGATGCGAACGCAGAGGATTTTAATTTTTTGGCGATTCACTCCGCATACATTCCTTCTTTCTTAAAGATGGATGGTTTTGTGAGTGCCGAAAAGACCTTCACAAAAGACAACAATGGTATTATGACAAATAATCTGTTGGGTTATTTCAGGGGTATCAAAGTTGTTGTATCTGACAGGTTATACGATACTTCCACACAGGAGAAATTTATCCTTGCAATCAAAAAGGGTTCTCTTGGTCTTATTCCAAAAGAAACAGTTCATGTAGAGCTTGCAAGGGATGCGTCCACCAGAACCAGCACAATCTACACATCTCAATACTATGCTGTTGGTCTGATTGACGATTCTGGTATCGTGCTTGCGAAGAAAACGCTTCCAACAGCGTGACAACTAAAATGATAGGGGTATAATGAAAAGTTATACCCCTTTAAAGAGAAAGCAGGTGAAAAAATGCTTAGTGGAGACAAATTAAAATTTTTACGGTATACACATAATGTAACACAAAAACAAATTTCGGATTGGTGTAATGTCAGTGTCAGATATGTCGGCATGGTCGAAGCAAATGAAGAAAATTTATCTGAGGAAACCTACAACGCATGGTTAAATTGCATCTATGGACTTGGAAAGCCGCTCCCCAAAACTCCACGTTATAATCAGACAAAACGCAAGAAAGACCTTTTTGAAAAGTAGGTGTTTGCATGGGATTATTCAGTAAAATTTTTGGTGGCAGGAAGTCAAGTAATGTAAAATCCTTTGCAACAAAACAGTCATTCCTGCGTTCATACCGTGTAGCAGGTGGAAAGAGTTATTACGGCGGCGGCTGGGGATTAGCAAGGTTCAACGATGTTGTCAATGCACATTCAAGTGTTGATGATTTGGTTGAGGAATTTACCATATATGATGAAGGGTGCAGTTACATGTCATTAGATGGTTATCCCAACTGCTATACACAGGCATATCAGGAAGAATACGAAAAGGCGGCTGCAGAAGCGGCAGTCATGAATATGTTTGGGATGGACGTTGATCCTGAAGAACTGATGGATTTTGAAGCAGTCGAAGAAAATGCTTATAATTATGCTTGTGATTTAGTAAATGCATGGCTGGATGGGTCTGATTGGATTCCAGAGGAGGTTATGGATTTTGCATGGTACGAATTGAGTTCACACAATATGTAAAAATTTAACAGGGAGAAATTATTACGCCAATGACAGGTAGAGAGTTTAGAAAGTGGCGAAGAAGTTTAGAAATCACCCAACAAGAGGTTGCTGATGCAATAGGTTGTAATAAAAGCACTATCTGTCGTTGGGAGAAAGAACAGTTAATTTTAGCAGATTCATTATATGAAAAAATCTTATATTATTACAATTCTAATATTTGAGTTTTCCCCAAAACTGGGGAGATTATCTGGACTATTTCAGTCCTAAATTTCAAGAGTGATTAAAAAAGAGAGATTGGAAAAATAAACAAAGAAAGGTGGGATGGGATAGTCCATGAAAAACTATCGCATCTTTATTAAGTTGTGTCCATTTTTGGATGTATCTCATCCAAAAGGACAATTTAATGAAAGAAGAATATTTACAGAAAGTACCTACATGGTATAGAGATTTTACAAAGTATGATGTCGTTCTATCGGATGACATTGATGGACTTGTTTCAACTAGCGCATTAAAATATGCGAAAAATTGGAACGTGGAATATTTCTATAATTTTGAGACGTTATATGCGTCTAATGATGTATATTTCAAGGAAAATAAAGCTGCCACAAGAGTTTGGGCAGATGTTTCTATCGTTGTTCAGGATGCAATGACATTTGATAACCATGTCAATCGAGTAAATCTAAATGACTACACAAATCCAAACGCAATCAATCCCAATATTCTATCAGATATTACAAATGAAAATTATTATGACAAGTATCTTGGTTCTACTGCTTTAGTGATATGGAGTTTATATGGGATTCCATTACCTGAGACAGAATTAGGGAAGATGATTCTATTGGCGATTGATACGACATTTAAGGGATTCTATGGAAAAGACCAGTACAAAAGGGCAAACAAACATTTCCTGTGTGATGTACTTGGTCTGGAAGAACTTTATGAAGTTCAGAAACGTCACACATCAAAAGAATTTTACCAACTTTTTGATAAGTATAACTTGAACAGAAAAATAGAAATAAATGGAGAAGGATATCTTGAAAGCAGTTTAGATATGGAATTTTTGTCTGATGTACTTGGTATTCCTGTGGAACTACCAACAAAAAAAATGAACAAGCGGACATATTTTGAAGATAAATTTTCGACATTTTATTCTTTGGAAACAATAAAAGATATTCCACGACTTGTAACGATTGCATTTACTGGGAAAAACAAATGTTGCTATTCAGTAATAAAGCGAAAGAGCGCATAGAAAATGGAGGAAACAAAAAGGGTGTGCCAGATTCGGCACAGGGTTTAGAAAGGACACAAAAAGATGAATGAATATTTAATGGAACTTCTTCTCCAAATGGAGAAAGAGTTATCAGATGAAGAAATTATTTATGTACAAGCGTACCAGAGGGTACACACCAACAGAAAAAATAAAATCAAAAAGGAGAAAATCTATAATGAAGGAATTTGTAACAGTATTTACAGCACAGAAAGCGAGACAATTACTCAAAGAGGGATTTACGATTGCTGATATTAAAGCTGATAAAACAGATGTGGATCACAAGAGAAGTATTTTTATTTTCAGAAATGAAGAAGGATTATTGGATAGATTAAAAAATGAACATTGAGAAGTATATATAGAGTTTTCGTGCTTACGCACTCAAAAGTATCATTTTTATATTATGATTTCCAAATTTGAACATTTGAGATGCACATATATAAGAGTTATTTATATGTCATTCTCGTATGTTCAAAAATGGAAAATAAAATATATATCTATGTAGAAGTTCAATATGTAACATCAAAAATCAGATACTTTTGAGCGTAGCGAAAACTCTATATGTAAATCAATGTGTTCCAAAAAGTACGGATTCAAAAAAGTAAAATAAAAAGAGGATAAGAAATGTTAGAACTAAACAAAGAATACACTTATTCGCAGATTTGCGAAATTGTAGGATGGAAAGTGGCAGAGGGTAATTCAAAGAAAGCACAGATACATGAGATTGAATCTGCTTATGAATTTTATCATCCAGAAAACAGGAAAACCCATAAACCTAAAAAATCATACATATTTACAAGTAAGATTCGTGATCTGGTGGAACCGTCAAAAAGTAATTGTGGTGGCGCACATAACACGAAAAATATTCAACCTATGGTCGAGTATTTACAGGCAAAATTTGACCTTGATTCTAGTTGGTATTCATTCACAGATTGGTATTGTACCAAACTGGAACTAATGAACAGAGGAATTTGTAATGCTCCATATCATGATGATGAGGTTGATGCTGTGTGTGAAGAATGTAATATCTCTGATGGTAAGTTATTTTGTGAATATGTTTCGGCTGCAAAATCTGAGTTAAAAAATATGTTCTTAAAATCGCTGTCTTATATGGAAAAGAAAGATATGGTTACATATTATGACGAAATTAAATTTATTTACCAGTTGGGAAAACGGACAACTGGGGATGTAATTACTGATTGCTTAAATGATGATATAAAGGAAATTGAAACGATTGTATGCAATGAAATGAATGAGGAGCATAATCTGACCCAGAAGATGAAGGGCAGACAGCTATTGAAAATCATTTATGGTAGAAAGAAATTGACAGATGAATTTAATGAACTTCGAGTGATGTACTTGAACGATTTTCTGCTAGACCATGATGATGTGTTAAAGATATTGAATGATGAATTATCGTGCCAACATTCAACATATCTTCCAGAGCATTGTTCTATTTGTAATGAGCGTCAAATTGTGGACTATCGCAGAGGAATCAGAATTACAGATATGGAACTTGAAAATGGTGATATTGATGCACTTGCATTGGAGATAACAAACAGGGTCAGGACTAAGGTAAGAAGGACTCTGAGAAAAAGTTACAGAAAATTTATGAAACAAGCTGATATAGAAGCAATCGAAAAAGCATTGTTCCAACATTATGACGCTGATTTTAATGATGGTTTCTTATATCTGACAGAGGATGATATATCGGATATTGAACAGATTTTTGGTGGTAACGATAACTGGGGAGAACCAGTTAATATGGAGCATGATTTTACGATTGAAGAAATTTTAGATATGCCAGTATTGAGTGATTTTAAGGAGGACACAAAAAATGTATGTTGCAGTGCAAAAAATTTATGGTAAATCAAAAGTTTATGGATATGCAAAAGATGTAGTTACCACAACATTAAACATAGGTACTACAATACGCTATGGGTGGCGATATTCAGAAGAAAAATTTGAACGTGAAAATTATTCCTATAAGATTGTTGTAAAAGAATCATATCGTGAAGGTGGGAAGGTACGACAACGGCAAGTAGTCATGGGAACTTTTCACTGGTTTGACTTTATAGACCATTATGTTTATGGCGATGAGATTTTTGATGAAAAACTGATTGATATGTTTCCAGACAGGCAAGAAGAAATTGATGCAATCTATGATGAGATTGATAAAAAGATAAATATAATTGAGCGAGAAGAATCTGATAAATGGCATAGTTCAAAGGAATATAAAGTACATAATAAACATCTGAATTTGATACGAAAATATGAACTTGAGAAAAAGACCTTTGATATGCTTTATGGAGAGGATGTTTTTGAACAGATTTATGATATTCACTTAAAAGTGATGAATCAAGACCTGTATAAGCAACTTTCCAAATTGAGGGAAGAGAAGAAAAAAGCAGATGAAGCGAAGCGAGAATATGAGCGCAGGAGTCGTGAAGAGCAACAAAAGCAATGGGAAAAATATTTTAAGGGTTTTGGAGATGGTAGTTACTCGATTGGTTCAAGCAGTAACTACACCGATAAAGAGAAAGAATTTTTGAAGAAATTTTATCGTGTGTTGGCTACGAAGTTTCATCCTGATGTTTTGAATGGAGATAATGAGCCGATGTTACTTGTAAATAAATTGAAGGAACAGTGGGGAGTGTGATACATTCCCCAACTTTTTGTGGAAAGTGAGGATAATCATGTTTTTATATAAAAGAAAACCAACAGAAGCAGAACAGTTAATGGATCAAATGAAAGAAAATAGTTATAAGTATGAAATTGCAAGGCGTGACAGGGATATCCATATGTTAGAACTTCAGCTTGCAATAAAGGATTGTATGCTTGTTGTAAAAGAATGTATGGATGCTACACGAGAATTAAGGGAGGCAACAAGATATGGCGAAACTGAGTGATAAATCTTTATTGCAGAAACTACAGGAAGTAATGAAGCCGTATCTGGCGTCCTATCTGTGTTGGTACTACTCTGACCACTATACGAGGATTTCATGGGATGATTTATGTAAGCAAGATATGAATTTCAGGACTAGGAGTGGAGAGAACAAAACAGAAGATTTTTGTGAACAGAACTGGCTCATTCGTGATGATGTACAGCGTGGAATGATAATTTATATGCAGCATATGAAACGATACAATTTTATGAAACGCTATCAGGAAATGACGAAGAAAGCATTGAGTGGTGATGTGAACGCTGCCAAATATCTTGATGATATGGATAGGCAGTTGGATAAGATGTGTGTGGATAAAGAGACGGAAAGTGAAATAGATGAACTTCTAAAAGGGGTGAATATCAATGCAAGTTAGTTTGGAAACGGCTAAAAAGTTAAACTGGCTGTGGAAGGATGAAAATAAGATTGCATGGATTGAAACTATGATTAGGATTGCAGACAAAGAAGCTAATATAGTGCCATTTGTCCTGACGGATGAGCAGAGAAAACTTGTAGAGAATTTAGGACATTTGAACATTATAAATAAATCAAGGCAGCTTGGGATCAGTTGCGTAACTTTAAGTTTGGCGATCCGCGAGTGTATAGTACATGATAATGCAACCTGTGTTCTAATTTCTCATAATCAGACCAGTACCAATGCAGTATTTGATAAATTAAAGCAGATGTTCTATTCATTGCCGGAATGGGTAAGACCTAAATTATTGCAGAATAACCGACAGGCACTTACCTTTGCAAACGGTTCAAGCATTACTTGTATGACGGCAGGAAACCGTGATGTAGGGCGTGGGAGTACATATAATGCAATCGTACATTTATCAGAATTTGCATTTTGGAAGGATCAGGATCGACAGTTAAAGTCAGTCATGCAAGCTGTATCAAGTTCTGCAACCGTAATCATCGAAAGCACATCAAATGGATTCAATTCATACGCAAATCTTCTTTTACAGGCAAAAAACGGTGAAAATGCTTTTTGCTATTTTTTCTTTAATTGGATAAACGGAAGATCACTTTTTATCCCTCAATATGAACAGGCAGTTGCTTTATATAAGGCACAGCATAATGATAATATGCTTACAGAAGAGGAATATGACGAGGAAGAACAGCGTCTTGCTAAATTAGGCATGACACCAGAACAGGCGGTGTGGAGAAGGCAAAAAATCAGTGTATCAGGACTTGACGCTTTCCATGTTGAATATCCGTCCACACCAGAAGAATCATTTATTGCTACTGGTGCAAGCGTGTTTGATAACACAAAGGTATGCAGATTACAACAGTCGATTGCTGAGAAAAAGATTGTACCTTTGGCACTTGATAAGATTGTAGGGCTTCCTAATATATTACGTCCATATGTACAGAATAAATCATTGAAAATATGGGCAGTCCCAAAGAAGGGAATGAAATATTTTGCGGGGATAGATTGCAGTGAAGGTCTTGGGGGTAAACGTGATTATTCCACTATATTTATAATGGACAAGGATTGCAGACAGATCTTACAGTTCAAAAATAATAAGACAAAGCCATACTTATTTGCTGATATTGTGGACGCTATTGGCAGATGGTATAACAAAGCACTATTGACGATTGAAAAGGCAAGTGGAGGTCATAGTGTAATTGAGAGATTAAGGTACGAGAAACATTACATGAATTGCACGAAATATAAGACCTATGATGAGTTTAAGCGTACTGTGTGGCATGTAGGTTTTGACACAAATAATAAGACCAAATCCATTGCGGTAAATGACGCTCGTGAGTGGTTTGATAAAGGTCTGGTTGGTATAGTGAGTGATGATTTATTAGAGGAAATGAAGGTTTTCGTGGCTGAGGATAACGGTGCATTTAATGCCGTATCAGGATCGCACGATGACTTAGTTTCCTCTTTTTGGCTTTGTATACAGGGTTACAAGAATGGGTTCTGGTATCCATTCTAATCTAATGTACAATGTAGATTTCTGGAATTTAATATGTTGGTGGAACATTCTATCACAGGATGTATTTGGTTCTGAAATTTACAGTTGTACATTAGAAAATTCAGCATAGATTTGAAAGGAGACATATGGATAGATTAGATAATTACATAAGTAAGCAATATAACAATAATTCGAAATGGTTTATGGAAGAAGTTAATCAGGGCAGCCATGCGTCAAGGATTGCCGGTGTGATTGCAAATAAAGATTATTTGGCAGGTAGGCACAAAGTTCTGAATCGAGAGGACAGTCACTTTAAAGGGAAGACGCTGATAGTCAGAAAGACAATACTAAACTATACAAAGACAGTGATACGCTTTCACGATACGTTTTTATTAGGGAAACCAGTACAGTTATCATGCAAAGATGAGAATACTGCTAATACTTTCGCAGATATTTATAGATTAGGTCAGTATGATACTGTTGATTATGAGATTTTGGACAGGGTAAATAAGTTTGGTGATGCGTATGAAGTCATATATGTTGACAATGGCATGATAAAGAGCAAGGTATTAGATGATGCCTGTGCTTATCCTGTGTATGACGATATGGGTAACTATATTGCATTTATTGAACATTGGACAGATGCTTATACGTCTATTACATACTGGGATGTTTATTATCCTAATTATGTGGAGCATTGGAGCAATGAGGGCGGTGATGAGATGCTTGTATCTACAGATATGAGTGTTGGATTGCCAATACACTATCATAACTTTAATGACGAAGATTATAATTTTGGTGTGTCATTGCTGACGGATATTAAACCAATACTTGATGATCTGGAAGATATTATGAGCAAGTTAGGGGACAGTATCTATGTGAACGTGTTAAATGCGCTACCTGTTGCTACTGGACAATATATAGAGAGTTCTATTCCTGCTGATGCTACTGGATATGTGCTTAATTTGGATAATGGGGACTTCAAATATACAAACTGTTCATTGGATTATAATACAATCAAGCTGTATTTGGACAATATGAAGCAGTTTCTTAATGATGTGGCGAATATTCCTAGTGTGTTGGGAAGTAATACCAATATTGCGAATATCAGCGAAGTCAGTATGCAAATTCTCCTGATGATGGCATCGGTGCTGAGTGAAGAAAACAAGAAGTGGTTGAATATCGGCTTTAAGGAGAGGTTCAGGCGATTCCAGAAAATACTCAATATGCAAGGTATTTCTGCTGAGAGTGATGTTGATGTGATTTATAATGTATCTATGCCTGTGGCAAGTACAGAAATGGTTGCTAATCTCAAGGCATTGCAGGAAATGGGCGCAATTAGTCGTGAAACCATAATGGAAAAGAGTGAGATTATCACTGATGTAGACGTTGAAAAGAAGCGTCTGGAGGGTGAAGATAAGGGTACACAAAATCTTGTGGAGGGTTCTAATGATAAGACAAAACCTAGTAATGAAGTAGGAAATAAGTAAACTTTGTTGAGTGGTGGAAGTGTGTAGTGAATATGTGGTGATGATTCCATGCTAAAAATACACACTTCTGTTCTACTTCACATGAATCAAGGTGACATCTTGGCATCTTGAAACTTTACTATGCTAAAGCGAGTATATACAATATATAGTGTATAATGACAAATGGAGATACAATATATAGTATACGATAAATTGTATAAAAATTGTAAACAATTAAACTAATTGTAAGTCGATTAGACACAATTCGGTTATAAGGATATTGTTGGACGAAATCCTGTGTCAATCAAAAGCATCATAATACAACACTATTACGGTATATTTTCAGGAGCAAAGTTACAAGTTCTCCATTTCTGCAACTTTTATAGTGGTGAAATGCGGATTTCATGGTGTAATTTTCGTAGGATTAGAAGTCCTATAAGCGATTTTAAGCCATTTTCGGCTGATTTTGGGGCATATATGGGGCAATCTGATGCTAAAATAGTGTCCTGAGAAGCCATTGGTAATATTGCACAAAAGACCAGTTACACGATTATTGTGCAAAACAGAGAAAATGAAGTAATTATTTTGTGCAATATGACGAATAATATTGTTAGTGCAATTTCAAAACAATTTGCAAAATTATCAGACAATTAAATTATAAAAATTTTATAAATTATGCGTTACCCCTTGACAAACAAAAATTTTTTTCTTGATTCAAAAAATCCCCACAGCAAAAAATAAGGGTTCGCCAGATTTGACTAACCCTTAAACCTCCCTATTCTTCCTTACCCTTAATCTTGGCTATATGTTCTTTTAGCACCAGATTGATATATTGGCTGAATGACCGATCATCATTCTCTGCCAGTTCCTTGATTTCAACAATTACATCTTCATCAAGAGAGACGCTAACTTTTTGCTTGTACGGTTTATTCATACTTTTTGCTCCTTTTTCTTACTTTTATATTGTATATCAAATCGGTCTGTGATATATTAAAGTGGCAAGAAGTATCAAAAAGTAGCAAGAATGTAAAATTGATAAAAAACATAAGGAACTGACGGATAAGAATGGAGAAGAACGAAATTAAGGACAGATTATTTGATGTACTAAATGATACGGATAATCTACCGATACAAGATATAGTGGTTGATGACCGGAACAATATAGTGAATGTTTACCTTACAGATGGTACAAGATTTTCAGTTCATGTAGAAAAATGTGGAAATTGGTGCATTTGTGAGGTATAATAGAGAAGAATATAATCTTATGGGAGGATTAGCGTTATGGCTATGATACAATGTCCTGAATGTGGGCAAGAAATTTCAGACAAGGCAAAAAAGTGTATTCATTGTGGGAAAGTTTTCGTTGAGGAACAACCAGAAATAATAAAGTGTTCAGAGTGTGGGGCAGTATTATCTTCAACAGATACAGAGTGTCCTAATTGTGGTTGCCCAGTTGAAAAAAAGATGGAAGAAGTTACAAAACTGCAGCAAGTAGAAGTTGCTGGTGTCAAGATGGCAAAAAAGACAAAAGGTATTATTGCCACTGTAGTTATAATACTTATCTTGTGCGTGGCAGGTGGTGTTGGATATAAAATGTATTCGGACAGAAAAGCCGAACAGGAATACATAGAATCTTATAATACTTACATTGATAATTTAAAATCAATTCAAATTCATATGCTTACAGGAGGTAGTGATGCAGAATCATTATGCAATCTAACTTTGAGAGTGTGGGGAAATTCTATTTATGAGAAAAAAGATAGTGAAACAGATAAATTTACTAGAAAAGATAACGGCAAAGGAGTATTTTATGATGACTTTAATGATGCCCTTCTCCAATTATATTTAGATGATGATGTT
>ERZ777305.2407-NODE-2407-length-16157-cov-4.797479_pt1 | contig 16157 bp, 23 predicted proteins | sample MGYA00374965_ERZ777305 | MGnify/ENA primary metagenome ERZ777305 (study PRJEB29328, sample SAMD00013331) | mouse gut metagenome | study: EMG produced TPA metagenomics assembly of the Metagenome analysis of fecal microbiota from mouse which was promoted... | reverse complement strand
TGCATTATACTTCTTTGAGAATTTGGTGTCAAGTTTTATTATACAACATCAGAAAGTCTTCCCGAACAGCAGCAGAGCAACGCCCCCGAGCTGTCGATGTGAGGGGGTGTGGAAAAATGAATATTAGGTTTAAAAGTGCCATGCACAGAAAGAATTTTACGGGCTTTATTTCTCCGAAAAACGCAAATTATTACAGCAACCGCAGCGAGTTTGTCGCCGCGGTTTTTCTTTTATCCGCGGATAAGTTCCTGTGGGAACGCTCCAAGAGCGCAATTACAAGGTATTCGGTGAATTTCGGCTTAATCGATTTGAGCGGAATTTCTACCGAGGGCTACGCGCTTTATAAAGCGGCGAGGGCTGTGTATAACGGCGATTCTGATATTTCGCTCAGTGAGCTGTGCGATTGGACTTTGATTGACGATCCCACTACGCTGACGATTTTCACGGGAGTAATGCTCCTTAGAAACGGCGTTAGAATGCTGAAACGGAGGACTTGATATGATCAGATTTTTTATTATGAACGGGAAAAATTCCGTGAAATTCGATATGCCTACGAACGAACTGTTCGACCATTTGGGCAGTATCGGCATTCGCGAGGATATTCCGATATGCTGTTCCGAGAAAATATATCTCGACTTTTATCCCACAGATGAAACGGACGAAATCGCAAAAATAGTCTGTGACAGGCTGTCGGATACCGATAAGATTTCCGACGTGAACACACTTTGCCATAAGCTCGACGGTCTGTGGCGAATATCCGCTGAAGAACTCGAAAATGCCTTTGCGGAAAGTGATGTGCACGGCGCAGCTAATATGGACAAGGCGTATGAAAATCTGCGTGAGGAACTGCTTGGGCAGTCCCATGAACTCAAGATGTGATGGCAAATGCCTTAACATACAAATTCAGCGGAGGGAGGTGAACGTATGAGAACTATGAGCAGAGGACAGATCGAATATCTGAAAAAGCAGTATCCGCCCGGTACTCGCTTACAGCTTGACAGAATGGGCGATGATCCGCGACCGATTCCCGCAGGAACGAAAGGAACGGTAGTTGCAGTGGATGATATCGGTCAACTGCACGTGAATTTCGACAACGGAAGATGTCTTGGAATTTGCCCCGAGGTGGACAGCTTCCATAAGATTTCCGAGCAGATGGAAACGGAAGATTTGTCGCCGAAAATGTCGATGTAAATCGAACAGAAAATGAAAAGGAGTGGTTTTATAGCAATTAAATTCTTTGATTGTTTTTCCGGCATCGGCGGTTTCCGCAGCGGCTTGGAGCAAGCGGGCGGCTTTGAATGTATCGGCTTTTGCGAAATTGACAAGCACGCTGCGGCGGCTTACAGAGCCATTTACGATACGGAACAGGAGGTGTTCTATAATGACGTTACGAGAATTGATACAGGAAAAATGCCCGACTTCGACTTGTTCGTCGGCGGTTCACCTTGTCAGAGTTTTTCGATATCCGGGGCAGGACGGGGATTTGCCGATCCCCGAGGAGCTTTATTCTTTGAGCTTGCCCGAATTATCAAAGAAAAACGACCTGCAGCTTTTTTGCTTGAAAACGTTCCCCGACTCATTTCTCATGATGCCTTCAGGACGTTTCAAGTCATCCTCTGTACGCTTTCGGAAATGGGGTATTGTCTTGAATGGATGGTGCTTAACAGCGCAGCCTTTAATCTTGCGCAATCGAGGGAAAGGGTGTACATTGTCGGACATCGCCGTCCGGAATGCGCCGGCAAAATATTCCCTGTCGAGTGCGGCGATTGCGAAGCTCCTGTCGAGATTATCGGCGGACCGCAAGGGTCGAGAGTCTACTCCGCCGAGGGAACGGCAATAACTCAATGTGCGGGCGGCAGCGGCGGAGGCGGTAAAACGGGGATTTACTTTTTCGATATGAACCCCGATTTCGATTTTACCGAAAACGCGCGCTGTCTGCTCGCCCGATACGATTCGGGAGTGAGCAATCATAAGGGCGTTAATTCGGGAGTTTTCATTGAGTTGGATGCAGATTCAGCTGAAGATATTCCCGGATTTGTCAGATTTGTTGACAAAAACGGAGTGCTGCGTGTCGGCATTATGAGAAAACTTCTCCCATTGGAGGCATGGCGCTTGCAGGGCTTTAGTGACGAGCAATTCAATAAAGCGGCGGCTCTCGGATTAAGCGACAGCCATCTGTACAGATTCGCCGGAAATGCCGTGTCTGTACCTGTTATCAAGGCAATCGGTGAGAAAATCCGCAATGTAATTTTTGACGAAGGGAGTGAAATAATTGCCGAATCACGTAATGAACCGCCTGCACTTGTCGGGGGATCAGGAACGGATCAATAAGCTTCTGGAAAGCGTTAAGGGCGAGGACTCCGTTTTGGACTTCAACCGAATTATCCCTATGCCCGAAACTCTGAATATTGAGTGCGGAAGCCGCACGGACAGAGGGCTGAAAGCGTATAAGGATTTCGTGTATGTTTATACGTTCGCAGGAACCGAGGAAAAAGACCTGCTGAATATTCCGAAAGAAAAAGAGGAAATTTTTCTCAAGACACGACCGGATATTAAGCATGATGAATGGGAACTCGGTAAGGCGGCGTTTCAAAACAAACAGAAGTACGGCGCACCTACATGGTATCAGTGGGCACTGGCAGCTTGGGGAACAAAATGGGGGGCTTACAAAGCCGAAATCGTTCACGGCGATACCATTATGTTCAACACGGCATGGTCACGGGCAATGCCCGTTATTAAGAAGCTCGCAGAGATTTTTTTGGATATTAAATTCGAGTATTGCTGGGCTGACGAGGATCTGGGCGTAAATACGGGTATGGCTGAATTTGAAAACGGAGAAATAACTCACGATGAATTTTTTGATCCGCAGTCAAAGGAAGCCTACGAACTTGCTGCCGAATTGTGGAAGCTTGACCTTGCAGAGGAAGGCTTTATTTTCGATGAGGAAAATCAGACCTACGAATACCATGATGAGCAGAGCGAAAGCCCGCAGATGAGCTGAAAGGAGAACGAATGAAACCTATAAACGCTAATGAAACGGGTTATGAACGTTTCGAAATACTTGGTCGTGACGCACTTTTTACAAGTTTGCGAATCGATCGAAAGTCGCTCCCCGAGGGGCTTCACGCTTATGATTTGCGCGATGAGGATTCCACGGGAGAAATATGCGAACTTAAAAGCCATGTCATGGTAAACCACTGGGGTACGGTTATAGTGAAAGAGCCTATTGAGGGCGCGAATGACGGCGTAATTCTCAATGAGGACGATTATAATTATCTCGGTGAGGAAATGACGCTCGAGGAATTCGCAAATCCCGCTCCGAAAATGGAGCAGTCCATGTAATAAATAATTGTGTTCGCCTGTAAAACAGCGGTACACCCGCGTTCAGGTGCAGCACAACTCCAAATTAAATAATGTTGATTGGTCACCTCGGACGAGGGCGTTACCGCTGTTTTACGGCAATGCAAATCAAGGAGGTGATGCCGGTGAATAGCTTTATGAGCTGGATTGGCGGCAAAAAATCAAGCCGCGACATAATTATTCCGAGATTTCCGCTTTACTATGAAAAGTATGTGGAGGTGTTCGGAGGCGGCGGGTGGATACTTTTCGCGAAACCGCCCGGCAACGATCACGAGGTGTTCAACGACGCAAATTCGAATATTTCAAATTTGTTTTATTGTGTCAGAGAGCATAGCAGCGAGCTGATCGAAAAGTTACGGTATGTGCTTAATTGTCGAGAAGATTTTGACAGAATCAAAGATATCATTAACCAAAAAGCTGAGATTGGTGATGTGCAGCGCGCGGCGAACTTTTATCAATTGATAAGGTATTCTTATGCAAGCTCCTGCGACAGCTTCGGAGGCAAGCCCCATTCCATGTGGGGTAATTTTCCGCTTATTGAACAGGCTTCACGGCGATTGCAAAAGGTCGTGATCGAGAATAAGGATTTCGAGAAACTCATCAACGCTCAGGACAGCGAGGTGAGCTATTTTTATTGCGATCCGCCGTATTTCTCGACCGAAGGCTATTACCAAAACGTGGGCTTCACTACCGCAGACCACGAAAGGCTTCGTAACGCTTTAAATGCGGTTAAGGGAAAGTTTTTGGTTTCGTACAACGACTGCCCCGAAATCCGCGAACTGTACTGCGGATACGAAATGTATTCGTATGAGCGCTTGAACAATATCCGCCAGCGGTTTGACGGCGGAAGTATGTTCGGCGAGCTGCTCATAGCGAATTACGACTTGAACGAAAGGCTGAATTCGGATCAGCAAATTTCACTTTATGATTTGGAGGAAAAAGATTATGGTGACATTTAACAGCAAAATTACAAAGAATGGGAATATCAAAGTTTCCGCACAACTGCGCGAAATTCTCGCTCTTGTTCCGGGCGACAGGGTTACGGTAACAATCGACTGTGACGATCCCGATGAACTGAAGATTCCGCAGGAATTTCTCGATGAGGCGGGTATCCCCGCTGACAGCACTTTGGAGGTTTGCGCATACGACGGCTGCGTTTTGGTTCAGGAGGCTTGTGATGACTGAGAATGAAATTATCCTTTTTAAGCATGATGAATTCGGCGAGATCAGAACGCTGAATATTAACGGCGAGCCGTGGTTTGTGGGAAAAGACTTGGCTGTAATTCTTGGCTACAATGAGCCTCATAAAGCCATTTCAAGGCACGTTGACGAGGATGACGGGATGAAACATCCCGTCATCGATTCTATGGGTAGAACCCAGCAAGCTATGCTCGTAAATGAAAGCGGACTGTACAGCCTTATTCTTTCGAGCAAGCTGCCGAGCGCAAAGAAATTCAAACGTTGGGTAACAAGCAGCGTCCTCCCCTCTTTGAGAAAACACGGCGCGTATTTCACAGCCGAAACCTTGCATAAAACAATGAGCGATCCTCGTGAACTCGCAAAACTGCTGAACACTCTCGCTGATGAACAGGAAAAATGCAAGAAGCTCGAAAAGGAAAACGCCTTGCTTGCGGGTAAGGCAAATTATTATGACCGCATTCTGCACAGCAAAAATGCTGTTCCCGTAACGCAGATCGCAAAGGACTACGGCATGACAGCGATTGCGTTCAACAGAATGCTTCACGATTACGGGATTCAGTATTCCGTGAGAAATACATGGGTACTGTATGCGGAATACGCCAACCTCGGTTACACACAGAGCAGAACCTACGCTATTGACGAGGACAAGGCGGTAATGCACACTTCTTGGACTCAAAAAGGAAGGCTCTTTTTGTACGAATTTTTGAAATCTCATGGCGTGCTGCCTATGTGCGAACAGGAGGGCTATGATGAAACCGTTGTATAAATATTCGGTAGAAACGGCAAAGCACGACAGCGAACTTGACGCATGGCGCGAGAGCCGCAGCGAAAATATCCGCTGTCGTGATTACCTTGATGAACAGGTTCGGGAGAAATTTGACGGGTTCCATCTGCCCGATGAATGCGCCGAAAATGCTATCAAGGAATTCGGCTACGACAGAACCATCGTGGGCGGGAAACGCTTCGCTTATTCCCTATCGCCAACACGATTTTGGAGCGCAAAGGCGATGGCAGATTCAGTCAGCAGAACCGAAAATGGGCTGAGAGCCTTAATGTCGCGCAGGATCGGCATAATTACGAATTCGCTATGGAATCGCACAGCTGCACTGTTGACGGTCTGGCGAGCGATGTTCGGAAAATGTATGCGAAACTCAATTTGTTTTCGGGAGAGCATATTGTTCAAACTGACGAGCCGCAGGATTATACGGGCAAGCTGTTAATTCTCCGGGATACTTCTTTGAGTGAGGAATATAGGACGCCGGAAAATCAGTTGTTTCTTGCGGAAAGCGGCTTCGGCTGTTCTCCTACAGCAAGCGGCAGAAAGATAATGGGCAAGTTTCTGAATGACGGAGAAAAAGCACAGTTTTATCGTCAGGATTTTATTGGCGTGGCAGCCGATGAATACCTTCCCGAGTGGGCGCGGGAAAGGCTCGCGGAGCTTACTGCGGAGCAGGAGCAGACGCAGAACGATTCGCCTAAAATGGGTATGTAAGCCGTGGAGCAATCCGCGGTTTTTGCATAAATAAATTATTTTTTGGAGGATTTTTTATGAGAAATTTTTTCAAGGGCATCAAGAACACTTTTCAGGCAGCAAAGGCAAAGTTCAGAAGCGGTAAAGCGGCGGCTCGCCGTAAAATTCAGAGAACCCTTGCAACGGTCAGAACGGCAGCTTACAATTTTGCAGTGAGATTCCGCATGAGAACGGCACAGGCGAGGTTTGTGCTTGCCGAAACACGCGGAGAAAACTTTGTGGACAGCGGTATCAAGATTTTGATCGCCGTGGTAATCGGAGCACTTCTGCTCGGCGGATTATACGCACTTTTCGGCGATACCATCATGCCCACCGTTACTCAAAAAGTAACAGAGATGTTCAATTTTAAGGGCTGATGGAAAAGCTCGTAATGTGGCTTATAGTGCTGATCGCGGTCGTGTTTCTGGCGCGACCGCAAAGCACAAAAGCCGTTGAGGAACCACAACAGTATGTTGCAAGCGCGGAATGCGCCGATGAGGAATCAGATATCGGGTCAATTATTTTAACTGTCGTAATAATCGTGATAATTGTCGGCGCAGTTTCGGATGCTTGCGGATCGGAGGAAATATGAAAATTGACGTAAGGATCAACAGCTTGACCCCGGGAGAGGGCAGTGTGAAAGCAATCGCATCGGCGAACCTTGACGACTGCTTTGCGGTCAAGAACATTCGCGTGGTTGAGGGAAAAAACGGATTATTCGTGTCCATGCCATCGTACAAGGGTACGGACGGCGAGTATCACGACCTCTGCTTCCCTACCACTCCCGAGCTGAGGAAACAGCTTAACGGTGCGGTTGCGGAGGCGTATAAACAGGCTATCGTGCAGCTTCAGGAGCAGTCTGCGGCAAATTTTACACAGTCGGAACAGACGTATGAGTCTGCTCCGACGATGTCCATGTAAACCCAAAAACAATTTATTTTATGGAGGATTTTTTATGAGAAACTTTTTCAAGAACATTTTTAAGGCAGCTAAGGCAAAGTTCGGCAGCGTTAAGACGGCGGCTTGCCGTAAAATTAAGAGTACCCGCGCGGCGGTCAATGCGGCAGTTTATAATCTTGCGGTGAGATTCCGCATGAGAATGGCACAGACGAGGTTTGTTCTTGCGGAAACCCGCGGCGAAAATTTTGTCGACAGCGGTATCAAAATTCTGATTGCCGTTGTTATCGGAGCACTTCTGCTCGGCGGTTTGTATGCACTTTTCGGTGATACCATTATGCCTACTGTGACGCAGAAAGTACGAGATATGTTCGATTTCAAGGGCTGATGATCGGCTCTGTTATGCAGTTTGCCGCGATTGTAATTCTGCTTGGCATCGGTTCTATAATGGACATTAAAACCCGTGAAATTCCGAATTGGATAAGCGCTGCTGTTTTAATTACAGCAGCGTTTAATTTTGATTGGAAGAATTTATGGGGAATTATAGTCGCTGTCATATTTTTCTCCATGGCGCTAGCTACGGAAAAAATAGGCGGCGGTGATGTCAAGCTGATCGCAGCTTTGAGCATAGTTTGCGGACTTTGGGGCAGCTTTGCGCTGCTCCTTTTCGCGCAGATCGCTATGCTCATTTTTTATGCGGGAAATTATATTTTCCAAAAAATCAACGGTAAAACGGCAAGTAAATCCTTGCCGTTTGTGCCGTTTATTTTTATCGGCTATTTGGCTTCAAAACTCATTTTTTGAAAGGAATACGGCAATGAAATTTTTGAAAAACAGAACGGTTCTCGGCGTTGTTTGTATCGCGCTGGCGCTTATTATCTGCTTCGCAATTACCCCGCTTTTTAATGCATCGAAAAGCAGCACGATGAAGATCATCAGAATAAAAAGTGATGTAAAGATTGGGCAGGAGATATCAGCAAAGGACATTGAGGTTGTAGAGGTCGGAGCGTACAATATGCCATCCGAGGTGCTGCAGAAATCCGAGGAAGTGGTCGGTAAATTCGCGGCTGCGGAAATGATCAAGGGCGAGTATGTTCTTGCGGCAAAAGTAAGCGATATTCCCGCTTCGGAGAACGCGTATTTATATAATCTCACGGGAGAGAAAAGAGCGATTTCAATCACTATTCCGAGCTTTGCAGGAGGTCTTTCGGGTAAGCTCATTTCGGGAGATATAGTGTCGGTAATTGCAGTTGACTATAAGGAAAAGGGCGAAACAGTCGTACCTGATGAACTGCAATACGTTGAGGTTATTGCTGTGACCGACAGCAAGGGCAACGATGACGAAACCGTGACCGTAAAGCCCGACGGCGAGGAAGAAACCGAGCTGCCCGAAACCGTGACGCTTTTGGTAACTCCCGAACAAGCGAATATTCTCGCAGAGCTTGAAGCCGAGGGAGAAATTCATGTTGCGCTCGTATACCGTGGAACGCCCGAAAATGCGCAGAAATTCATTTCAGCGCAGGAAAAATACTTGGAGGAAATGGCTTTGACGAATGAAAAAGAAGAAAACAGCAGCAAGCCCGAAATACCGCAGAAGCCTGCGCAGAGCGAGATTGCCGAGAATAAGGATACCGAGGAAAACTCCGGCGATAGCATTCCCGAAAACAATTCGGGGATCGATAAAATAATTATTGATCCCGAAGATAATTCCGAAAGTAATTCGGATAACACGGAAACGGAGGTGATCTCAAATGGCGAATCTGTTTAAATCACTGATGTCTCGCGGCGATGATGACGAGGAACTTGATCTCGAATTTGACCTTGCAAATCCCGAGGCAGACTGCTTTGAGCTGCCTCCCGACAGGCAGGATAATCAGGTGCTTGCCGTTTGGGGTTCTCCGTCTTCGGGTAAAACGATTATGAGCGTTAAATTGGCGAGATATATCGCTTCGCAGAAAAAGAATGTAATTCTCGTGCTTGCAGATATGTCCGCGCCGCCTCTCCCCTATGTTTGCCCGCCCTCCGATTTGGAGTCGGAAACCTCGCTTGGCAATATCCTCGGCGCGGCTCATGTGGACGAGAATCTCATCAAACAAAATGCGATCCTTCACAAAAAAAACGAGTATCTCACCATGCTTGCAATGCTGAAAGGTGAAAATGCCTTTAGCTATGCTCCCTATACGGAAATTCAGGCGCGGGAATTGCTTTCTGAGCTGCGGAAGACGTGCGACTATATCATCATTGATTGTACAAGCAATATTACCAACGATGCGCTCTCGGCGGTATCGCTGATCGAATCCGACGCGGTTCTGCGCTTGGTTTCGTGCGATTTAAAATCTATCAGCTACCTCAACTCACAATTACCGCTTTTATTGGATAATAAATTCAACGCCAACAAGCAGTATAAGGCGGCGAGCAACGTATCCTCATTCCAAGCCGATGACGAGATAGAGCAGATAGTCGGCGGCGTTAGCTTCAAAATTCCGCATTCCGATGAGGTTTATAAGCAGTTCCTTTCGGGGAATTTATTCGGCGGTCTAACCGAAAAAGACAGCAAGGATTTCCGAAAAGCCGTGTCGAAAATAGCAAACGAGGTGTTCGAGATATGAATTTAGTTGCAAATTCCAATACACAGAATCTGTTCTTCAAGTCGGATAAAAAGCGGGATTTCGCCGATGTTCTGACCGAGGTTCAAGGGGAGATTTCCGGCAAATATTCCTCGCTCATCATCGACGGGATCAACAATATCAACTCCGGCAATGATGAGATAAAAAATCAGGTCAAGCGGTATATCGGGAAATATCTGCTTGACAAACGCATTTCCGTTGAGGGATTGACGCAGACAGAGCTTGTGGATAAGCTCTATACCGAAATGGCTGAATTTTCGTTTCTTACGAAATATATTTTCGGAACGGGCATTGAGGAAATTAATATAAATTCTTGGGATGACATCGAAATCCAGTACAGCAACGGCACGAACGTCAAAATCGATGAGAAATTCGAGTCTCCCGATCATGCCATAAATGTGGTAAGGCGAATGCTTCATGTGTCCGGAATGGTATTGGATAACACCTCGCCCGCTATACTCGGTCACCTCAGTAAAAATATCCGTATCGCTGTGCTGAAAACTCCGCTTGTCGACGAGGATGTGGGAGTTGCGGCTTCGATCCGTATCGTCAATGCGCAGAAGCTGAAAAAGGAGGATTTCGTCAAATCGGGAACGGCTACGGACGAGATGATGGAGCTGCTTTCCGCACTTGTCCGTTACGGCGTTTCAACTACGGTTGCGGGCGCGACATCATCGGGAAAAACTACCTTGACGGGTTGGTTATTGACCACTATTCCTTACGACAAGCGAATTCTTACCATTGAAAGCGGCTCCCGTGAACTTGACCTGGTGGTGCGAGATAAAAACGGCAAAGTGCTGAACAAGGTCGTTCACACCATTACCCGCGAGAGCGAGGACGAAAGAAAATCCACATCACAGGACGATTTGTTGGATATGGCGCTGCGTTTTCACCCCGACTATATTGTAGTCGGAGAAATGCGCTCATCCGAGGCTGACTCGGCTCAGGAAGCGGCGAGAACAGGACATACCGTTATAACGACGATCCACTCGAATTCGTGTGAATCGACCTGGCGCAGAATGGTGACGCTCTGCAAGCGCAAATATCCGAACGTTGATGACAACGTAATTTTGAATTTGGTCACCGAGGCGTTTCCTATTGTCGTGTACGCAAAGCAGCTTGAAAACAAGCAGCGGCGTATTATGGAAATTATGGAGTGCGAAATCTGCGCAGACGGAACGAGAAAATATCATTCTTTGTACCGTTACAAAATCTCGGAAAACCGCATGGAGAACGGGAAATTTATTGTCAAGGGCGAGCATGAAAAGGTCGAGCAGATTTCCGAATCACTCCAAAGGCGGCTCCTCGAAAACGGTATGCCGCTTGGAGAATTGCAAGCACTGATGAAAGGGGGAAAATCCGCATGAATGCAATATTAACGGTGGCTTTTATCGGTATGGTTGTCGGTTTTTTCTTGCTGTTCGGTATTTCACCTATGGAATTCACCGAGGGGATTTTTACTCGGATACTCGCGAAACCGAACAGTATAAAATCGCAGATCAACGAAGCTACGAAAAGGAAAAAGCCGAATGTTTTTAGGCGTGAGATATCCGAGGCACAGGAAATATTACGGCTCACCAGCCGCACAAATATGTTCGGAATCCTTTGCGCTTGCTCTCTCGGTCTGGCGGCTGTGGGAATTTGCGTTGCGATAGCAATCGGAAATGCATTTCTTGCTCCCGTAATGGCTGTGGGATTGATGTTTGTGCCGTTCTGGTATGTTAAAACAACGGCTACCAATTACAAAAAAGCGATCTCATCCGAGTTGGAAACGGCATTATCGATTATCACAACCGCATATCTCAGAAACGAGGATATAATCACGTCCATTGAAGAAAATGTGCATTACCTCAATGCGCCTGTCAAGGCGGTTTTCGAGAACTTTATCAGCAGAATTAAGCTGTCGAACCCCGACATCACTGCCGCTATTTTGGACATGAAAACCAAAATCGATAACGAAGTGTTTCATGAATGGTGCGATAGTCTGATCCTCTGCCAGAGTGACCGCAGTTTGAAGTCCACGCTTACCCCGATTGTAAACAAATTATCGGATATGCGCGTAGTGAACGCGGATTTGGAGTACATGATAACGGGTCCACGCAAGGAGTTTATTTCAATGGCGTTTCTGGTGATCGGCAATATTCCGCTGTTATATATGCTCAACAAAGCATGGTACAACAGCCTTATGAATACGGTTGTCGGGCAGATCGTGCTTGCAGTTTCGGCGGTCGGGATTTTCATTTCTACGGCAGTTGTCATTAAGCTGACCAAGCCGATTGAGTACAAGAGATAAGGGGGGAGAATATGCAGTTTTTATTATTTATATTCGGCGTTCTGCTTGGAACGGGATTGTTTATGCTCCTTGCGAACGCTTTGAAAATCCCTTATCTGAAAACGTCTAAAGCCGTGATGAACACGGGGCGCGAGGACAAAAAGCTCTCAAAAAATATTGAGGCAATTATGCTCGGCATTGCAGCGAAGCTCGGTAAAATTATCCCGATGGATAAATATAAAAAGTCGCGTTTGGAAAGCACTTTGAAATCGGCGGGAATTAAAATGACGCCCGAAACATTTACGGCGTTATCGTTTGTAAAGGCATTTTCGGTGGCTTTGTTAGCCGTTCCGTGTGCTTTTTTCATGCCGCTGTTAATTCCGTTTTTCGCAATTCTCGCCGTTGCAATCTACTTTCGTGAAAATGGTAAGGCTGATGAAAAAATGAGAGAAAAGCGTGATGCTATCGAGCAGGAGCTTCCCCGTTTTGTGGCGACCGTGGAGCAGGAATTAAAGACCTCCCGTGACGTTTTATCCATTATGGAGAACTTCAAAAAGCACGCGGGAGTGCATTTCGCTTACGAGTTAGATGTAACCTGTGCGGATATGCGAAGTTCCAGTTATGAAGCGGCTTTGACGCGTTTTGAAGCTCGTATCGGATCGGCGCAGCTCTCCGATGTTGTCAGAGGCTTGGTTTCCGTTATCCGCGGAGATGACAGCGCCGTATATTTCAAAATGCTGGCACACGATTTCAAACTCATTGAATTGCAGCGATTGAAAGCAAAGGCAGCGAAAATTCCGCCGAAAATCCGCATTTTCAGCTTTGGAATGTTAATGCTGTTTTTGTTGACTTACCTTGTCGTTATGGGAATGCAATTGCTTGACTCGCTCGGCTCAATGGCTTAACGGGAGGTATGCATGAAAAAATTATTGAAAAGCCGCCGCGGCGAGGGTTATTTCGATATTGTCATCGTTGTGCTTGTCGTGGTAATGGTGGTCGCACTTATAATGGCGGTCGCGCCTGTTGTTTCCGCGAAAATTCAGTTGGATAATTACGCCGATGAACTTGTGAGAGAGGCTGAAATATCCGGCAGGATAGGATCGGAAACCACAGCGAGGGCGCAGGTTCTGACCGAGAGAACGGGGATCGCTCCCAAGATAGAATGGTCGAGAACGGGAAAGGTGCAGCTCAATCAGGAATTCACGGTCACATGCACCTACAAGATGGACATAGGCTTCGGCGAGTTTGGGAGTTTTCCCATAACGCTCACGGCGAAAGCAAGCGGGAAAAGTGAGGCATATTGGAAATGATCAGCAAAATAATTCAATTACTTCGCTCCCGAAAAGCCTATTCCTCTGCGCCTTTGGCGGTTGTAATAGCACTCGCGGGAATGATGTTTTTTGTGGTGCTGTGGCAGATCATAAGGTTGATCACGATTTCGGCGGGAGTAAAGGACGCAGTGCAGTCGGCTGTGATTGCAACCTCGGTTGGGAATTACAGCAATGTCTATGACGGAGTGCGCGAGGGGTATTCGGGCGGGTATCGGTATTCGGGAAATTCGTGGAAAACGGCGGTATCTACAGGTGATGTTTACGGGCGTTTGGATCAGTTGCTCGGATTGCATAGCAGCGGTGGAAAGCACATAAAAACAAATTCCGATGGAAAGGAATATTCAATCTATGGACTGTCAGTAAATGTGGATAATGCGCAGTTTGCTCCTACATCAGAAGATATTCCGCAGTTCTCCGCAACCTCGTATATAACCTTGGAAGTGCCGTTGTCGTTCTGCGGAGATGTGCTTCCGCCGATGAAAATACGACTCTGCGTGAAATCCAAGTACACACCGAAATTCTAACGAATATCCACAGGAAAACAAAAAAGTTTTGTTATTTATGTAGATTTTCCCAAAAACCACTGGATTTAATCTGTGCGGTATGGTAAAATGCAGATAACAACAAAGCACCGACAACGAAAGGACTGGTGATTTTATGACAATGAAAACAAAAAGAGGGTTGGCAATAGGCGGCGGAACGGTATTATGCGCAGTGCTTGCTATACTCATAGCGACACGCTTCACTCCCGAACCCGAAGCGGTCACGCCAAGCACTCCCGAGGTAAGCTCCGAACCTACAATAAGCGTGGAAATATCCACCGCAAAGCGCGAGGAAACCAAGCCGATTGAAATACAGAAGCCCGAAGCGAGTACGGTTATAGAACCCGATAACACGCCCGTCGAAAGTGATCCCGAAAAAGAAGCGGCGAACTTCATCGGGGACGGCGGTATCGAGATCGAGCAGAGCTTCCACGAACCCGAAAAGGATAACGAGCCGCCCGCTCCTCCCGTGATCGAGGACGAAGAAATGCTCACAAATCCCGATAAAGAGCCAACCTATGAACCCGAACAGATAGAGGTCAAGCCGCAGACGGAAGCCCCCTCAAATCCGGCAAATCCTAACATCAACCCCGAAATGCATGGACAGCGAAAAGATGGCATGATCTTTATCAACGGCTTCGGCTGGGTAGTCGATGAGGGCGGCGGTGGAGTATGCGAACCCGCGCCGGATATGTACGAAAACGGCAACAAAATAGGCTACTTCGGATAAACAATAAAAGCGCTGAGTGACAAACTCGGCGCTTATTTTCTTGGAGGTGATTTTTATAAAATTCAAAATGTTTATCGCCGCACTTTTAGCGGCGGTTTTTTGTTTGCAGACGGTAGCATTTGCGGACAGCGGCGGCAATCCGAATATTGATAACGGCGGTGGTGGATTGAAAGACGGCAGCTCCGAAAACTTCTGGAATCCCGGAAATGATGGTGTTCGAGTTACCGTTGTCGATGCGGAAACAGGGACGGTAAAATCCGTCTCGATCGACTACACGAACAGCAACGCAAGCGACATAGAATTCCATTTTGGAAAGAAATGCAAAGCCGATTATGTCGGTGGTGCTTCGCTGAACATAAGTACCGCAAAATATACTTGCAAAGCACCGGAACAGCCTTTACCAACGATTATCAGTGATGGCTCGGGAGCAAGCATTGAGGCAATACGCAGCTACTTCACGGCCGAACAGGTTGTTCGCGGAATATCCGGTCATGTTGGGATTGAGTACGATAAGCTCACCAACGGCGACTATAAGCTGATGGTCGAGCCTATCATGTATATCACTTACAACGGCATCAGGACAGCGATGACAGCTACCGAGGCGGCACTCTACAATATGCAGACGGGCGGCGACCTTATCAATAAAATGGGTCCGCTTTCGCATAAAAATCTGCCGCTGGCGATGTTCCTTGAAAAAGACGATCTCGGTTATACGGCTTGGAACGGGTCGAGGGATTCGTATATGACCGACAGCGATATAATCAATTATTTGGGCGTTGGTATTGTTTCGTTTAAGGAAAAAGAGGAAGAAGTCGAGGTCGCTGCGAGCGATTACGAATACCGTGTTGACACTGATGTTTACACGAGCGTTACCGTAACAGGCGGCGAGCATACTCCCGATAACCCTGTCACGGTGCGGTTTTATATTAAAAACAAGGTATATACCGTGAGCAATATCGTGTACCCCGACGGCGGGTCACAGCTCGTGTGGTGCAAATGGCATACGCCGAACACCGAGCAAACCGTGAATATAAAGGTAACGGTTACGGGTGGCGCTTCAGCGAGCAAGACCAATATAACCGCAAATATTGTGGATTTGAATAAGAACCCTCCGCCCGATCCGACAGCGGATGACCGAAACGACGGCTTCCGCACTCCTGCTGTTCCGAGCAGGGCGCAGAGAACCTCAGCATCGTGGAGCGTTTGGAGAGCAAGATGGATTCCCGATTGGGTATGGATTTCTCGCTGGCGCTGGCATACCATTCATTACTCGGACGGTACAACGGGCGGTTATTGGCAGGACCACGGCTATTGGGAAGATCAGGGCGAGTGGGAGTTTTACACGAATTCTTACTCCGTTTCAATGAACGCTAATATGCGAATCACTTGCGACGAAAAGAACCCGACAGCAAACGGCAGAACCATGAAATCGGGTTATGGAATTAACGAGAAAGTCACGGGATCTGTTTCGGGAAACGGCGAACATACCGCATTGCAAAACGCCGTGACCTATTTCCCCGAATTCTATTACAAGACATATTGGAGATTGCTTGAAAGCACTTCAACAAACGTTTTGGAGTTCAGGAAAAATAAGTACAGCACGTACAACAACCGCACACATTTCACGCCGATCTGGGTGCGCCCGTAAGAGCATAAGCGCAAGCGAAATGTTCGCGGGTTGTCAGTGA
>ERZ777305.2406-NODE-2406-length-16159-cov-6.040052_pt1 | contig 16159 bp, 15 predicted proteins | sample MGYA00374965_ERZ777305 | MGnify/ENA primary metagenome ERZ777305 (study PRJEB29328, sample SAMD00013331) | mouse gut metagenome | study: EMG produced TPA metagenomics assembly of the Metagenome analysis of fecal microbiota from mouse which was promoted... | reverse complement strand
TTGCCCGGGAGGGTACTGTTCTCTTTGTGAACAAAGAGAACCAGAAAAACTTTAGCGGATGCTTGCGCATCCTAAAGCTGCCGGCGGCCCAAATTTCGGACTTTCTTTGGGCCGGGGGTTGTAGCGCACAATAAGGTTTAGCTCGCATTAAGCGCGCTACAACCCCGACCCAAAAGTAATCTCGAAGACTGAGGACTGCGGAGCCTAAGGAGTAGCGTAGCTAACTAAAAGTCTTTTGGGTACCTTTTCTTCAGAAAAGGTACGGTTCCATGCGGGTAGACACAGATAAACGAACGATTAAAACGACATAATCGGATGCGAAAGATTTTACTATTTTCATTATTCCTTATTATCGGGCTCATCGCCTCGCAGATACTGCCGAACACCCTCTCCGAAACCGCCTACCGGGCCTTCAAAGAGACCTCGAACGTTATGCTGTACATCTGCCTCGCCTTCATCATGATCAACGTCGGGCGGGAGTTCGAAGTCGAAAAAGCCCGCTGGCGGAGCTACGTGAGCGACTACTTCATCGCGATGGCCACCGCAGCGCTGCCGTGGCTCCTGGTCGCCGTCTACTACGTCTTCGTGCTGCTGCCCGAGAGCTGTTACGGCGACTGGGGAGCCTGGAAAGAGAGCCTGCTGCTGAGCCGGTTCGCCGCGCCGACCTCAGCCGGGATACTGTTCACGATGCTCGCCGCGATCGGGTTGGGGCGCAGCTGGATTTATCGCAAAATACAGGTGCTCGCCATTTTCGACGACCTGGACACCATTCTGCTGATGATTCCGCTGCAGATCATGATGGTGGGTTTCCGGTCGGAAGTCATTGTGATACTGGCGGTTGTAACCGTCCTGCTGGGCTTCGGGTGGCGGTTTCTGGCCCGGTTCGACATGGGGCAACGCTGGTGGGCCATTCTGCTCTATGCCGTGGGGGTGATCTTCGTGACGTGGCTCGTGAACCGGCTGTTTCATATTCATATCGAAGTCCTGCTGCCGGCGTTCGTCTTAGGGATGGTGATGCGTCACCGGCACATCGACAGCCCGATCGAATACCGCGTGAGCACCGGAATCTCGTTCCTGTTCATGCTGCTCGTCGGGCTGAGCATGCCCTACTTCGCGGGCAGCGAAGCGATGGCGGAATTTTCGGCCTCGTCGGCGGCGGAGGGCGGAGCGCCGTCGATACTCGGCACGCAGCCGATGATGTCGTGGGGGGCGATCGCGGTTCATGTGCTGGTGGTGTCGCTGCTGTCGAACGTGGGGAAGCTGGTGCCGCTGTTCTTCTACCGCGACCGGATGCTGGAGGAGCGGCTGGCGCTCTCGGTAGGGATGTTCACGCGGGGCGAGGTGGGGGCCGGAATTATTTTCATTGCGCTGGGATACGGCATCGGAGGGCCGGCGCTGGTGATTTCGGTGCTGACGCTGGTGTTGAACCTGATCCTGACGGGGAGCTTCGTGGTGTGGGTTCGTCGGCTGGCGGTGCGGGCCTACGGGGAACACGCGGCGTAAACATGAACGAAGGGTTGCTCAATGAGCAACCCTTCGTTATTTAAAAATTACAAATCCTCGCCGTCGGCACGATTGTATTCGTTGTCGTAAAATATAGCAATCCCATATTTTCCGTACAGATGTGTTATCATAAACCAAACAGATTTTTTTACATCCAGAATATCTCCGGTTGACTTCTGACAAAAAGCAGCTTGATATTGTTTCTTATGAACCATTATTTCATAAGAAATATCCTCATTTTCAGGTATTCTATCACTCTGCAACACCACATATTTATCATTATTTTCAAACTGCCTACACAAATTATTAAACCGAATCTGGATAGCCCTTTCATCAACCATATTATCATCAGCTACCATAATCCGGTAAACTTTATTATTATTTGTTGCTACATGAATACTAACATCACGTCCGTTGAATTCCCCTTCCAAAATATCGCTATCATAGGAAGAACTTCGAAAACCTTTTTCTTTCAGTTTACGAATCATCTCGGATTTGGTGCCATCGACCGGAATACCCAGAAAACGGGTCACATCTTTTTGCGCCCATGCGGCGACTGAAAGCAGGAGCAAAAACGTCAGGGTAAATAACTTTTTCATAGCATTTTCTCCGTTCTCCAGCTCCGTAAGAACTTTTTTTATTAAACGACGAAGCGTGGAACTGCCATGCCACGTCTTAGTTTGGAGGTCCTGAGAAAACCCGAGATACAGATGTAGAAATAGCAGCCCACGCTATACGCGTGAGAACCGCTACGCCATCTCTTGTATCTCGTTTTGAAAATTTCTCAGGTTTCCAAACTACAAGACAAGCATAACGCTTCTTATTCATATGTTTGGGAAAGAGTCGCCTCTGTCCGAATACAAAATTAGGTAAAAGTTATCAATTTCGTTTCTCATAGACCCGCAGCCCCACGGCGGGAAGCTCGTCCGCCAGCTGCGCTGCGGGTGGCAGGAGCGGAGCTGCCACTCCCCCGCTCCACGGCACCGTCTCGGCCGGGTAGAGCTCCCGCGCCGAAAGACCCGACGTGAAGACCCGCGCCTCGTCCCACAACCCCGAGCCGAGGAACGACTCCAGCACCCGACGGCCCCCCTCCACAATCAAGGACTGCACCCGATAGGGCTCTCCCGCCAGCACACGCAACACCTCCTCCACCCCGCCGGCGAAACCCTCGACGGCAACCGTCGGCCGCCCGGCGAAACGCGCCCGCGCCTCCGCACACCGCTCCGGCGCGGTGAACAACACCGTCCGCGCCGCGCCGTCGCTGAACAGATGCAGCCCCTCGGGCAACGACAGCCGACGGTCGAGCACCACCCGCAGCGGATTCCGACCCTCCCACGCCCGCACCGTCAGCGACGGGTCGTCCAGCCGCGCCGTCTCCGTCCCGACGAGGATGGCATCCTCTTCGGCCCGCCAGCGGTGCACCAGCACCCGAGCCGCAGGGCCCGTCATCCACGCCGCCGGAACCTCGGGCCCCGGACGGACGGCATCCAGACAGCCGTCCGACGTCTGGGCCCACTTCAGAATCACATACGGCCGCCCCTGATTCTGAGCCGTAAAAAAGCGGCGGTTGAAGTGCAGGCACTCCCGCTCCAGCACCCCTACCCTCACCTCGACGCCCGCCTCGCGCAGCCGAGCCACGCCGCGGCCGCTCACCTCGCAATACGAATCGATGCAGCCCACCACGACCCGCGGTATCCTCTTTTCGACGATGAGTTCGGCGCACGGAGGCGTCCGGCCCCAGTGGCTGCAAGGCTCCAGATTGACATACAACGTGCTGTCGGAGAGCCGTTCCCCGTATCCCCGCCGTTCGGCATCGGCTACGGCGTTCACCTCGGCATGGGGCCCGCCGCACCGCCGGTGCCAACCCTCGCCGATGATCCGCCCGTCGTGCACGATCACACAGCCCACCATCGGATTGGGCGACGCCGTGCCTGCCCCGAGCGACGCCAACTCCAGGCATCTCTGCATATAAACCGTTTCCGTCATAACGGCAAAAATAACCATTCTTTACACGGGATAAAAAACTTTTCCGTCTCTCCCGAGGCGGCTGTACAGAACGTCGGAAGGGCGGAAATGCGTGTCAAAAATGGCACACAAACTCGATCACGGCCTTGCTTTGCTCGGATCGCAGGGGGGTCGCTCCAGGACGGTAGAAGTATTGTTCGTAATTGATCCGGATGTCGGCCTGAAGCTTCGCTGTCCCGAAGCTCAGCGTCAGGCCGCCGGTCAGACGATGCCGCTCGGGATCGTCGACCCGCAGGCTCCCGTCTTCGTCGCGCCCTCCCCGGCTGTGGTCGGACATATAGTCGTAGCGGCCCAGCAGCGAGAGCGAGGAGAGCACGCCCCGCAAAGGAAAGCGGTAGGCGACGAACGCGTCGACGGCATCGACCGGCGGGAAACCGCCGCCGACGTACCGTTTGCGGAGGTATTCGCCCTCGGCGTGCCACCGCCCCGATTCGTAGTACCCGCCGAAGGCATACATGTCGACCTTCGTATCGCCCGCGGCGGCCCGCTGGAAACCGGCCGTCAGATTGACCCGCCGGGCGAGCATCGTCTGGGCCTTGAAGGCGAAATGATAGTCCGACGTCCAGAAATCTTTCTGGTCGGTCAGGCCCGAGCCGTTGAAGACTCCGGCTTCGAGCGTCAGCGGAGAGCGGTCGAAAAAGGTATAGCTCGCGACAGCGCCCACGTCCCGGACGTTCCCGACCTGTTTGGCGATGAACGACCGGTTGGCGAAATACTGCCGGTGGGGCGAACGGTGGGCGTCGATCGTGAAGGGGACGCGCATCTGGCCGACGGTGAACCTCAACCGCCGGGTGGGGTCGAACCGGACGTAGGCGTCGAGCATCCGGATCTTCCCCTCGTCGGAGAGGTCGATCTCCGCCTTGTAGCCGAACCACGGGAACAATTTCCCTTCGATGCCGACCCGGGCGTTCCGAACTTCGAAACGCCCCTGACCGGTCGACGGCTGGTATTCGTACTTGGCCCGAACCGTGGCGTGTATGTCGGGCCGGTAAGAGAGGGAGTCCGCCGCCCGGGACGGAAGGAGGCTGCCGATCGACAGCACGGCACCCAGCAGGGTGAGACGCAGATATCCGTTCATCGGTCAGGCCCTTTCCCCTTCCGCGGCCGCCGCGTACGCCGGCGCCGGGTGGCCGGAGAATTCCGTATCGTGCAGTTTGGCGTAGGCCCGCAGGTATTTGCGGAGGTTCGAGAGCATCTCCCGCGACTCCTGGAGCATGTTGAGATAGACGTACAGGACGGTCATCGCCGCCGGATCGCCCTCTTGGAGCCGGTCGTGCAGGAGGTGGTACATGCCGGAGATCCGGGAGGCGAGGTCGTCGCACCGGCGGCGCAGGGCGGGAATCCGCTCGATGTCGGAAGATCCGAGCAGGGCCAGCGTATCGTCGAACAAACCGGTCACCTGGATGCGGACGCTCTCGAAATCGGCGGCGTAGTCCGGCGAAAGGGGCAGAAAGTTATTCCCGACATGCTCCCGGCACACCTCGGCGATGTGGCGCAGGTTGTAGAGAATCGACATGCAGCTGTTGTTGGCGAGGTGGAACCAGGCGCTCTTCTCGATGGCGACCTCGCGGCCGACCCGGCGCAGGCAGAGGGTCTCTTTGCGGCGGTCGTTCTTCAGGATGCGCTTCCGGCCGACCAGATCGGCTTCCGCCTTGTCGAGCGGGCGGATGGCTTCGCGCAGAAAGGCTTCGGTGATCGTGCCGTAGGCCGTCCGGGCATAGAGGAAAAACCGGCGCTGCCGTTCGGTCATGTAGAGCAGCAGCAGCTCCCAGGTGCGGGTGCGGTCTTCGGTGGTCAGGATGGTCTGGAAGAGGGCGTCGCCCGTCTCTTCGGCCTGCCGGGCCCGGAAGCGGCGGTTGCTCCGCACGATCAGGAATACGGTCAGCAGGGCGAGGGCGAACATCACCCAAAAACCGCCTTTGTGCATGCAGAAGACGACGATGCCGGCGCCGATAAAGGCGGCTCCGGCCGTCAGAAACCAGCCGCCGATGACCGAAATCACGCCCGTGATGCGGAATACGGCGCTCTCGCGGCCCCAGGCGCGGTCGGCCAGCGAGGTGCCCATGGCCACCATGAAGGTGACGAAGGTGGTCGAGAGGGGCAGCTTGAGCGAGGTGCCCAGCGCGATCAGGGCGCCGGCGAGGACGAGGTTCACCGACCCGCGGATCAGGTCGAAAGCGGCTCCCTGCTCCATGACGGTCCGGTCGACATCGAACCGCCGGTGGAACCAGCGCCGCAGACGGGGCGGGGTCACCCGACGGATCCAGGCCAGCAGCGAAAGCGACCACCGCACCAGGCGGCGGGCCAGACGCGAGGAGCCGAACATCTCGTCGCCGCCGTTCTGGCTGCCCAGCCCGATCTCGGTTTTGGTGACATTGCGGGCCTTTTTCGAGGTGGCGAGCGAGACGACCATGATGACGCCGGCGCCGATCAGAAACCCGACCGGCGTATCGGCCGGCCCGTTGAGCGACCCCATCGCGAAGCCGTGCGCATCGCCTGCGCCGTTCGCGACGTAATCCTGATAGGAGGCGAGGCCCGAAAGGGGAACCCCGATAAAATTGACGAGGTCGTTGCCGGCGAAGGCCATCGCGAGGGCGAAGGTGCCCATCAGCACGACGATTTTCAGGACGTTCGCCCCGAGGGCGTGGAGCAGCTGCATCAGGAGGGTGAAACCGGCCAGGCACGAGCCGATGATCAGGAGGGTGTGGGTGTCGATCCACGCTTTGACTCCGGGGGTCATGAAGGTGAGGTCTTTGGCCCCCTTGATCAACAGAAAGTAGACGATGGCGGTGGCGCACAGGCCGCCGAAGAGGCCGATCTTCCACTTCAGACGGCTCCTGTAGTTGAACGAGAAGATCGTCCGGGCGATGAACTGGACGACCGTGCCGAAGAAAAACGCGATGGCCACCGAGAGGAAGATGCCGAGAATCACCGAGAGGGCTTTCTCGGTGTTCAGCAGGTCGCTGAGGCCGAGTCCCGTCGTGTCGGCGGCCATCTTGAGCAGCGAGACGACGAAGGTCGCGCCGAGCAGCTCGAAAACCATCGAGACGGTCGTCGAGGTGGGCATCCCGAGGGTGTTGAAGATGTCGAGCAGGATGACGTCCGTCACCATCACGGCCATGAAGATGCAGAGGAGGTCGTAGAACGAGAACTGCTCGGGCCGGAAGATGCCGTGGCGGGCGATGTCCATCATGCCGTTGCTCATGGCCGCGCCGAGGAAGATCCCGACGGAGGCGACGATCAGAATCCGGCGGAAGGAGGCGGCCCGGGAGCCGATGGCGGAGTTCAGGAAGTTCACGGCGTCGTTGCTCACGCCGACCGAGAGGTCGAAGATCGCCAGCAGAAAGAGAAAAACGACGACGCAAAAAAACAAAATGTCCATAAATCGCTTATTTGGTGTTCGATGCCCCAAAATAAGCGGACGGACATTTCATAAATGTTTCATTCCGATGAAGCTTTCGTGACAGATCGCCTCACTTCGCCAGCATGACAATACTGCCGGCGGTGATCAGCACACTGCCGATCACGACGCGGAGGGTCACGGGCTCTTTCAGCAGGAGGAAGGCGAGCAGCAGGGTGAAGACGACGCTCAGCTTGTCGATCGGCGCCACGCGCGAAACGTCGCCGAGCGAGAGGGCCTTGAAATAACAGAGCCACGAGAGGCCCGTGGCCAGCCCCGACAGGATCAGGAAGAGCCACGATGTCCGTCCGACGGCCCTCACCGTGTGGAGCTGCCCGGTGGCGAAGACGATGCCCCAGGTCAGCAGGAGGACGACGGTCGTGCGGATGGCCGTGGCCAGATTGGAGTCCAGCCCCCGGACGCCGATTTTAGCGAAGACGGCGGTCAGCGCCGCGAACAGGGCGGAGAGCAGTGCATAGAGTTTCCACATGGGTCATTTCCGTTTCAGGGTCAGATGGAAGATCAGCCCGCCGCCGGGCCGGTTCGCGACCGAGATGTCGCCGCCGTGCCACAGAACGGCATTCCGGACGATGGAGAGCCCCAGCCCCGTTCCGCCGGCCTGTCGCGACCGCCCCTTGTCCACGCGGTAGAAGCGTTCGAAAAGGTGGGGCAGGTGTTCGTCTCCGACGCCGCAGCCGTCGTCGGAGAAGGAAAGGGAGACGGTCTCGCTGTCCGAGGCGAGGAGCCGGATTTCGATCCGGCGGCCGCCGGAATAAGCGAGGGCGTTGGCGATCAGGTTCCGGAAGACGGAGGCGAGCAGCGCGGCATGGCCGGCGACGGGAAGGGGGGCCGAGAGGTCGTGCTCGATAACGACTCCCTGACGCCGGGCCGCCGGCTCGAACTCGTCGCACACTTCGACGACGATCTCCCGCAGGTCGACCGCGGTTTTCGCCATCGCCTCGCCGCCGTCGTCCATCCGGGTGATGAGCGACACGTCGGCCAAGAGGTTCTTCAGCCGCTCGCTCTGGGCATAACACCGGGCGAGAAACTCGTCGCGTTTCTCGGGCGCGAGATTCCGGTGGGTCATCAGGGTCTCAAGGCACACCTGCATCGCGGCGACGGGGGTCTTCAGCTCGTGGCTGATGTTGTTCGTGAGCTGTTTCTTGATGCGTATCTTCTCCTGCTCCGCGTGCAGGGCCAGGCGGTGCTGGCGGTCGCGGTCGGCGAGGGCCTGCTGCAGCCGGGCGTAGAGCCGCACGATGTGGCTGGAGATCTCGCCCAGCTCGTCTTTCGGAAAGGGTTCAGTGTCGAAGATGCGCTCGCCGCGTTCGGCCTGCCGGGCGAAGCGGTTGAGCCGCGAGACGTGGAGCCCCACGCGCCGGGTGGCAAAATAGCCGACGAGGCTCATCACGGAGGTCACGCCGATCATGAACCACAGGAAACCGTAGTCGGCCCGGAGCAATACCCGCAGCGATACGGAATACGGAACGGCCGTGCGGACGATCCGGTCGCGCCCCCTGCGGGCGGAGTAGAAATAGGTCTCGCCGGTGCTTTCGCTGTGCCGCCGGAGGGTGTATCCGGAACCGTCGCGGAGGGCGGCGGCGATCTCCGGCCGTTCGAGGTGGTTCTGTCCGGGGAGGGAGTCGAGCGTGTTGTCGTACAGGACATGCCCCCGGAGGTCGATGACGCTGACGCGCAGCCCCTCGACGGAGGCGGCCAGGGTATCGATGCCCTCGGGCGCCTCGCCCCGGTCGAGGGCGCCGAGCAGCGCTTCGTTGAGGGTCTGGAGCCGGCCGTCGAGCTCCCCGGCCTTGAAGCGCCGTTCGCGGTGGTACTGGAAGGCGGCGAAACAGAGCACCATCAGCCACGAATAGACGAGCAGCCACAGAAACAGGCGGCGGTGGAAGGTCGGTCTGTTACTCCCTGAAGCCATAGCCGTATCCCGATCGGGTCACAATATGCGTTCCGTATTCACCGAGTTTGGCGCGCAGGCGAGTGATGTTCACATCGACCACGCGGTCGAGCACCACGGTCTCTTCGGGCCAGACCCGGGCGATGATCTCCTCGCGGGCGAAGATCCGACCGCGGTGGCCGAGCAGCAGGGCCAGAATCTCGAACTCCTTGCGGGGCATCCGGATCTCCCGGCCGCCGATGCGGCACTGCTTCTGCTGCAGGTCCACGACCAAAGCGCCGCAGACGAGTTCTGCGGCGCGACTCTCGCCGGAGGGTTCGGCGGCGCTGCCCGTCCGGCGAAGCACGCTCCGCACCCGGGCCAGCACGTTTTTAATCGAATAGGGCTTGGTGATGTAGTCGTCGGCGCCCAGGTCGAGACCGGCCACCATATCCTCTTCGGAGTCTTTCGCCGTGCAAAAGATAATGGGGATCGAGGCGGTGGCGGGGCTGTTCTTGAGTATCCGGGCCATTTTCACGCCGCTGATCTCTTCCATCATGATGTCGAGCAGGATGAGCGCGTACTGCCGGAGGTCGAAGGTCAGGGCCTCTTCGGCGCTGCGGGCGACATCGACGGCATAGCCGGCGGCCTCCAGATTGAAGCGGAGCGCCTCGCAGAGGGTCTCCTCGTCATCGACGACCAATATGCGCGTTTCGATTCCCATGGTTTTTCCAGTCTCCTGATTTTGCCGGTAAAATTAGTCGAAATAACGAAAGGCCGCACCTTTTGCCCATACGGTTTTTATCGTTACCTTTACGCTAAGATACGACGGCTGTCGCAGACAGGCCGGAGAGTCGCAGTGCCGTTTTGACCTTTTCCGAGACATACAAAACCGCGGTCGCCCGCCTTTCGACCCTTTACGACGCCCGCGAGGCGGCGGCGGTCGTCGGACGGCTGGCGGAAGAGAAGTACGGGTTCGACCGGCTGGCGCGGGTGCTGCGGGGCGACGAGGAGTTCCTGCGGGAGGAGGAGTGGGAGGCCGATCTCCGACGTTTGGAGCGGTGGGAGCCGGTGCAATACGTCACGGGGCGGGAGGAGTTCTGCGGCCGGGTGTTCGAGGTGACTCCCGAGACGCTGATTCCGCGGGGCGAGACGGAGCAGCTGGTGCGGGCGATTCTGGCAGGGCCTTTGCGGCGGCGGGTGCTGGACATCGGAACGGGGAGCGGGGCGATCGCCGTCACGCTGGCGGCGGAATGGGGGACGGATACCTGTGTCGAGGCGTGGGACATCTCGGAGGGGGCGCTGCGGGTGGCGGCTTCCAATGCGGAGGCCGTTGGTGTGGGGGGGCGCGTGCGATTCGTGCGGCGGGATGTGTTGAGCGGCGGGCCATCGGTGCCGGAAGCGGAAAAGTTCGACCTGGTGGTGAGCAATCCGCCCTACGTGCTCGACTCGGAACGGGCCGGGATGCGGGCCAACGTGGTGCGCTATGAGCCGGAGGGGGCGCTGTACGTGCCGGACGACGATCCGCTGCGGTTCTACCGGGCGATCGCGCGGCTGCCGCTCCTGAAACCGGGAGGCGAGCTCTGGTTCGAGATCAACGAACGGTTCGGCCTCCAGACGCAGGAACTGTTGCAGGGGCTGGGCTATGCCGAGGTGCGGGTGATGCGCGACCTGCACGGCCGCGACCGGTTCGTGCGGGCGACATTCATATCGGAAAACAAGTAACGCTATGGTCTACTACGGCGACGAAGAGTTCGGCTACGACCGCCACCCGAGGCGGCGGAGGCTCGAAAACATCGACTTCTCGAAACCGGCCAAGACGCCGGAACGCGCCCTGGAATCGCTGATGCTCAGCTGCGCGAAGAGCGAACGGTGCATCAGCGACATCCGGCGGTCGCTCTTCCGGTGGCGGATGAACAAGGAGGACTACGACCCGATCATCGAACGGCTCGTCCGCGAGAAGTTCGTGGACGAGGAGCGCTATGCCCGGGCCTATGTGCGCGACAAGATGAGCTGCGCCAACTGGGGGCGGCGGCGCATCGAGCTGGGGCTGAAGGCCAAGGGGATTCCGAAGGAGATCATCGCCGAGGCGCTGCAGCAGATCGAGCCGGAGCGCCAGACGGAGAAGCTGGAGCTGATCCTCTACCGTCGGCTGCTGCGCGAGCGTGACCGGGCGAAAAGCGCCTACGCCCTCCGGACGCGACTCTTCCGGTGGGCCATGGGGCGGGGATACGACTACGCCGAGATTCAACGGATGCTGGAACGGATACTGGCCCCGGACTACGATCCGGGCGAAGACTTTACACGATGGTAATCGACTGGAAACGGCTGTTTTTCATGGCGGCGGCGACCGTCTGGGTCGCCGCGCAGGCTTTCGGAACGGGAAAAGGAACAACGGTCTACGGGGCGGAGTACTACCGCTCGCCGGTGGGGTTCGCGATCCAGCTAGCGGGGAACGTGGGCGAGATCCGCTCGGGACACTTCCACACGGGGCTCGACATCCGGGCGCTGCAGGGGCCGGGCAGTCCTGTCTATGCCGCGGCGGACGGCTTCGTCTCGCGCGTGGGGGTCTCGCCGACGGGGTACGGGCATGTGCTCTACGTGACCCATCCGAACGGCGAGACGTCGGTCTACGGACACTTAGAGAGCTTCGAACCGCGCATCGCGCGGTGGGTGCGGAGCCAGCAATATGCCAAGCGGTCATTCCGCGTAGACCTCTACCCGGCGAGCGGGCAGTTCCCGGTGAAACAGGGCCAGCGGATCGCGGCGCTGGGCAACACGGGCTCGTCGGGCGGGCCGCACCTCCATTTCGAAATCCGGGACGCCTACGGACGGTCGCGGAACCTGATCGCCGAGGGGGTTTTCAGCGTGCCCGACCGGATTCCGCCGACGGTGAGCCGGGTCTTGCTCTACGAGGTCGACTCGGTGGCGGGAGCGCCTCGCCGGCGGCTGCGGCAGGCGGTGGCGGTGCGGACACTGCCGGACGGGACGACACAGCCGGAGGACTCGGTGCTGAGGCTCCACGGGGCGGGGTATCTGGCCTACGAGGTGATCGACTACAAGGAGGGGCGGTCGAATACGATGGGGGTCTACAGCCTGCGGCAGACGATGGACGGGGGACGCCACTTCAGCTTCCGGCTCGACCGGATCGACTTCGCGACCAACGGCTATGTGGCCGCTTTCGTCGACTATCCGGAGAACCGCCGGGCGCGGCGGACGTCGGTGCTGCGGGCTTACGTCTCGCCCAACAACCGGCTGGCGAGCTACGGGCCGGAACGGCGGTTAGGCGACGGGACGATCCGGGTGGCCGATTCGGCGGAGCGGCGGGTCGAGACGGTGATCCGCGACGACGCGGGGAATGCGACGACCCTGAAATTCAGCATTGTCCGGGGCGAGCCGATGCCGGAGACCGAGGAGCCGCAGGGGCGGGGGGGGATGTGGTGGAGCGGGGCGCAGTTCCGGCTGCCGGGGGCGACGGTCGACATCCCGGGGCGGGCGCTGTACGAATCGATGGTGCTGGAGGCGGGGCAGGATACGGTGGCGGGGCGGCCGGTGGTGCGGATCGGGTCGGAAGATGTGCCGCTACAGCGGGCGGCGACAGTTTCGCTGGCGGCGGACAGCGTGCCGGCTTCGCGGCGGAGCAAGCTGGTCGTGGCAGCGGTCGACGACCGGGGACGGCTTTCGAGCATGGGCGGGGGATGGGATGCGGAGACGCGGCGGGTGACGGCGCAGGTGAAGCGGCTGGGGTGTTTTGCCGTGGCGGCGGACACGCTGGCGCCGGTGGTGACGGCGGCTTTGGCTTCGGAGGGCCGGATTCCGGCAGGCCAGACGGTGCGGTGGCGGGCGACGGACGACCTGTCGGGCATCGTGCGCTACTCGCTGACGGTGGACGGCCGGTGGGAGCTGCTGGCGTGGGATCCGAAGAGCCGCACGCTGGAGTACGTGCCGCAGCGGGCGGCGGCGGGGGCGGAGACGCGACACCGCCTGGTGGTGACGGTGGGCGATGCGAAGGGAAATGTAACGACTTGGAAAGGGACATACATATGGTAAATCCGAAAATCGAAGTGTGCGCCAACTCGGCGGCGAGCTGCGTGACGGCGGAGCAGGGAGGGGCCGTGCGGGTGGAGCTCTGCGCAGGGATTCCGGAGGGGGGCACGACGCCGAGCTACGGCGAGATGGTGACGGCCCGCCGGGCGATCGGGATTCAGCTGAACGTGATTATCCGGCCGCGTGGGGGCGACTTCCTCTACACGCCGGCGGAGATGCAGACGATGCTCCTCGACATCGAGGCGGCCAAGGCGGCGGGGGCGGACGGGGTGGTCTTCGGCTGCCTGCGGGCGGACGGGACGATCGACGTGGAACGGAACGCGGAGCTGATGGCGGCGGCGGGAGGCCTCTCGACCACGTTCCACCGGGCTTTCGACGTCTGCCGCGACCCGTTCGGGGCGCTGGAGGAGATCATCGCGCTGGGGTTCGACCGGATTCTGACCTCGGGACAGGAGGCCAGCGCGCCGGCGGGTTCGGCATTGATCGCCGAGCTGGTGCGCCGGGCGCAGGGGCGGATTATTATTATGCCGGGGTGCGGGGTGAACGAATCGAATGTGGCGCAATTGGCGCGGGCGACGGGGGCCGAAGAGTTCCACATGTCTGCGCGGCGGCGGGTCGAGGGGGGGATGGAGTACCGCAACGAGCGGGTCTCGATGGGCGGGACGGTGACGGTCGAGGAGTTTGCACGGGACATCACGGATCCGGAGCGGGTGGCCCGGTCGATCGAGGCGTTGCGGCATGTATGACCTGATTGTCATAGGCGGCGGGCCGGCGGGCCTGATGGCGGCGGGACAGGCGGCGGCATATCTCGGCGGGCGGGGGCCTGTGCTGCTGCTCGAAAAGATGGAGAAGCCGGCCCGCAAGCTGCGGATCACGGGCAAGGGGCGGTGCAACGTGACCAACGACCGGCCGCGGGAGGAGTTCCTCGCGAAGGTGCGACAGGGGACGGACTTTTTCCGGACGGCGTTCGAGGCGTTCGACAACCGGGCGGCCATCGAGTTTGTCGAGCATGAACTGGGTGTGCCGCTCGCACACGAGCGGGGCGGACGGATTTTTCCGGCTTCGGGACGGGCGTGGGACGTGGCGGAGGCGTTGGCGGCGTGGGCCGTTTCATCGGGGGCGGAAATTCGGTGCCACGCAGCGGTCGGGGAGCTGACGATAGCGGACAACCAAATTCAGGGGGTGATGCTGGAGTCGGGAGAGCGGCTCGAAGCGCGGGCGGTAGTGCTGGCGACGGGCGGAGTGAGCTATCCGACGACGGGCTCGACGGGCGACGGACACGAGATGGCGGACGCAGCGGGACACTGCATCGAGCCGCTGAGACCGGCTTTAGTGCCGTTGGAGGTGGCGGTTCCGGGAGGACTGAAGGGGCTGATGCTGAAGAATGTAGAACTCTCTTTGTGGGTGGACGGCGCGGTGGCGGAGCGGCGGTTCGGCGAGATGGAGTTCACGGCGGAGGGGATTGCGGGCGGAGCGATCGTCCTGCAGGTAAGCCGGACGGCGGTGGACGCGCTGATCGACGGGCGGCGGGTCGAGCTCGCGGTGGATCTGAAACCGGCCCTCTCGGCGGAGAAGCTGCGGAACCGCATCGGACGGGAGGTCGAGGCGCTGGGCGGGAATGCAACAACTAAAGTCCTATTACAGAAGCTATTGCCCGCACAACTGCGGGCGGTCATCGCGCGGGCGGCGGGGCTCTCTTTATCGAAGCCGGCGGGTTCTCTGTCGGCAGCGGATTGCGGGAGGCTCGTCTGTGCTTTGAAAGAATGGCGGATTCCGGTGTGGGATTATCGGCCGTTCACGGAGGCGATCGTGACGGCGGGCGGGGTCGACCTTTCGGAGGTCGACCCGCTGACATTGGCTTCGCGACGGGTCAGGGGGCTCTACTTCGCAGGCGAACTGCTTGATATCGATGCGGATACGGGAGGATACAACATCCAGATCGCTCTCTCGACGGGCTGTCGGGCGGGGCGGTCGGCGGTGGCGCAAACAAATCGCAAATGACAGTATATCAACTCTATACACGTCTTCGACACGCACTCACGGCACGGCACTGGCGGGGACACGGCATCCACTCGCCGATGATGTACCGTTTCGTGCGCGAGGTGGTTCTACCGCATCGGCGGAAGCGGTTGCCGGAGGTCATTGCCACTCGATACGGAGCTGAAAATGTGAAATTTGTGCGTTCCGTAGCGGAAGTGACGGACGGGGAAGAAGTAAAGCGGGTGGTCTGCCTGTGCGAACCGTTCCGCACGGCGTGGGAACGGCGCGATTTCGAACGCTGGTATGCCGAGACGCACGTCGTGGCGGCTCACCTGCAAGGCCTCCTTGTGTTGTTTTTCGACCCGAAACTGCAAAAACAATTTTTCCGAATCCGGAATTAACCTTAATCCATTCACAACCAGTGACTATGGAGAACCGAGAACCGATCATTTCGATCGACGACATACACAAGACTTACGAGGTGGGCGACCAACCGGTACACGCGCTGGACGGGGTCGACCTGACGATCTATCGCAATGACTATGTGGCGATTATGGGCCCGTCGGGATCGGGAAAATCGACCCTGATGAACATGCTGGGGTGTCTCGATACGCCGACCTCGGGACGCTATGTGCTGAACGGCACGGACGTGAGCGACATGGACGAGGACGAGCTGGCCGAGGTGCGCAACAAGGAGATCGGTTTCGTGTTCCAGACGTTCAACCTCCTGCCGCGTTACACGGCGGTCGAAAATGTGGCCGTACCGCTGGTCTACGCGGGGATCGCGAAGTCGCGGCGGCTGCGGCGGGCCGAAGAGGCGCTGCGCAGCGTGGGGCTCGAAAACCGCATGGAGCACCGGCCGAACGAGATGAGCGGGGGGCAGCGTCAGCGGGTGGCGGTGGCTCGGGCGCTGGTCAACGATCCGTCGATCATTCTGGCGGACGAACCGACGGGAAACCTCGACACGAAGACGTCGATCGACATCATGCGCCTCTTCGAAAGGATCTATCGGGAGGGAAACACGGTGATCGTGGTGACGCACGAGGAGGACATCGCGCGCCATGCGCGTCGGATCGTCCGGCTACGCGACGGCCGGATCGAGTCGGACGAACCCAACCCGACGCCGACGCTCGGAAATGAATAAGCCTCTGGGCGGCCCTACTCTGCCACTCTTTTTCTATTTTGCCGGTCTGGTTTTCCGGTCTGACTTTACGTGGGACGCTGAAACCCCGTTAAAAGGGACCTTCCCCTATTACTCAGACGGTGTGGAGGGGGAATCTTACGGAAAAGGCGATTACAAGGCGACCAACGGT
>ERZ777305.2404-NODE-2404-length-16164-cov-23.782792_pt1 | contig 16164 bp, 13 predicted proteins | sample MGYA00374965_ERZ777305 | MGnify/ENA primary metagenome ERZ777305 (study PRJEB29328, sample SAMD00013331) | mouse gut metagenome | study: EMG produced TPA metagenomics assembly of the Metagenome analysis of fecal microbiota from mouse which was promoted... | reverse complement strand
AGGACCCCAACATTAAAAGTGTTGTGCTCTACCAGCTGAGCTAGCGAATCTCCTTAAAAGCGATGCAAAGGTAGAGAGTTTTTTTTAACCTTGCAAGTTTTCTGCGGTGTTTTTTTGAATTTATTTTTCCGCAGCCACCCATTCCGCTGATTTTCTTGTATTTATATCTGTCATTATTTTTATGCCGTAGTTAATGCAGTAGCTCCTTTTATTCAATAATGGGAGTTACATCTACAAGGTAACCGCACAAAAATTTTGCTTCAAGCAACATTTCGGTCAAATAAACCTAAGGTTGACCGGCTATGTATCGGCTGTTCTTTGTTCTCCTTGCCATCTTCAACACATCGCCAACCCATATAGGCATTTTGAAAGATGAATTTTCGGGGCTTCTCTTTTTTTGTGTATATTTGCAGTGCGTTAATGGAACCGCCGATACCCGGTGGGGCTTGATTATACGAAATCTATAAATAATTAAATATAATTGATTATGGCATTTGAATTCACTGATGCAAACGTAAAAGAAATCATCGCCTCCGGCGAGCCTGTTGTTGTTGACTTCTGGGCTACTTGGTGCGGCCCCTGCATGCGATTGGCTCCTGTTATCGATGAGCTGTCGTCTGAGTATGAAGGTAGGGTTAAAATCGGCAAGTACAATATCGAAGAGGAGAATGAGTTAAGTACCGAGTACCGCATAATGTCAATTCCCACTATTCTGTTTTTCAAAAACGGAGAGCAGGTTCGCGATTTGCGTTTGGCAGGCTCGCAGACAAAAGCTACTCTTCAAGCCAATATTGAAAAATTGCTCGCGTTATAATTCTGAGTAGTTACAATAAAAAGTCCTCCGTCATTGTTCTCTTAAGAGTTTAATGACTGAGGACTTTATTTTGTCTATGTTCGTGTTATTCTTTACACGAAACGGCGTATGCCCATGATATGACGCACTTCGGCAAGTGTTTTTGCGGCTCTTTCTCTTGCTTTTTCCGCACCTTGTTTTACAATACGCGCAATTGTCGCTTCATCGCCTTGCAGGTCAAGAATGCGTTCTCTTATCGGAAGTGTTATTTTGAGAATGTCTTCTGCCAGTTGTTTCTTCAAGTCGCCGTAACGTATTGAGCAATCGGCATAGGCATTACGGTATTGCGTTACTATTTCCGGTGCCGATGTCAGTTCAAGAAGGGTAAATAGGTTTTCCACAGGCTGACTCACCGGCTGGTTGGGTTCTTTGGGACCTTCGTCTGTGACAGCGCGCATCACTTTTTTTCTCAGTGTCTTTTCGTCGTCAATCAGGTATAGGCAATTGCCTTCGCTTTTGCCCATTTTGCCGGAGCCGTCCAGTCCGGGCACCTTTACAGGCGCGCCTCCGAAGTCAAAGTTTTGCGGTTCGGGGAAGAGGTCTACGCCATAGAACGAGTTGAATCGGCGCGCAAACCGTCGTGTGAGTTCAAGATGCTGCTCCTGGTCTTTACCTACAGGCACTTTATTGGCTTTTTGAATGAGGATATCCACAGCCATCAGTGTTGGATAGGTAAGCAGCCCCGCGCTTACGCGCTTGTTTGAGTCGTTGCCTATTATTTCATTCTCAATATCGTCACGGTCGCTTTTAATGCCAAGCTGTTTACGGGCTTTGTCCTTGAACGATGCCGTACGCATGAGTTCTCCAATGCCTACATGCATATTCAGCAGCAGATACATTTCGCTTATTTCAGGCACATCACTCTGCACGAATATGGTTGCTTTTTCGGGGTCGATACCAGCCGCAAGATATTCGGCTATGATGTTTTTCACATTGGCGTGAAGTTTGTCGGGGTCGGTAGAGGTAGTGAGCGCGTGCAGGTCGGCGATGAAAAACATGCTGTCGTAGTCGTCCTGCATTCTCACAAATTTACTCAGGGCTCCGAAATAGTTACCGAGGTGCAGGTTTCCGGTAGCGCGTATGCCGCTAAGAACAATTTCTTTCTGACTCATTATATAAAAGTAGGTGTCTAAATTTTCAACAGTAAACTGCGTGCAAAATTAGCAAATATAAGCCTAATGTCAATAGTTGTTCAAAGGGAATTAAGCAAATCAAGTTTGCCGTCCGATATAAGTTTGAGTATCAATTCGCCAAATAGAGTATTTTGCCATGCGAACCATGACCGTGTATAGTTTTCGGAATCGTTCACATCGAAGCTCTCATGCATAAATCCGGTTCCGGCATCTGTTTCCATAAGCATTCTGACACACTGCGCAATCTCGCTGTCGTCTGTAGATGTGAATGCTTTCATCATGATACTCATGGGCCACGCCATCGAATATCCGACATGGGGACCGCCTATACCTTCGCCGTCTTTGCCTGAAAAGAAGTATGGGTTTGACTTGCTCCACACAAGCCTGCGTGTGTTCTGATAAACAGGGTCATCAAGGTCAACATCTCCCAGATACGGCATAGCGAGCAGCGACGGCACATTGGCATCATCCATAAGAAGCCGGTTGCCAAAACCGTCTACTTCATACGCATAGACCTTTCCATACTCGGGGTGATCGCAAACCGCATATTCACGCAAGGCGTTTTCCACCTCATCCGCAAGCGACTCACAAGCTTCTGCCCTGCCATTGTCGGCATTGACCGACTTGAGAATTTCCGACATTTTTCGCAGCGATGTCACTGCGAAGAAGTTAGACGGAACAAGATACTGCAAGGTTGTTGCGTCGTCGCTCGGTCTGAAACAGGACACAATGAGACCGCATCCGCTCACAGGCGCCCCCCAGCCAACATTGTTGAGCGTATCAAGAGCCCGGTCGGTTTTTCTGAGGAACCGGTACGGTCCTTTGGGGTCTTCCTTGCGCTGTTGCGCCCTGAATGTATCAAGAATCAAGTCTACGGCTTCAAGCCAACGTTCGTCAAACACCGAAGTATCGCCTGACCGTTTCCAATACTCGTAGGCAAGCCGCACCGGGTAACACAATGAGTCTATCTCCCATTTGCGTTCATACACCTCCGGCACCATTCTGGTAAAGTCGCTCTGCCACTCCCCTCCTTTGGGTCCGTCATTGAAAGCATTTGCATAAGGGTCTATTACAATACATTTCAGCTGCCGCCTGATAGTACCGGCTATCATATCCTTCAAGGCGGAATCTTCATTGACAAATTGCAGATACGGCCATACCTGAGCGGCAGAGTCTCTCAGCCACATTGCATGAATGTCGCCTGTAATGACGAAAGTATCCGGCTTGCCGTCTTCCGCTTCGGGAGTAAAGAATACGGTTGTGTCAAGTGTGTTCGGAAAACAATTTTCAAACATTGCCGCCAGCTTGGCATTTTTAAGCAGGCTCTTGACCTTATTCACCTGCCGTTCTACCGCTTCAGATCTAAACAGGCGCTCTGCCACCGGCGGTCTTTTGCCAGTCACTGCAACATTGTCTGCCGGGCATTCCAAAGCTCTTGCCGGCACACATGGCAACACTGCCAGCACAGCTGCAATCAGATAGTTATTCATGGCATCGGTTTATTTGTGTTACAGCAGTATCCATTCAGTGATTAGCGACATAATCGGCAATCCAGTCGGCAACCGCTTGTGTTCCATAAGATTTTTCTCCCTCAATCTGAATATCGGGCGTGCGCACGCACCTGTCAAGCGACTCGTTCACGGCACGCCTCACAGCCGCAGCCTCCTGTGTCAGATTAAAATAGTCAAACAACATTGCTACCGAAAGAATCTGTGCCACAGGATTAGCGATGTCTTTTCCTGCCGCCTGAGGCCAAGAACCGTGAATAGGCTCGAACACTGGTGTACTTTCTCCGGTGCTTGCCGAAGGCAGCAGCCCCATGGAGCCGGTTATAACACTTCCTTCGTCCGTGAGGATGTCACCAAAGGTATTTTCCGTCACCATGACATCAAAGAACTTAGGGTTCTGAATCATGCTCATCGCGGCGTTGTCAACATACATGGAATCCGTTGTCACATCCGGATATTCCGCCGACATTTCTTTTGCGACTTTGCGCCAGAGACGGCTTGACGCCAAAACATTGGCTTTGTCAACCACTGTCAGATGCTTGCGTCTGCGCCGGGCGTAATCATATGCCACTCTCAGAATCCGCTCTATTTCGTGGCGGGTGTAGGCGCAGGTGTCATACGCCTCATCATCACTTTCAAACTTTTCGCCGAAGTACATACCTCCTGTAAGTTCGCGGATACACACGAAATCCGCGCCTTCCACCAACTCTGGACGCAACGGCGACTTATGAACAAGACATTCGAATGTTTCAACAGGACGGATATTCGCATACAAGCCAAGTTTTTTCCGCATGGCGAGCAAACCCTGTTCCGGACGAACCTTTGCATCCGGATTATTGTCAAACCGCAAATCGCCGACTGCAGAAAACAGCACTGCATCCGCATCACGACAAATCTCATATGTCTCTTCCGGGAAAGGGTTGCCGGTAGCATCTATTGCCGCCGCGCCCACGAGCGCGGGTACGAATGTCACATCATGACCGAATTTGTCACACACCGCTTTCATAACCTTGACACCCGCACGCGATATTTCGGGTCCTATGCCGTCGCCGGCGAGTACTGCTATATTTAGTTTCATAATATTATCTGTTTTTGGATTCCCATGCCTCAATGTCGCCCTTGTGTGCCAGAAGATAGCCTATGTCGTCAAGACCTTCCATCAGACATTGTTTTTTATACGGATTGATATCAAAAGACTCACTGCGCCCGGTGACAAGGTTGGTGAGTGTCTGTCCGGGAAGATCAACTTTCACCTCCGCCAAGGGGTCAGCGTCAATCGTATCGAACAATTCTGTCAGAAAATCCTGTGTCACAACTACCGGAAGCACAAAATTGTTAAGTTCGTTATTCTTGTGAATATCGGCAAAAAAACTTGATATTACCACCCGGAACCCGTAATCGGCAATAGCCCAAGCGGCATGTTCGCGACTTGAACCGCAACCGAAGTTTTTGCCCGCAACCAAAACGCACCCGCTATAAGCGGGGTTATTCAAAGGGAAATCGGCTATCGGATTATTATCGGCGTCAAACCGCCAGTCCCTGAACAGATTTTCGCCAAAGCCTTCGCGGGATGTGGCTTTCAGAAAGCGTGCGGGTATAATCTGGTCGGTATCAATATTTTCAATTGGCAGCGGCACACAGCGAGACTGCACTATATCAAATTTACGATTCATAAAAACACTCTCTTTTGACATTATTTACGCGGATCTTTTATAACCCCCGACACAGCCGCCGCCGCCGCGACAAGCGGACCGGCAAGAACCGTTCGCGCTCCAGGACCCTGCCTGCCTTCGAAATTGCGGTTTGATGTAGACACAGCGAGCTTACCAGCCGGCACCTTATCATCGTTCATGGCAAGGCAGGCTGAGCATCCGGGCTGACGCAATTCAAAACCGGCATCTTCCAGAATCCGGTCAATCCCCTCTGCTTTAATCTGTTTTACTATCGCCCACGAGCCTGGCACAAGCCAAGCTGTAACTCCGTCGGCTTTTTTCTTGCCCTTCACATAGCTGGAAAATACTCTGAAATCCTCCAGCCGCCCGTTTGTACAACTTCCCAAAAACACATAGTCTACCGGCGTGCCTTCAAGAGACTGTCCCGGCTCAAAGCCCATGTACTCAAGAGATTTTTCAAAGGAGGCACGCGCCGCCGGGTCTTCCGGAGGTGCAGGTACTTTTTCAGAGATGCCTATACCCATTCCGGGATTTGTGCCGAATGTGACACGCGGTTCTATTTCAGCAGCATCAAAAGCCACCTCTCTGTCAAACACAGCATCCGCATCTGACGGCAGGCTTTTCCAATACGCTACAGCCGCATCCCATTCAGCTCCCTTGGGAGCGTATTCCCTGCCTCGCAGATATTCTATGGTAGTGTCATCGGGAGCTATCAGACCACCGCGCGCCCCCATCTCTATTGACAGGTTGCACAATGTCATGCGCTGCTCCATGTTCAAAGCCCTTATTGCTTCTCCGGCGTATTCCACAAAGTATCCGGTGGCTCCGCCGGTAGTCATTTTTGCGATTAGGAACAATGCGATATCCTTTGCTGTCACTCCCTCCCCGAGGGTTCCGTTCACGGTGATTCTCATTGTTTTGGGACGAGGCTGTAAAATGCACTGTGTGGCAAGCACCATCTCCACCTCGGAAGTACCTATGCCAAACGCCACCGCACCCACAGCGCCGTGAGTAGATGTGTGGCTGTCACCGCACACAATTGTATAGCCGGGAAGCGTGAGTCCGTTTTCCGGACCTATTACATGAATTATCCCATTTTTCTCATGACCTATGCCGAAAATTGTCAGCCCGAATTCCGCCGCATTACGTTCGAGAGTCTCGACCTGGTTGCGCGAAACAGGGTCAGCTATAGGCTTGTCCTGACCGGCAGTAGGGATATTATGATCCGGCGAACATATTGTTCGCTCCGGTCTGAAAACACCCAGACCTCTGTGCCTGAGCCCGTCAAACGCCTGAGGGCTTGTCACCTCATGACAATAATGGCGGTCTATGTACAATTGAGTGGGGCCGCCGGCGATATCCGACACCGTATGCGCGTCCCATATCTTGTCAAATAACGTTTTTCCCATAGCTATCATCTAACAAACTTGTTAATGGCGTCCAGAAACGCCTCCGCACTTGCCGCCACAATATCTGTATTGGCTGAAAATCCGTAATATGGCTGCCCGTCATACTCAACTGTCATGTGCACCTTGCCCACATCGTTGGAACCCTTGTTTATAGCCTGTATGAGAAACTCTTTCACAAGCATGTTGCGGCGTATTATATTCTTTATGGCAGACAGCGCAGCATCCACAGGCCCGTTTCCGGAAGCACACGACTCGAATTTCTCGCCGGCTATATCAAGCCCGACACTCGCCACCGAATGTATGCCCACCCCGGATGTCACCTGCAGGTAGTCCAGTTTTATTCTGCGGTTGGCGGCAGTATGCTTGCCCGCAAGCATGAGCACATCGTCGTCGTTCACCTCTTTCTTTCGGTCGGCAAGTTTCAGGAACGCCTCGTATGCTTTGTCAAGCGCGTCCTTGTCAAGGTCTACGCCCAGCACATGCATCCTGTGCTTGAGCGCGGCTCTGCCGCTACGGGCGGTAAGCACAATGGAATTTTCGTCAATACCCACATCCTTGGGGTCAATAATTTCGTAACTCTCCCTGTTTTTCAGCACCCCGTCCTGGTGGATTCCGCTTGAATGAGCGAAGGCATTGCGCCCCACGATAGCCTTGTTGGGCTGTACCGGCATATTCATAAGGCTCGACACCATGCGGCTCGCGCCTGTAATTTTCACTGTGTTTATATTGGTGTCTATGCCCAGCTCCTTGTGAGAGCGCAGCGTCATCACCACCTCTTCAAGCGAGGTATTTCCGGCACGCTCGCCGATGCCGTTTATCGTAACCTCCGCCTGACGCGCACCGCCGATAATTCCGGCTATGGTATTGGCTGTAGCCATGCCGAGGTCATTGTGGCAGTGTGTGGCAATGGTGACATTGTGTATGCCGTCAACATGCTCTACAAGATATTTTATCTTGGCTTGAAATTCCGAAGGCAGGCAATAGCCGGTGGTATCCGGAATATTCACTACCGTGGCTCCGGCTTTGACAACAGCTTCAATAACACGGGCAAGATATTCATTGTCAGTCCGTCCGGCATCCTCAGCATAGAACTGCACATCCTCCACAAATTTCTTGGCATACCGTACCGCCGCGACCGCCCGCTCTATGATTTCCTCGCGGTTGCTGTTAAACTTATAGCGTATATGCGAATCGGAAGTGCCTATGCCGGTGTGTATGCGTTTGTGCTTGGCATATTGCAGCGCTTCAGCCGCTACCTTGATATCATTTTCTACAGCTCTGGTCAGCGCACAGATAGTAGGCCATGTCACAGCCTTGCTTATCTCTACCACCGAATTGAAATCGCCCGGACTTGACACAGGGAAACCCGCTTCGATGACATCAACGCCAAGCTCTTCAAGAGTGCGCGCCACCTCGATTTTCTCCACTGTGTTAAGCTGGCATCCCGGCACCTGCTCGCCGTCGCGCAGCGTGGTGTCAAAAATATATAGTCTGTCGCTCATAAGGGTCGTTTTGATTCTATGTGTAATTATTTTTGCCTATGAAGCTACAAATTTAAAGTTTTCGCCACTCTTAGCCAAACAAATTAACACATTTGACCCAAAATTTACTCTAACAAGCCCGGTATCGCATCATCCACGCCAATCTATTATAGCCCCACGACCTCTTTTCAGTCTTCTGAACGGTCTATAGGAAGAGGACGACGAAACTCCTCTTTAAAAGATATAAGAGTTTCGGTTCTGCCCGCGCCCACAGCCTGAAGAGGCCCGTGTATCAGCTGAAGCAGATGGTCGTTGTTGCGCGCATACAGCTTTACAAGAAGGTCGTACTTGCCAGTTGTGAAATGACATTCGACTATCTCGGGAATCTTGTACAGTTCATTGACCACACTGCCGTAGCTGCCGGGGTCTTTTAGAAAAAAACCGATATACGCGCAGGTTTCATAGCCTGCCGATGACGGGTCTACAAGTGTCTCGAAGCCGTTTATAACACCGGAAGACGTAAGTTTCTGTATGCGCTGGTGGATTGCCGCGCCGCTCACCCCGCACTCTCTTGCTATCTCAAGAAACGGTATGCGTGCGTTTTCAGACAGCATCCGCAATATTTTTTTATCAAGTTTGTCAAACTGTATTCGTGGCATATTGCTAATTTTGTTGCAAAATTAAAAATTATTGGATTCAACGCCAAAAAGCGCCTCCGAACCGACATGGTCTGAACAGCGTTTAGATTATGTTCAACTATTTGTTCTCAGGTAAGTGAACGAGTTTCACTTACTATCGTTTAAATTTGATTACATACTTATTCATCCTCACTTTATATGCGTGCCAGTATTAAAACCATTATCGCTTGCCTGATGTCGCTTTGCGTAGCTACAATGCAAGCCGCCATGCCTGCCGACACAATCGCCTGTGGAAAGCCTCAGGCCGTCGGGCTCGTATTGAGCGGAGGCGGCGCCAAAGGCATCGCCCACATAGGCGTGATACAGGCTCTTGAAGAAAACAACATACCGATTGACTACATAACCGGCACATCCATGGGCGCTATTGTCGGCGGTCTTTACGCCTGCGGTTACACCCCTGCCGAAATGATGCAACTGATTAAATCCAAAGGATTCGCCTATTGGAGTACCGGAAAAATAGACCCCACACTCACTTATTATTATGCAACAGCCGACCCCACTCCGGCGCTCGTTCATTTCAATCTCGGCGACAAAGGCGATGCCTCGGGGTTTCTGCCCACAAGCCTTATAAACCCGTTGCCGATGAACTTCGCATTCATGGAACTGTTTGCGGCGTATTCGGCTCAATGCCGCTACAATTTCGACAACCTGTTCGTGCCGCTGCGCACTGTCACATCAAACGTTTACTCAAAACGAAAAATTGTACTCGGCTCAGGCAGCCTCGGCGATGCCATCAGAGCCTCAATGAGCTTTCCGCTTGTGTTCCGCCCCATAGAAATAGACAGTGTGCTGGTCTATGACGGCGGCATATACGACAACTACCCGTTTAATGTCATGCACACCGACTTCGCCCCGGACATAATGATTGGCTCGAATGTGTCCGGACCTGACGGCAAGCCGAAAAGCAATGACCTGTTCCAGCAGCTTGAAGACCTGATAATACAAAATAACGACTACTCAATGCCTGACGACTGGGGTGTAAGCATGAACGTGCCTGTGCGCATGTTCGGAATACTCGACTTTGAAAAGGCAGACACCATATATAAAATAGGCTACAACACGGCTATGCAGATGATGGACTCCATCAAGACCCGCATTACAGCACGCACCCCACCAGAGGTACGCAACCTCCGAAGGCAGGTTTTCAAATCACAGACCCCATTTGTGCGATTCGACAACGTGACCGTCAAAGGAGGCACCGACTCGCAGAACGAATACATCAGATACCTCTTCACCCACAACAACCCTGACACTTTTGGGCTTGCCCGTGCTAAAGACTCTTACTACAGAGCCATAACCCCGGGAAAACTCGAAAACCTTGTACCAAAAGCTACATTAAACGACTCCTCGGGACTATTTGACCTAAGCATGAAAGCCACTGTCAAAGACAATATCCGCATAGGTTTCGGTGGATATATCTCATCCTCTACCTCCAGCATGCTGTTCTTTTCAGGCGGATACAACACCATGAGCTTCAACTCTCTTGACGCAAACCTGAACGCCTGGATAGGACAAAGCTACCTTGCCGGATTAATAAACACACGCATAAACCTCCTCACATCAGTGCCCTCTTCTCTCAAACTCAGAATAGGCGCGATCAGACAGAAATTTTACGAAAACGACCACCTGTTTTTCAAAGACAACACCCCGGTGTCAATATCTCATTCCGAAGCATATTCCCAGCTGATATATTGTATCGGAGCCGGGCGACGGGGAAAATTTGACATACAGGCAGGATACGGCTACCTGCTTGACCGCTTTTTCCCCGACAACAGAGCCGATTTTTCGGAAAACAACCGCGACAAAGCCACACAAAGCCTGTGGCAGGCGGCTATCGGATATGACTACTCCACTCTTGACTCCCACGCTTTCCCCACCTCCGGAGCAGCCTACAAAATAACAGCCATGGGTGTCAAAGGGCGCTACCATTACACCCCCGCGCCCGAATCGCTATTTTCACCCGAAAGAAAAAACATGACATTCGGACAAATCGAGGCTTCTGCTTCCAACTACTTCCCGATTGGCAGACACTTTGTACTCGGCACCGAATTCAACGCGCTGTTCTCTTCAAGAAAGCTGCTTGACACTTACAACGCGTCAATTGTTCTCGCCCCGGCATTCAACCCCACCCCGGCGAGCTACAATTCTTTCAACCCGGCACTACGCGCAAACTCATTCATGACCGGCGGCATAATACCCATATGGAAACTGTCGTCAACAATGCAGTTGCGAGGCACCTTCCACGCATTCCTGCCATTCAGAAAAATTATAGCAAACACCGACCTGACTCCATGCTACGGCAAAATATTTGCCAACCCCGAGTTCTTCGGAGAAACTACCTTTGCGGTCACACTGCCGTTTGCCACACTTAGCGCGTATGCCAACTATATAAGCTATCCCGCCCGCAACTGGAATTTCGGGCTGTCGCTCGGAGTGTTCATTCTCGCGCCAAAATTTCTCCGCTAATCACTCATTTTCAATTAACCGCTCTATGAACCTTCTCCTTAACATTCTATGGATCGTGCTCGGCGGATTTGCCATAGCAATAGAATACATTGTGTCAAGCGTGCTGATGATGGTCACAATCATTGGCATACCGTTTGGATTGCAGACTCTGAAACTGTCGGCTATGGCTCTCCTGCCGTTCGGGTCTTCCGCCATACCCTCCCCCGACTCCATGGGCGGCTGTCTGAACCTTATAATGAACGTGATATGGTGGTTTGTCGGAGGCATCCCCATAGCCCTGACACATCTTGCGCTCGGGCTGGTGCTATGCCTTACGATTGTCGGAATACCATTCGGCATACAACACTTCAAGCTGATGAATCTCGCACTGTTCCCGTTTGGCAAAACAGTCGTCCTCCCCTGATAAACAGCTACGCCCCGGAGCCTGTGACACACAGACATCCGGGGCGCAGTAAACTCGTTATGCCCGAAGCTATTTAATCTCTACGCTCCCGCCGGGTGTATATATGAAATCTACTGTGGTGAGACCCTCCGGTATTCTGCTTAAAAATACCTTGACTTCATCACGCTTACCCCAGAAATGCATCGGAAAAAGATGACCGGTTTTCACCGCTTCTATGAAAGCCATCGCTCCCGAGCCGAAATCTGTTCCAAGACGCGGGTCTATAGGAAACATGGCAATATCCACTGAAGCATTCTCTGAAGAAATTCTGTCAAGAGCCTTTTTAAATGCAGCCTCGACATGTTTCACCTCTTTTGTGTCGCTTTCGTCTTTCCAATGCCATTCGTTTAGGTCTCCGGCATGAAATATTTTTTTACCGCTGGAAGCCTCTACCAAAAAGCTCACGCCGGTATCAGTTGACGGATAAGCCTTTACACTGATTCCTCCGGGAAGCCCCTCCACTTTGTCGCCAGCACTCATGCCTGCAACCTCAAGCGTAGAAGGAATCTCCTGCGCGGGCACATCGTTTGACATAACGTAAACCCTGCGATGATTTTGTGCAATCTCAAAAATATCATTATTGAAATGATCCTCGTGCCTGTGACTCACAAAAAACACCACCGGAATCTGAGGATTGGCTTCAAGAATCTTCTGCAAAGCGTGCGAAGGGTCGCGATAATAGTCAAATACCAGCACCACATCCGGCATCTTCACCGCAAAGCCGCTGTGATCCAAATAAGTTACCTTAGTCATTATAATTGAATTTTAGTTAAGTAAACAAATTGTTTTTCCGGCAGGGAATGCATTGGTGTCTCACCCCAAGCCGCCTTATGCGTTTCATTTCATAAACTCTGACATTAAAACACTACGGCACACAATGCGGTTCACACCCTGCCTTACAAAAAGCAGCCGCCGGAATCAGGAATCCGGCGGCTCACATTCTTTATATTTTAGAGTATGTTTGGATTTCACTTCTGTTCACTCAAAGAGGATTTTCGGAGAGATTTGCGTGAGTTGAGGGGGGAGCGATGCGGGCATCGTGACCGATGAAACTTGACGAAAATCGCCCTAAAAGACCTTTGAGGGGAATAGAAAGATGTTCAGAAATTTATCTTCGTGTTAAATTCAAACATACTCTTAGAAATCATCCCTAACGACGGTACTCTTTCAGCACGCCGTCATGAAACATCAGGTATATGCCGTTTTCATACGACCACACCTCATAAAGTGTACTGTGATCAGTGCGACGTCTTACCTTCGCCGGGGCTCCAAGTGCCAGCCGGCATTCATCCAGAGTCATGCCATAACGCACCCGGTTGTTCACAATATTCTCCCACGCCTCATCCGTAATCGCCGGATAGCGCTCTCGCGGATTGGAAAACGAAAACAGCTTGTGAAAACCGCGCGGAGCCTTGAGATTCGAACCCACCGACATAAACAGTACAAACGGAACTCCGATACGCTCATCTACGCACAGCAGCTTCACCGGATACACGGAATTGCCCGGCAGCACCTCCTTGATTTTTACTGGAACATACTTCAGCCCGGTATACGACTGCTCGCCAAGATCATACCACATCGGAGTAAGCACATAATACACATTGCCCTCGATTCGGCTCCTGACCGAATCGACAACCGCGCGCTCAACAGCAAAAGGTATCTCAAGACCGACACGTTCGCCGACTGACTTCATCGAAGCATCTATTCTGTAGACCATCAGATTGCCCGACTCATCAGAAAACCGCAGCTCCACCTGCGGCTCTCCGGAAATAGACTGCACCTCGTTCATGCCCGTAAAACTTATCGCCGCGCCGGGAGCAAGAGCCGGAGCGCCGGGATTGAAAATTATACTGATGCGCGAATCTGTGACAATCCACTGTTTGCCGGGCCGCCACAAGCCCGGAGCCTCTCCGGATATATCGGAAAGAAAAACTTGCTCTTTGGCATTGGGAGCCACTGTGCGCTCGACCTTGTCAGCCGAAATCTTCGGTGTGCTTTCAACTCCGGTAAAGCAGGATGAGCAGGCAACCGCCGACAAAACAGCGGCAGCCGCCCGCACCGATATACTATTTTTTTGCAGAAGGTTCAATGCCAAGATTATTATATATATATGAGTAAATGTCTGTGTACTCGTCAATGACCTTGGTCATCGGCTTGCCGGCACCGTGACCCGCATTGCTGTCTATGCGTATCAGCTTGGGGGCATCGCCTGTATCCGCCGCCTGCAAAGCCGCAGCGTACTTGAACGAATGCGCCGGAACAACCCTGTCGTCGTGGTCGGCGGTCGTAACCATAATGGCAGGATACGGAGTGCCGTCGTTTCTTATGTTATGAACCGGAGAATAGCCCAGCAGATACTCAGCCATCTCCTTCGAGTCAGCGCTTGTTCCATAATCGCTCGCCCAGTTCCAGCCGATTGTAAACAGATGATAGCGCATCATGTCCATCACACCGACCCTGGGAATAGCCACCTTGAAAAGATCAGGGCGCATATTCACCGTCGCCCCGACAAGCAGTCCGCCATTGCTGCCGCCCTCTATGGTAAGCAGTTCCGGATTCGTCCACCCCTGCTGCACAAGATACTCCGCCGCAGCGATAAAATCATTGAACACATTAAGTTTCTCCATCTTCGTGCCGGCAACATGCCACTCCTCGCCATACTCGGAGCCGCCGCGCAGATTCGCCTGCGCATAAATTCCTCCGTTCTCAAGCCACAGCATCCTGTTTGCCGAAAAGCCCGGAGTAAGCGACACATTGAAACCGCCGTAGCCATACAGATACACCGGGTTGTTCCCGTTTCGTTCAATCCCCTTGCGGTATGTAATGAACATAGGCACCTTGGTGCCGTCGGCACTCGGATAGAAAACCTGCTCCGTCACATAGTCGTCCATATCAAGTCCGTCGACCGAAGGCTGCTTTACAAGAACACTATTACCGGTTGCTACATCATACGAATATATCGCGGAAGGATATGTGAACGAAGTGAATGAATAAAACACCTCCGGCGACTTTTTCGATGCCGACAGACCGACTGTGCCATAGGTCGGGAGCTCTATCTCGCCAAGGCGCTTGCCGCTTCGGTCATAAACATAAACCCGGTCGCTCGCATCCTGCTCATACTGCACAAGCATCTTGTCACCCGACAGCTCCACTCCCTTGAGCACGCCCTCTCCTTCAGGGATAAGCTCTGTCCAGGCGCCACTTACCGGATTGGCAAGGGATGCACACATCAGGCGCCCCTTCGGAGCACCCATATTGGTCAGAAGATACACCTTGCCGTCGGCAACATCCATTATCTCTATATTATAATCCTGACTCGGCTCCATTACAACCCAGTCACCGTTGCCCCTGAGATTTTTCACCATCAGCGAAGCCCCTACTCCCTCTCCGGCGCCTGTGACAAAAAGATAGTCCTCGCTATCCGACACAAACGCACTGTGAAAATGAAGCGGATGAGCCGCGTCTTCGTACACCACCTTGTCTGCACTCTGGTCTGTACCCAGCTCGTGATAATACACCTGATGATTTTCATTGGCATTGCTGAACTCCTTGCCTGCCTCAGGACGAGGATAGGCGCTATAGAAAAAACCGTTGCCCGCCCATGCCGCATCGGTAAACTTTGCCCACTCTATATGATCGGAGAGAAGCTCCTTCGTACGGGTGTCCATGACATATATCTCAGTCCAGTCCGACCCGTTTCGCGAAATAGTATACGCAGTAAACCTGCCGTCATTCGACGGAAACACCCCCGTCAACGCCACTGTACCGTCTGTTGACAACGCATTCGGGTCTAAAAACACCTCAGCCTCATCTCCAATCGAATCACAGCGGTAAAGCACACTCTGATTCTTCAAACCGTCATTCTCGAAAAAATAATACTTGCCGTCCTTGCCTTTCCATGGCAATCCGCTCTTGCTGTAGTTATTCAGCGTTGTGAGCCTGTCGCGGATAGCCTCCCGAAAAGGAATGTCCGAAAGATACTTCCGGGTTACCGCATTCTCGGCGGCAACCCACTCAGCTGTGGCAGCGCTCGTATCATTTTCAAGAGGACGATACGGATCAGCCACTGCAATACCGAAATATTCATCACTCACATCCGGAGCCGTTGGCGCCACAGGATAATTCAAAACCTTTGTCTGAGAGCACGAAGCCCCCATAATGCCGACTGACAGCATAACAGCAAAACTTGATAACTTCATTATTCGAACAATGTAATTTTATTATAGCAGGCAAAAGGCTACCTTGAGACTCTTTTGAACACCATACCAACTGCAAAGATATGAATTAGCGCCCGCAAAACCACCCCGCCTTATATTAAAGTAGCTTAACGCGCCGACTCTCCCGACGCGCACAGCCCTGATTATTCAGTGGTTACAAAATTTAACACAAATTATTTCACCCGAAGCATTGCCATTTAAAGAAAAACATCTAATTTTGCACTCACAAAACATCGCGGGATGGAGCAGTGGTAGCTCGTTGGGCTCATAACCCAAAGGTCGCA
>ERZ777305.2402-NODE-2402-length-16165-cov-49.785413_pt1 | contig 16165 bp, 21 predicted proteins | sample MGYA00374965_ERZ777305 | MGnify/ENA primary metagenome ERZ777305 (study PRJEB29328, sample SAMD00013331) | mouse gut metagenome | study: EMG produced TPA metagenomics assembly of the Metagenome analysis of fecal microbiota from mouse which was promoted... | reverse complement strand
TCCGACTTATACCCCAAAATTCGATGTTTTCAAATTTTTGTCATGTACTTAACAAAGAATTATAAAACCATTAAATTAATATGAACTTTTTATTAGGAATACTATATATAACCATCGGGATAGGCATGTTTTTATTCACTAGATGGTCGCTTAAAGGAACCCGTGATAATTACTTGCGTTACGGTATGTATAATGGCTATACTGCTGCCATAGGACTCATTTGTTTTGGGGCAATACACATTTACGTTTATTTTAGCAATCTTTAGCCGAGAATAGACACGGCAACACATACACTCCTAAAAATAGAAAATTATGAAAAAAATCACATTAATCATTCCACTCTGCATTAGCCTCATAGTATTTTGGAGTTGCTCGCACAAATATAATTATTCCAAGTACTACAGCTATATGGCCAACAGATATGTCAAAGTTTACGAAAACACAATAAATCCTCAATTTATCCTTAATTTTATGATATTACATCAAGATTCCAATGAGCAGGATTCTTGTGGAGTATATGAGTACAACACTGGGCCTACGGGCGATAAAATGATTATTGGTGGATGGAATATAAAGAACGACACATTGACATTACATCCTCACAGCATTTACACATATTCGAATTCCAAAATTACCGACATAATATCAGTAAAAGATTCCGATATTTATATGGACACCATGATTCATAATTATTTAATCAGAAATGATGAATTGATAGACGTCACCGACTATTCAGTTTACCAGAAATTCCGGCTCGAAGAGTTTGGACCTATATTAGGGAAATTTACTTATGATAGCACAAATACGAGACCGGCATTCAAATTAGTTCCATTCAAATGACAATAAATTAACTACCATTAGCATATGACAAACACGGCAACAGGCGTATACACCAAAACACTGGGATGTACACCTACGCTCACGCGCGCTTCCAGAGCCGGATGGTGGTTGCTGTGCTCCTACGACGATGCAAGCCTCACTCCAATCGGCAACCATTACGACGGGCACAATTACTACGGACGTCCCGGCTACCCCGCCGTACTCGGCTCTTACGAATGGGCCAGCGCAGGATACCGGTACGCACCGAGCAGGTGCGCCGCAGCGGCACAAAAACCTTGTGTGCACATATTGCGCCGACCGCATGTTTATCGGCAAAACCATTCACAAAGATAATTAATTCTCACCACATGAAATCCAAGACTATTATATCGCAGATGTGCTTGTTTTTAGAATACTCTGCAATTGTATTCTTATGCATCGAAAGCATTGACAACAATGGTTTTTATATATCCCACCTATTTTTTGATATTATGCTGATAACGGTTCTATTAGCATTTCATTTTTCCAACAAATATTTTTGGAGCAGAATTGTTAGAAAAAGAACCTTATTAACATTAGAATCTTTTGCTCTTATAACATTCATTGTCGTCAAATCGATTTCGTACATAAATTAAATGCCATGGATTTTATAAAACTATTAATATTGACTATTTTTGAGATTTTACTTCCATTTATAATGGCTGCAATTGTAATATTGTGGTTTTACTCATGCTATACAGCATTAAAAAACATAATAAATTTTATTGGAAACGTCAGACGGTACAATAATAAATATATCGCATATTATACAGCAAACAGGACTCGTATAATTAAAACATCCTTGCATTCAATAATTATCATTTCATTATATATATTTATAATATACTATTTCTCATACCTTTACGTCCTGGCCAATCCATCAATTTATATAATAAGGGCTTTAATAGCATTTTCATTGTTCTGTAGCATAAATCATACAGCTTCTCCAAAATATATTCCTCATTCATTCCTGTTTTTAATCGATACATGCGTGCTAATCTATCTGGCATTGTTTTTATCGGCATTCTACTAATTTGGTTGAACGAATAATATTCTTATGATAGTACAAGCCATAGGCTCGTTATTCAAGTTATAAAGAACAGAATTACGCAAAAACATACCATAGAGGCTTCGGAGGGACTTATTATACTAATAAACAAAACTGTTCTATAAGGCAATTGCATATTATGGCGAATTATGTGCAATAGTAGGGGGGATATGATTCAAAAACGTTATTTTTGCATTGGTATAAACTTATAAACGCGACAATGACTGAAGACATTGACTGGGGAGCGCTCCCGTTCGGATACGTACCCACCGACTACAACCTGCGTTGCTATTACAAAGATGGCAAATGGGGCGAAATAGAAGTCAGCCAATCGGAAACAATCAACATCCACATGGCCGCAACCTCATTGCACTATGGCCAGGAGATATTTGAAGGCGTAAAGGCATTCCGGGGCAAGGACGGTAAGATACGAATCTTCCGTCTTGAGGAAAACGCACGCCGCATGCGCGCTTCGGCAGAAGGTATAATGATGGAGCCTGTGCCTGAGGAACTGTTCTGCAAAATGTGCAGCATGGCAGTGAAACTCAACGAACGCTTCATCCCCCCCTACGGAAGCGGCGCATCGCTCTACATCCGTCCGTTGGAAATAGGCATGTCGGCACGTGTCGGCGTAGCTCCGGCATCGGAATACATGTTCATGGTGCTCGTGACGCCAGTAGGCCCGTACTTCAAAGGCGGATTCCGCAACACCAACATCTGCATCATGCGTGAATATGACCGTGTGGCTCCGAAAGGCACCGGACGCTTCAAAGTGGGCGGCAACTATGCGGCATCCATGCGCGCCGGCCACCATGCACATGAATTAGGCTACTCGGCTGTACTGTTCCTCGACCCTAAAGAGAAAAAATACCTTGATGAATGCGGGCCGGCCAATTTCTATGCGATTAAAGACGGCAAATACATCACACCGGCTTCTGAATCCATCCTCCCCTCCATCACCAACATGAGCCTACAACAACTTGCCCGCGACATGGGCATAGAGGTGGAATGCCGCCACATCACTATCGACGAGCTCGAGGACGTGTCGGAAGCAGCCGCCTGCGGCACTGCTGCGGTATGCTCTCCTGTAGGCGAGATAGACGACCTCGACACCGGAAAAAAATACATAATAGCCAAGGACGGAAAACCGGGTCCTGTCACTACTGCGCTCTACAACAAGCTGAACGCCATACGCCTCGGTGAAGAGCCTGACGTACACGGCTGGAACACCATCGTAGAATAACGCACCCGTAAACAATGGACCGGCAAGAAATAATCAACACTTACTATCCTGCCGGCTCGGAACTACGCAAGATACTTGAGGGCCATAGCCGGCAGGTCGCCGACATGGCCCTCGCTATTGCGCGGCGTCTGAGCCTCGAAATCCCTCCGCAACATATAGAAGATGCCGCCATGCTGCACGACATCGGCATCTGCCGCACCGAGGCTCCGGGCATATTGTGTTTCGGGGCGAAACCTTATCTGTCGCATGGCGTCATAGGCGCAGAAATGCTCAGAGAATGCGGAGCGCCGGAATGGGCGGCAGCCGTGGCCGAACGACACACCGGCGCCGGGCTCACCCGTGCAGACATAGTGGCGGCAGGCCTCCCCGACCCCGGCCACGACCTGTGCCCTCGCGACACGCTTGAGCTGCTCATATGCTACGCCGACAAATTTTTCAGTAAAACACATGTAGGCGCTTCGCCAAAATCCATCGAGAGGGTGCGAGCGTCGATAGCTCGCTTCGGAGCGGAGGCATCCGCTCGATTTGAAAACATGCATAAAGAGTTCGGCAGAGGAATTGTTTAACTGTGGCTCTGCCTTTCTTAAGAACAAGGAGGATGTGTCATGATTCATTTTACGTTTTCCTCCACACGTATTAAAATAGGATTATAAGAAAGAGCCGCGGCTATGCAGCTGCGGCTCTCCTTTACTCCTTTTTTGAATGGTTCAATGTCCTCCACACACGCCTAAAGCACTGTTCTGACACAGCGCCATGGCTGAGTTGTGTTCACCCCACTATGCTCATACCTTTGCGGAGAGCCTGCTCGTTGAGCGGAATTAGATGATGGTGGCGTTCGGGAAGCGTTTTCTCAAGACCGCGCAACACAGCGTCGAGAGGGACTACAGGTCTTAATGCGAGAAGTGCACCGAGAAGAATCATGTTGTAGGTCTTGGAGTTGTTCATCTCCATCATAGCGTCCATAGCCGGGACGGGCACCACCTTTATGTCGGTTCGCGTAGGCTTGTGGTGTATGCCGGACGGGTCGTAAAGCAGAGTGCCGCCGGGCTTCACCTTTGCCTCGAATTTGTCAAGGCTCTGCTGGTTTAGAATCACGGCCGTATCATAAGTATCGAGCACCGGCGACGATATTGCGCTGTCGCTGAGTATCACGGTGACATTGGCCGTGCCGCCGCGCTGCTCAGGACCATATGCCGGCATCCACGTCACTTCAAGGTCGTTCATCAGACCGGCGTAGGCAAGAATCTTGCCCATGGACAACACGCCCTGACCGCCGAATCCGGCTATAATAATTTCTTCTTTCATAGCTTATTCATTCTTAAGGTCGCCTAAGGGATAGTGCTGAGTCATGTGTTCGGCCATCCAGTCGTTGGCCTGTGCAGGTGTCATCTTCCATCCGCTGCTGCAAGTGCCGACAATTTCCACCACCGATGTGCCTTTCTTCGCCAAAGCGTTTTCAAAAGCTTTCTTTATGGCTGCTTTCGCTTTTCTTACGGCAGCCGGAGTATGCACCGCCTGACGAGTGACATAGCATGTGCCATCGAGCTGTGCAAGCAGGTTGGAGATGTTCAGAGGATGGCCGTTGAGGTCTACACGGCGTCCGTACGGGCTGGTAGCCGTCTTTTGCCCGATGAGCGTGGTAGGCGCCATCTGCCCTCCCGTCATGCCGTATATAGCATTGTTTATGAATATTATAGCTATATTTTCGCCTCGGTTTGCCGCATGAATGGTCTCTGCGGTGCCGATGGCCGCAAGATCGCCGTCGCCCTGATACGTGAACACCAGGTTGTCGGGCGAAAGGCGGCTGAGAGCCGTAGCAACCGCAGGCGCACGGCCATGGGCGGCCTCCACCCAGTCCACATCAATATAATTATAGGCGAAAACCGCACATCCTACAGGAGCAACGCCTACGGCGCGGTTCTCCAGCCCCATTTCGTCGAGCAGTTCTGCCACGATGCGGTGCACCACTCCATGGCTGCAACCCGGGCAATAATGAGTGTTTACCTCCGTGAGCAGACGCGGACGGCTGTACACGCGGTTGGCGGGATTGATTATTTGTTCGGGAGTCATTTTTTTGCTTCGGGAAAATGGTTATACAATGCGTCAAGCACTTCGCCGGGATTCGGGACAATACCGCCCATACGGCCGAAATGGGCCACAGGCACGCGGCATTCCGACGCGAGGCGCACGTCCTCTATCATCTGCCCGGCGTTGAGTTCTACCGTGAGCATGCCTTTCACTTGGCCGGCAAGCCTCGCTATCTCGGCTTTCGGGAAAGGCCACAGCGTGATGGGACGCAGCAGTCCCACCTTCACACCCTGTGCACGCGCCTCCTCTATGGCCTTGAGACAGATACGCGCCACAGAGCCGAATGCGACGATAAGATAATCTGCATCTTCGGTATAATGAGTGGCAAAACGCACTTCGTTTGCCTCGATTTCAGCATAAGTACGCTGAAAACGTTCGTTGTTTATTTCCATCCTGGAAGGATCGAGTTCCAGACTGGTGACAACATTGCGGTGCGCACGGCCATGGCGTCCGGTGGCAGCCCACGGACACTGCTGTTCTATTTCCTGCTGTGTGCGGCGCGGACGCGCAGGGGGAAGCACCACTTTTTCCATCATCTGCCCTACTATGCCGTCGGCAAGAATCATGGCCGGATTGCGGTACTTAAACGCAAGGTCGAATCCGAGCCCTACGAAATCAGCCATTTCCTGCACGCTTGCAGGAGCAAGCACTATGAGATGATAGTCGCCGTGGCCACCGCCTTTGGTAGCCTGGAAATAATCGGCCTGCGAGGGCTGTATGGTGCCGAGACCCGGGCCGCCGCGCATCACATTCACTATCAAAGCGGGCAGTTCGGATGCGGCTATGTAGCTTATACCTTCCTGTTTGAGACTCACGCCGGGACTTGACGACGATGTCATCACAGCCTTACCGGCCGCAGCGCCTCCGTATATCATATTAATAGCTGCCACTTCGCTCTCGGCTTGAAGCACCACCATTCCGGTAGTGTCCCATGGCATTTCGGCCTCGAGTGTTTCAAGCACCTCGCTCTGCGGCGTGATGGGGTAGCCGAAGTAGCCGTCGGCGCCATACCGTATGGCGGCATGGGCTATGGCTTCGTTGCCCTTCATCAGTTTTATTTCTTCCATAGTATTTGTAAGGGGTTAGATTATTTTTCTACCACACGGTACACTTCAATGCATGCGTCGGGACATACGGCGGCACAACTTGCACAGCCGATGCAGGCCTCGGGGCGCGCAGTGTAGGCATAATGGTATCCTCTGTCGTTAACATCGTCGGCCCGCAGGGCAAGCGTGTCGGTGGGGCAAGCCACCACACACAGCTCACATCCCTTGCAGCGCATGGCGTCGACGGTGACGGCTCCTATTACTTTAGGCATAATGTTTAGGGTGTTGGTTAGCGATGCACAAATATAAACAAAATCGGCATACTTCCCAATTATTTAACATTTGCAAACAAAGAATGTGCGCAAAAGCCTCCGCTCTTGCGCACACCCAATATTACAAAATTGTCTGTACTCAGATTCCTATCCTTACGCCGACCTGAAGCAGGCCCTGCACGCCATAGCCGAGTTCGCCGTACAGAGCGACATTGCGGTTGAGGTCCACGCGGGCTCCCAATGGCGAAATCTGCATGCCGAAATAAGTGCAGTTATACGAGTCTCCGTCGTGAGGCTGCATGTAGCTCACAATCACACCGAGCCCCAAATGGCCGTACAGAGTGACTACGCTGTTGCGGTAATAATCGTATTTGCCGTTGGCAAGCAGGGCATGATAGGCGATATGGGAGCGGTGAGGCCCACCTTTCGTGGTTGTGCTTGAAAATGTATAGCTCGGGCCTATCCAAAGTTTGTTAGCCACCCTGAAATTAAGTCCTGCCGTGAGAGCTCCCCATGCATTCTTGACACCATGCCAGCCGTCATGGCAGTCGGAGGCGTCCATCTGCGTATAACCGCCATAGCCAATAGTCAACTCTGTGCGCTGAGCGTTTGCGCCCATAGCGCATGCAAGAATCAGAGCAAATGCAAAAAGAATTTTTTTCATAATTTTAAATAGTTTGAAATCTTTATAAGAAAAACAGCACTTCCGGCCTGTTTGTTTTATGTCGGTGCAAATTTTTCTTAAATGTGTGATGCTTTACGGGTGGAATTGTTTACTTTTGCATTGAAAACATGAAAAGAATCATCACGACACTACGCAGCCTTTTGCCGCTATGCTCCGCCTTGGCCGCAGCCTTTTGCGGACATGCGCAGATAAATACGGAACAGGTGCTGCGCGTGGGCAGCAACGCGCTGTACTTCGAGGACTATATGCTGTCAATACAATATTTCAACCGCGTAATTGACTCCAAGCCATATCTGGCAGAACCATATTTTCTGCGTGCTATAGCTAAATACAATCTCGAAGACTATGCCGGCGCTGAAGCCGACGCTTCGCAGGCTATCGAAATCAATCCGTTCATAACCGACGCCTGGGAGGTGCGCGGCGTGTCCCGACAGAACATGGGACGCGACGCCGATGCCATCGGCGACTACGAACATGCACTGCAACTTCTGCCCCGCAACCGCAACCTGCTTTTCAATCTGGCAATGGCGCAGCAAGGAGCGGAAAAACACTCGGCGGCCGATTCCACATTCAGTCGTCTGCTTCAATATTATCCGAGCTACGACAACGCCTACCTCGGCCGCGCGCAACTGCGCCTCGCCACCGGCGACAGCACCGGAGCCGCAACAGACATAGAAAGGGCACTCGGGCTGAATCCTAATGCACTGAACGCATACATAATGCGCGCCGACATGGCCATACGTTCCGGCGGCGACTTCAAATCGGCGCTCGCCGATCTCAATGAGGCCGTGCGGCTGCAACCGCGCATGGCCGGGCTATACATCAACCGCGCCTACCTGCGCTATTCGCTTGACGACTACTTCGGAGCCATGGCCGACTATGATTACGCACTCCAGCTCGAGCCGACCAACGCAACCGCTCTTTTCAACCGCGGACTGTTGCTCTCCGAAGTCAATGCCAACGACCGTGCACTTGAGGATTTTTCCGGCGTGCTCGACCTCGAGCCCGACAACTACCGGGCACTGTACAGCCGCGCGCTCATACACCGCGCGAAAGGCAACTACGCCGCAGCCATCGCCGACGTGAACCGTGTGGCGGAAGCATTTCCAGACTTCCCGGACGCACTCTGGCTACGGGCCGACATAGAGCGCTCCATGGGACACATGGCCCAGGCAGAAGCCACGTACAACCACGCAAAACAGCTTGCAAATGCCGCCCGGCCTGCCGAAGACGCCTCCGCAAACGAAAAGAAAGCCGTGGCATCGTCGGATGTGCCGGAGGAGCTTGTGTCGAGACGTTTCGCATCGCTGCTCACGGTGGACGACAATGCCGACATACATGAGCAGTACAACAACAGCGCCATACGCGGACGCGTCCAAGACCGCAACATAGCCATCGAGATAGAGCCCATGATGGAACTGGGCTTCTATTCCTCGCCAAACGAATTGCGGAGCAACACATACTATATAAAGGAAATAGACGACCTTAATGCCACACGAGCCCTGAGATACGCCGTGGTAGTGACTAACCGCGCGCCTGCTCTTGACGAAGACATAGCCAAACGCCATTTCAGCTCCATAGAATACTACAATTCGCTCATAGCCACCCACACGCCTCGCGCCGTAGACTACATTGGACGTGCACTTGATTTCGTGACCACACGCAACTATTCCGCTGCCATTGCCGACATCGACCGGGCAATAGCACTGATGCCCGACTACGCCCCATCCTACTGGCTGCGTGCGCAGGCCCGCTACCACAAACTGCAAGTCGATCGCGACAACCCCGACGACAACATCGACCCCGCAGCACGCAGGCAGGTGGCTGAAGCCGCCATGGCCGATATTTTGGCCGACATCGACAAAGGCATTGAGCTGAGCCCCCATACCGCCGTGGCATGGTACAACAAAGGCAACCTAATGCTCGAGAACCACGACTACACCTCGGCGCTTGCAGCCTACACCAAGGCATTGGAACTGAAGCCCGACATGGGAGAAGCCTATTACAACCGCGGTTACATCTACCTCAAACTCGGCAACCGGCGCGAAGGCATAGCCGACCTCAGCAAAGCCGGCGAAGCCGGCATAGTCCCGGCCTACAACCTCATCAAACGTATAAGAAAATAAACACTACACCTTAGACATACCCTTAAAACCATAAATCCATGCTCAGCAACAACGATTTAGAGAACCTCAGCCACAGAGGTATCACTCCCGAGCAGTTCAACGCCCGGATGCAGCGTTTCGCCACCGGCTTCCCTTATCTTCGCCTCGAAGGCTCGGCACGCCCCGAAGAAGGCATACACGTACTTGACGAGGCAGAACAGGACAGCGCCATAGCCCGCTGGCAACGCTTTCTCGCCGACGGCGGACGGGCAGCCAAATTCGTGCCTGCGTCAGGTGCGGCATCGCGCATGTTCAAATCGCTGTTTTCTTTCGCAGAAGGCAATGAGCAGACCGCACCCGCAGGAAGTCCGGTCGCAGAACTCGTAGACAAGCTCGACAGCCTGCCATTCCGTGCCGAGCTCGACGCCGCGGCAGTGCGCATGTACGACATGGACGCGGCAGCCCTTGCGGCAGCCGGACGCCACCGCGACATCGCCACAGCCATAATATCGCCTGAAGGCATGAATTACGGCGCGCTTCCGAAAGCCCTTCTCACATTCCACCGCTACAGCGACGGGCACACACGCACATCGCTCGAAGAACAGCTGTATGAAGGCGTGCAGACCGTAGCCGCTGACGGACGCATGGACATACACTTCACAGTATCTGCCGACCACCACAAACTGTTCGAGCAAAAACTCGCATCCGCCGTGCCTGCCACAGAAGCCGAAACCGGCATTAAAATAAACGTCAGCCTCAGCGAGCAAAAACCATCAACCGACACCCCGGCAGCAAATATAGACGGCACTCCGTTCCGCAACGACGCCGGAGAAATCGTGTTTCGTCCGGGAGGACACGGAGCGCTCATAGAAAACCTAAACGACCTCGACGCCACTGTCGTTTTCATTAAAAACATCGACAATGTCGTGCCCGAAGGACGCCGCGCCGACACGCTTCGCCATAAGAAAGTGCTCGGCGGCGTGCTCATGCAGGTCCACGATAGCATCAGCCACTATGCCGACATCCTGAGTTCAGGTCAATTCGGACCCGCCGAACTGGCCGAGATAGCCGACTTCATGCACGACACGCTCTGCATTTCCGCCCCTGAACTTGACGCAGCCGACCCCGAATATATGCTCGCCAAACTTGACCGTCCCCTGCGAGTGTGCGGCATGGTGCGCAATGAAGGCGAACCCGGAGGAGGCCCATATATCGCCTACAACCGCGACGGCTCGGCCTCGCCCCAGATTCTCGAAAGCACGCAGATAGACACTTCCGACCCCGAAGCCGCCGCAATGATGGCAAAAGCCACTCATTTCAACCCTGTCGACCTCGTATGCTACGTGCGCGATTTCGACGGCGAACCCTACGACCTGCGCGAATACGTCGACCCCGACACCGGCTTCATATCTTCGAAAAGCCTTGCCGGACGCGAACTCCGTGCGCTTGAACTGCCCGGATTATGGAACGGTGCAATGAGCGACTGGAACACAGTGTTCGTAGAAGTTCCCGCCACTACCTTCAACCCCGTCAAAACCGTCAACGACCTGCTGCGCCCCGCGCATCAGTAACAATTTGTCACATACGCACATACAGCTGCGTGCCGCATAGGTTTACATCCCTGCGGCACGCAGTTGACGTGTCTGCCCCTACTAATTAAAGTTAAACATAAAACCTTTTTTTCTCATCATATCAGCATTTCCATAAAAAAAACGTAACTTTGTAGACTCAAAATTACGTCCATTCGAATGCGAAACTACATACTGCTCATTCTTCTGGCATTTGTCGCCTCCTCCTGCGGCGAATATCAGCGTGCCCAAAAAAGTGCAGACTACGATTATAAGTTCGACTACGCCAAGCGCGCATTCGAAGCTAAGCGCTACATACAGGCATCCACGCTGCTCAAAGACTGCATCACGGTGTTCAAAGGCTCCGACAAAGCCGAGGAGTCGCTCTACCTTTTAGGCATGAGCCACTACGAGAACAAGGATTATGTGACATCCGGCCCATACTTCCGCACCTACTACCAGCGCTACCCTAAAGGCAAATTTGCCGAACTCGCACGCTTCTATTGTGGCTATGGCTATTATCTGGATTCGCCGGAGCCACAGCTCGACCAAAGCGGAACCATCAACGCCATAAAAGAGCTGCAAGGCTTTTTGGATTATTTTCCACGAAGCGACAAAGTTAACGTTGCCCAAAGCGCCATATTCGAGCTTCAGGACAAACTCACCCTTAAGCAACTGCAGAACGCACAACTCTACTACAACCTCGGCAACTATCTCGGCAACAACTACGAAAGCGCCGTTATCGTTGCGAAAAACGCCATCAAGGATTACCCCTACTCCAAATACAAGGAAGATCTCGAACTGCTTGTGCTCAAAGCACGCTACCAGGAGGCAGACCAAAGCGTGGACGAACGCAAGGAAGACCGCTTCCGTGAAGTAATCGACGAATATTATTCCTTTATCAACAACTATCCGGAAAGTCCGAACCGAGCCGAAGCCGACAACATCTTCAGAATAGCGTCTCGATTCGTAAAAGACTGATAAGAATATCTACGTAAAATCTACAACCGAAACAAATAAACTCATGGACTACAAGAAGACAAATGCCCCCCTCAACACCGTCACCCGCGACATGATTGAGCTCTCCGAAGACACCGGCAACGTCTATGAAACCGTGTGCATCATCGCCAAGCGCGCCAACCAGATAGCCGGCGAGATGAAGCACGACCTCGAGAAGAAACTTCAAGAGTTTGCCTCACTCAACGACAACCTCGAAGAAATATCCGAAAACCGCGAACAGATCGAAATATCCCGCTACTACGAAAAGCTTCCCAAACCCACCCTTATCGCCACTCAGGAATACGTGGACCACAAGCTTTTCTTCCGCAACCCCATGAAGGAACGCGATAGCCAGGATTAAAATCCGTTCTTATCATCATTAGCGCGTTATTGGCGGCTCGACACAAGCGAGCCGCCAATAACGCGTTTTATACGTACATCTCAAATTTTCGCCGAGATTCAGCCATAAAACGCGTAAATTTAAGGCAATGTATTTTGCATATTACAGAAATAATTGTTAACTTTGCAGTCGCTTAATGCGAAAACTATATTATTAACCACCAAAACTCTGAAAGAATGCACTTAAATTCTGAAGAAAAAGTGAAGATCTTCGAGGAATACGGTAAGGGCAAGACTGACACTGGCTCTCCTGAAGCCCAGATTGCATTATTCTCGGTCCGTATTCGTCATTTGACTGAGCACCTCAAGTCAAATCATAAAGATCATACTACTGAGCGCGCTCTTAAGATGCTGGTAGGTAAGCGTCGTCGTCTGCTCGACTATCTGATGCGCAAAGACATCAGCCGTTACCGCGCCATCATTGCAAAAAAAGAGCTCGGCATCCGCAAGTAAGCCACGAAGCTTCACTTAAAGATTCCAAAACCACAGAAGGCCCTCCACACCAAGATGTGTGCGTCGGCCTTCTTGCTTTTAATAGCACAACAAATCGGACAGCCTGTGCGTTTTAGAGGTGCATGAGGAATCTATTTAAACTTTTCACCACCCAGAGACTCTAATATATAAACAAGAAAACATGAAGAAAATCACCATCTATGCCGCAGCTGTTGCCATGGTAACACTCGGCTCTTGCAACATAATAAACAAAGGCATTACACGCGTCAACGGCTCGTCCGGCAAATCCACTACTACTACGGCAAGCAACACAACCACTGCGCCCACGGCAAAAACACCCGCAATTGACGAAAGCGCCATTGCCGGCGAATGGACGATAGTAGCCGTCGGCAAAACCGCCATTTCCGACAGAGAAGAAATGCCGTATATCAATTTCGACAACGGACGACTTTACGCCTCCAACGGCTGCAATGTCTTAAACGGCTCTTATAATCTTGCCGACGGACGTCTGTCATTCTCCCACATGGCATCTACCATGCGTTATTGCCCGGACGTCCCATTCGAGCATGATATAAACGTTGTCATTGCCGATGGCACAGGGTATAACGTAAAAACAGAAAACCTCGGACACGAAAGCTACCTCTACCTTATGGGCGAAAACGGGCGGAAACTGCTCACAGCGCGCCGCCACAACATGGGATTCCTCAACGGCCAATGGCAGGTGACCGGAATAAACGGACGCCCTATCGACGATGAGGAATGCAACATTTTCTTTGATGTAGCAGAAGGGAAGGTGCACGGAAACACCGGATGCAACTACTTCAACGGCAAACTTTACATCAGCCCGGACCGTTCAAACGCTCTCGAGCTTAGCAACATGGGAGTCACACGGATGGCTTGTCCAAAAACCGCGCAGGAAACATCCATGCTTGTAGCACTCGAAGAAACAGCATCCGCCATACGCGGCAACGGCAACCAAGTTATCCTGCTTGACAAAAACGGTAAGCAGGTTATGACTCTGCTCCGTTCAGAAAATCAAAACACAGACAACGAATAACAAGAACAAATATGCTACGCAGATTATTTATTGCCATAGCTGCAATAATGGCAATTACGACAGCCAGTGCCCAAAGCACGCTTTCACTGGAAGATGCTGTACAAAAAGCCAGTGAAGAACTTCCTATCAAAAGCGAAGACGGCAGCTCCATAAATGCTTTAAGCGTCAACGAAAGCAACATCGTACTGGATATGAGCTTTCCGGTCCCGGCCGAACAGTTCTCCATGTTTGAACAAAGCGCCAACATGCTGCGCCCGACTATGCTGCAAGGCCTGCTGTCGGACAAGGAAGTGAGAAATGTTCTCAACCTTGCCTCAGCACAAGGCAAAGGATTCAGCATAGTTATCCGATGCGCTTCCGACACATCCAAGACATTCAGCATCGACTATAGCGCTAAAGAACTTTCCGATGCTCTGAAATAACAACATCCTAAGACACAAGCGGGGCGCGACTTTGTAAAGTCGCGCCCCGCTTGTGTCTTTATGCGCTTGGTTCTAATCAGAAAAGATAAGCGGCGGTTATAGTCCAGCAGCGTGTACGGCCGTCGAGAATGCCGTCTTTGTTCACGACGCCTACAGCATCAAAAGCCTTTGTCATTCCGAAGCCGTAGGAAGCTCCCACCTGGAGGTGCTTCAGAAGTTCCACTCCTGCACCCACATTCCATGCCACATCGCAGCTTTTATTCTTAAACGCCTCGTTGATGGCACGCTTCGAAGTAAGGAATGCAAAACTCGGGCCGGTGAAGATATAAGGACTCACTATTTTCTCAATAAGAGGAATACCTATGCGCCATTTCAGATTCAGAGGCAATTCTATGTAATCCAAGCCTTTTGTGTGGCCCGAGAAATCGCCCTCAACATCAGGAACGGCAACATTGCGATGCACGTACATGGCAGAAAGGTCTACACCTACACCAAGCACAGGCGCCAGAAATTCCACCATAACACCGCCGGTAAAGCCGGCACGGTTTTCACTGTCGAAAGTCGATTTGTCGAAGTGCAAAGCATTTGTCTGAACACCTGCACGCAAACCGAAACGCAACTGGGCGGAAGCTGTGCCCGCAACTGCCAAAAGAAGCGCAACTGCAATAGCGCCACGTCTGATAATATTCATATTCTATAGGTTATTAATGATTTACTGCACAAATTTAAATACTTTTTTTCGCTTATTTGTGCTTTTCGTGAAAAAAATGAAGTAATTTTGCACATTATGACATCAGAACAGCGACTACAACTTGAAGAAAACGTGGTAAAAATGCTGCGTACGGTCTTTGACCCTGAGATTCCCGTAGACATTTACAGCCTTGGGCTAATCTATGGTATAGACATAGATGAGGATGGAGCCTTGACAGTGGAGATGACCCTTACCGCACCGAATTGCCCTGCCGCCGACTTCATAATAGAAGACGCACGCATAAAGCTTGAAAGCATCGAAGGCATAAGTTCTGTCACCATCAACCTTGTGTTCGAACCCGAATGGAACAAGGACATGATGAGCGAGGAAGCCAAACTCGAACTCGGATTCCTGTAACAGCGTGAGCCGCCATACCACATATTTCATCAGCGACCTGCATCTGGGAGCCCGCTACCTACCTGACAGACGCCTCCATGAGGCAAAAATTGTCAGCTTCCTGCACTCTATCCACGATACAGCCGAAGCTATTTACCTCGTCGGAGATGTGCTCGACTACTGGTACGAATACCGCACGGTCGTGCCACGCGGCTATGTAAGGTTTTTCGGGGCATTGGCTGCATTGGCCGATTCCGGAGTGCGAATAACATGGCTTACTGGCAACCACGATATTTGGCTTTTCGACTATCTGCGCGACGAAATAGGCATCGAAGTGGTAGACGGCTCGATTATCCGTGATATTGCAGGAAAACGCTTCTTCATAGCCCACGGCGACGGCGTAGGGCTGCTTAAACCATCGTTCCGTTTTATTCGCGGAATGTTCCGGAACCATGTATGCCAACGCCTGTACTCATCCATTCACCCGCGCTGGACCGTGCCGTTTGCCTACCGATGGAGCTCCGGCAGCCGCGGATATACCCCGGGGCACAGCAGCGAGTGGAGCGGCGACATGCGCACATCTGTAGAAAACTGGGCCCACGACTATGCGCTGTCTCATCCCGGCACCGACTACATTGTGCTCGGACATCACCATGTAGTGGTAAACGAACCGGTGTCCGCCGAATGCCGCCTCGTAATTCTCGGCGACTGGATAAACCACGACAGTTATGCCGCATTCAACGACGGGAAATTATCAATACACTTTTTCAGTCAAGAATAAATCGAGTAGGTCGGGAAACGAAAGTTTTCTGACCTACTTTCGTTTCCTTTCCTC
>ERZ777305.2401-NODE-2401-length-16184-cov-3.053134_pt1 | contig 16184 bp, 12 predicted proteins | sample MGYA00374965_ERZ777305 | MGnify/ENA primary metagenome ERZ777305 (study PRJEB29328, sample SAMD00013331) | mouse gut metagenome | study: EMG produced TPA metagenomics assembly of the Metagenome analysis of fecal microbiota from mouse which was promoted... | reverse complement strand
CACGCTGGGGCGGGCTTACACGCTGGGGCGGGCTTACACGCCGGAGCGGGGATGCACGCCGGAGAGGGGATGCGTGCGGCTGGGAGGTGCTGCTGCAGAAGCGCAGCGCCGGAAAAGACTCCTTCCCCGGCTGCTGGGATATTTCGTCCGCGGGGCATGTCACGGCAGGGCAGGATTGCGCGGAATCAGCGGTACGGGAGCTTAAGGAGGAGCTCGGCCTTGAAATCTGCCGCGGGGAGCTGTGCGAGGTTGGTGTGCACCTGAGCTGTGCGGTGAGTGAATTTCACGGCAGTCCGTTCCGCAACCATGAGCTGGCCAGAATTTATGTTCTGATCCGCGACCTCGAGCCGGCCTCGCTCACGCTGCAGGCATCGGAGGTGGAGTGCGTCCGCTGGCAGCCGCTGGACGAGTGTCTGGCCCGTGTGCGGGAAGGAGATCGGAGCTTTTGTATCTGGGAGGAGGAGCTTGCAATGCTGAAAAAAGCGCTCGACGCCCGGGCCGTTCCTGAAGCCGGGTCCGAAGCTACGTGAGAATCGGCTATTAAGTTTCCGGGAGACACCAAAAGATTTATTGGCGGCCGGAGCCGTTTATGCCGAGCGCCGGTGCGATTGCAAGTACAAAAATCAGCCCGAGAGGGCCCAGGATCACGCCGGCGATTCCGAATAGGCGCAGGCCGACATAAATGGCAATCATCGCGGAGACGGGACGTATGCCGAGCTTTCCGCTCAGAAGACGCGGCTCAAGCACCTCGCGGATCACCTGGCAGATCAGGTACAGAATCGCAAGGACAATCGCCTGGTAATAGCGCCCTGCAAAGAGGTGAACCGCCGCCCAGGGCACGAGGATAAGGCCGCTGCCGAGCACGGGGAACGCGTCAAAAACGGCAATCGCGATGCCGATAACCAGGGCGTAGGGGTTCCGCAGCAGAAAGAGCCCGAGCGACAGAATCAGCGCGACGAGAGCAAGAATAAAGAGCTGCGTCCGCAGATAAGCCGCCCCGCCGCCGTGCAGATTTGTGAGAACCGTTCCGAACACGGGAGTCTGTTTCAGGCGGCGCAGCATGCCGCGGTAATATTCCATATCCTTGATCATCATCAGAGTGGAGACGAGGACGATCAGCACCACCCCGAGAATCGCCGCAGTTCCGGCGGCAAACTGCAGTGTTTTTGCGGTCAGAGCAGGCAGGATATCCGTCTGGATGCGCTCGAGAAATACAGTCATCGCGCTTTCCACCACTCCCATGACCGTGCCGTGCTCCAGGCGGAAGATGCGGTCGCAGCCGGAGCAGATTCCGCCGACGCGTTCCGTCAGGAAGGTCTGATATACGGCGAAATTCTGAAAGAAGGCAACCAGCTGGTTGATCAGCGCACGTCCCAGATAAAAGGCTCCGATCAAAAGTGCGGAGAGGAAGGTGGTCAGCACCAGAGCGCCTCCGGCGAGTACGGGGAGGTGCAGCCGGCGGTGCAGCAGCCGCACGGCCGGATACAGCAGCACCGCGAGCAGGGCGGCGATGCAGAAGGGCATGACAAGCGTGAGAAGAAAGCGGAACAGCAGGAAAACGATCAGGGAGGCCGCGGCAAATTGCAGGCCGTGCCGGATCATTTCCTTTCCGCCCGCGGCAGGGATGGAGGACGAAGCGGAGGGTTCTCCGCTGTTCTGCCGCGGATCGGCGCCGCTGTGCCGGCTGTTCGGACGGTTCCGGCGCTTCCGCCGCCTGTTTTCCTGCTTTTCTTCCATATCCGTTTCCTTTCTCCTGAACAGTTTTTATTTTTTCGATGCTGTATTTTTTCCTGCTGCACAGTGTTTTCCGGAAGGGGTACCGGAGATGAAATATTTCCCGAAGATCAGTTCGCATTTTCGAATGCCTGCAGCGCATGGCTAGTATGTGAGAAAGAGGGGGGCGTTATGCGCCGGCGGTGAAAAGTTAAGGAAATACGGACAAAAGAATATCCGTCCGGGGCTTAAGCCGGAAGCCGGATATCCGGTCGGCAGCATAAAAACTGCAGGTGATTGGAAAATATTTCCTTGAATCGAACATCAGGTCGGAAAATCTTCAAAATTTCTTAAGAATTCATCAAAATTCCTTGACAAATGGCCTCTCACAGTTTATAAATAGATTTGTAGGTAAAATCGGTTCTAACCCCTGATTTTAACACTATTCCAGAGGAGGAAGAAAATAATTATGAACAAGGCAGAATTAGTTGTCGCAATCGCAGAGAAGGCCGAGCTTTCCAAGAAGGATACGGAGAAGGCATTAAAGGCATTTATCGACGTCGTTACCGAGGAGCTTGTAAAGGGCGAGAAGGTTCAGCTGGTTGGCTTCGGCACGTTCGAGGTTTCCGAGAGACCGGCGAGAACCGGCAGAAATCCTCAGACCAAGAAGGCGATCAAGATTCCGGCATCCAAGGCGCCGAAGTTTAAGGCCGGCAAAGCGCTGAAGGATGTAGTCAACCAATAAGATATTGTACGCGGCGGCTGTTTTGGAGGAAACTTCAAAGCAGCCTTCTTTCATAAGTACAGCCTTCTTTCAGAGACCTTCTCTTTTAGCTCCTCGGATGAATTATCGGTTCGGCAGGAATCCTGTCCGTTTTTTAAGGAGGGCGGGAACGGCCAGGAAAAGATAAATACTTGTTTTGTATGTTTATGTCTTAAAACGATCAGGAGGATGAAATGCGTTTGGATAAATTTTTAAAGGTTTCACGGCTGATAAAGCGCAGAACCGTCGCAAACGACGCGTGCGACGCCGGCCGTGTGACAATCAACGACAGGCCGGCGAAGGCGTCCGCGAATGTCAAGGTGGGCGATATTATTGAGATCGGCTTTGGCGGCAAGGCCGTGAAGGTGGAAGTGCTGAGTGTGGCGGAAACGGTGAAAAAGGACGAGGCAGGCGAGCTGTACCGTTATCTCTGATTCTGCGTATCTTCCTGCATATCCCCGGGCGGCAGAGCATAGGATAGAGGAGAGGGGCCGGCGACCGGTCCTATGCTTTACGCAGGGGGAGAGTGCTGATGGAGGAAAAAAAGAGCGCGCATCATACCTTTTATATGTCGGACCGCAGGGAAGCGAATCTGAGCGGTGTGCAGGACGTCCGTTCCTTCGACGAACAGGAAATTATTCTGGAGACAGAACTCGGAGTTCTGCTGATCCGCGGCAGCGGGCTTCATATCGGCAGGCTGACGCTGGAAAAGGGCGAAATTGATATCAGCGGAAGAGTGGACAGCTTTGTATATACGGACAAAAAGGGCAGCAAAAACGGGGAATCCTTCCTCGCGCGGCTGCTGCGCTAGCGGATGGCGGAAATGGGGATGTGCGTATATGAATGAAGCTGTTATTCCGGAACTGGAGCTTCTGCTGTTTTCCGTGCTGGCCGGGGCGCTGAGCTTTGCCGGCTATGATATCCTGCTGGTGGTCAGAGCTTTTTTCCGGCAGAACTGGGTGCTGGAGAAGCTGTTTGACCTGCTTTACTGGGGATGTGCGTCGGTGCTTGTTTTTTCCATGATTCATGAAAAAAACAGCGGCGTAATCCGGGGGTACTCCGTGCTTGGCATGCTGGCGGGAATGATTGCTTACCGCCTGGCGGCGAAGGATCGTCTGGTGCTCGGCGCGCAGAGGAGAGCGGAAAAGCTCAGAAAATGGTATTTTAAGAAATGGGAACCTGTAAGAAAAAAGAAGAAGGAATTGCAGATTCGGCGCAGGCAGAGTAAAATAGAGCGCAGGGAGAAGAGGCGCAGCCAGGCAAAACAGCGCCGGGACGCCGGACAGAGGCAGGCTGCGGAGAAAAAGGCGCGTGCGCGCAGCCGCCGGGAAGAGAAAAGGGAGCGGAGGAACCGGCGGCGGAAAAAAGCACAGGAAGCTGCAGGGCAGGCAGAGCCGCAGGAAGGAGTGCGAGTGCAGCGCAGCGGAAACGGCTTGTGAAGGGATATATGCGGCGGAGAAGGCGCACAGAAAAGCGGAAGTAAAGGCGGGAAGAACAGGCATGGCAAGGAAAAAGAAAAAAGAGAGAAAGATGACGGGCTTCGGTCTGCTGGTGCTTCTGACCGCCGTGCTCTGCGCTTTTGTAATGTACGGCACCGCGGGACTGCGGAGGGCCAGGAACGAAAAGCTGGAGAGGCAGAGGGAACTGCAGACCCTGATTGAGGAGCAGAAGGATCGCTCCGAAAAGCTTGACATCCGGAAGGACTATACCGGTACTAAAAAATTTATCGAGGAAATGGCGAGAAAGGTGCTTGGGCTGGTCTATCCGGATGAGATCCTCTTTGAGGAAAACCAGAAGGAGCAGTGAGCGCGTGCGGCAACCCGTGGTTTAAAAACAGAAGGTCAGGGCGGCAGCCGGCAAAAATCCGACAAGTGCCTTGACACGGAAAGCATCAGACGGTACAATATTTTTGGCGAATCTGCAAATCGAACACTCCGGCAGGCTTCCTGCCGGAGTGTTTTTTACATGTCGGAAGCGGCTGCGGTTCGCTTGCAGAATCAGAATTTTTGTTTCGGAGGCTGATTTTTTCTTATGGATATAAATAATTCCGGCCTGGATCAGGCCGTAAGGGAAATAAAAAAAGTAATTGTCGGAAAGGATGAAATTATCGAGAAGGTGCTTATTGCGATCCTGGCGAAGGGGCATGTGCTGATCGAGGATATCCCGGGCGTGGGAAAGACCACGCTAGCCCTTGCGCTGTCCCGGGTGCTGCAGCTGGATTACCGCAGAATGCAGTTTACGCCGGACGTGCTTCCGAGCGACGTCATCGGCTTCCAGATGTATACGGGCGACGGCGCAAGCCAGTACCGGCCCGGCTGCGTGCTCTGCAACCTTTTCCTTGCGGATGAGATCAACCGCACCTCATCCAAAACACAGTCGGCGCTGCTGGAGGTAATGGAGGAGGGGCGGGTGACGGTGGACGGTGTGACCAGGGAGCTTCCGAAACCGTTTACCGTAATCGCCACGCAGAACCCGATCGGTTCGGTCGGCACGCAGCTGCTGCCGGAATCCCAGATGGATCGGTTTATGGTGCGTCTGTCCATGGGTTATCCGGATGTTGCGAGCGAGATTGCGCTTCTGAAGGACAGGCATGAAGGAAATCCGCTCGACCAGGTGAGACAGGCTGTGACGAGGCAGGAACTGATCGGCATGCAGCAGGTTGTGGAGATGATCTATATCCATGATGCCGTCTATGATTATATTGCGCGGCTGGTGCAGAAGACGCGGGAAAATTCGGCTCTGGCGCTCGGCGTAAGCCCGCGGGGAACTCTCTCCATCGCGAATATGGCCAAGGCGATGGCCTTCCGGAAGGGAAGGGGCTATGTGATACCGGATGACGTAAGTGATATTTTCGAGGCCGTAACGGCGCACCGGATGATACTCAGCCCGAAGGCGAGAGTCAACCGCGTCACGATGGAGGAGGCCGTCGGTCAGATTCTCTCCTCGGTGAGTGCACCGAGGCTTGTTGCAAAGCGGTAGGTGCCCTCTGGCATTGGAAAGCGTTGGTATTGCGATGTTGATAAATAAGCTTGCTTATATGATAATGCTGTTTTTTCTCTGGCTGGTGATGGAAATGTACCTGTTCCGGTTTACCGCGGTTGTATTTTATGCGATGCTGGCATTTCCGCTCCTGCTGTGGCTTTTGCTGCAGATGCAGGCGCGGCAGATTCGGGTCCGGCTTGAGCTGCCGGAGCGTCTTGCGGAAAAGAACAGGCCGTTCCGGCTGCAGGTCTGCGTGAACAATGACAACCGGCTGCCGGTGGGAAGACTTAAAATCCGGTTTATGTACCGGAGCATACAGTCGGAGAAATGGAAGCAGAAAAAGCTTATGATTGTTCCGGTGCGGGGGGAGCGCAGATATTCGTTTGAATTCAGCTCTGAGTACAGTGCCTGCCTGGAGTTCGTTCTGCAGAGCGCCAGGGTTTTTGACCTGCTCGGCCTTTTTTCCGTCAGAAGACCGGGACGCCGGGAACGAAAGTTGCAGCAAGAGGCGGCGGAGGTTGTCGTGATGCCGCGCCTGTATGAGCTTGACGCGTCGCCGGTGCGTGCCAACCCCTATGTGCTGGTTGAGAGCGACGAGTATTCTGCCGCAGCGTGCGGGGATGATCCCTCCGAACTTTTTGCTATCAGGGAATACCGGGAGGGGGATCGGCTGAACCGGATTCACTGGAAGACGAGTGCCAGGACAGATCAGCTGATGGTGAAGGAATTCGGGCTTCCGGTTGACCGGTCAGTGCTGCTGCTGGCCGATTTCGGGAACGAAGCGCAGAACCGGGACGAGCTGTGTCTGCGGGATGCCGTGAGGGAGACCGTGCTGAGCCTGTCCATGCGGCTTACGGAGGACGGGCAGTTCCATCTGCTCGCTTGGCGCGACGGAAGTTCCGGGAAGACGGAGCGGCTGGAGGTAGGCGGGATCGAGGAATTTTACGAGGCAGCGGGCCGGATGCTGCAAAGCGGCCGGAGGGGATCGTGCGCCCGCGGGAAGGAAAGCATGGGGAAAGCGTCGAGAAAGACGCTGCGCACCGGAAGCCGCGGCAGAAAAGAACGCCGGACACAAAACGCTCTTTTCGAAAAGGACGGCAGAGCCAAAAAAAGCAGACCGGAGGGCGGGAGCGGCGATCATGCGGCAGCTTTGTATTTTTCTGAGTATGCACGGGAGCAGTACACCAACATTTTTTATGTGACGGCGGAGAAAAATCCGCTCGCGGCGGCGCAGCTGCTGCTGGAAAGCAGAAAATCGGCGTGGCTGAGCCTGATCTGCTTCGGCGGGCATCTCTCGGCCGGGGAGATCGGGCTGCCGCCGGCGGGGGCGAAGCTGTACAATCTTTCGCCGGATGCGCTGCAGCAGGGGCTGGCTCGGGTGGCATACCAGCTGGAAACATAAAACAGAGCGGGCGGCGCAGAGGAAAAGGCACGCATAAGGGCGGGCCGATTGCGGCGGCGCGGAAGCGGAATACGCAGAAGGGAGGGCGGCATGGTACGGAGAAAAAGGCAGACGGACGGAATCCGGATGGAGGCTGCAGGCAGCGGGCCGGAGAGCCGGACACGCATGGCGGGCAGGGCGCTCGGACAGACCGCTCTGCTCGGGCTGTCGATCATTATGACAATTCGCTGTATTGTCACCACGCTTGATATGGAGACGGAAGGAATGCTTTATTCCGGGCTGCTGTTTTTTTCGGCGGTATGGGCGGGCATGTACCTGATCCGCGGCGCCGGAAGACTCGTTCTGCTCGGGTGCTATGTAATCGGAGTGAGTGCGTTCGTGCTGACGAAGCTGGAGGAGGTCGGCTACGGTTTTATCTATCTGGAAAACTCTTTTATCACGCTTGCGAACGCATATTACAAAACGGAGCTCCCGACTTATGTGACCCGGTTTGAGGAGGCGCAAGCCGTAACGCTGTTTCTGCTTGCGGCAGCTCAGCTTTTTCTGGCCGTGTATGCGCAGGCACTGTTCTGCGGAAAACCGCGCTTTCCGGCGCTTCTGCTGATGGGGCTTTCCGCTTTTTTCAGTCTCGGTCTCGGGATTATTCCGGCGGAATCGGCGCTGGCAGGCCTGCTGCTGTGCATCGTTGCCGTTCTGGCAATCCGGCGGGAGCACGGGATCGAATCTTCAGAATCGGCGGAGGGGAGCGCAGGCGGCTCGGCTGGAAATGCTGTTATGGCGGCAGTGCTGGCAGGCCTGCTCTGTCTGATTGCTTCCCTGATGATCGGGGAGGAGTTTTACCGGACCAGCATGCGGAAGCCGGAGAGAAAGGCCAGTCTTCAAAGCACTTTTAAAGCCATAGAAAACAGTTCGGTCTGGAATACTCTGACTGCCCGGCTGGAATCCATTGCGGGGGGCGGCGGGAAAAAGGCGGATTCGGCCGGCGGGCTGGACGGCGGGCGCTTCAGCAGGGCGGAGCGGATCGAATTTAAAAACCGCACCGCGCTCAAGGTGACAATGCCGTATTTTGATCAATCCGTGTACCTGAAGGGCTACAGCGGCGCCGTCTATACGCCTTTTGGCTGGGAGCAGCTGGATAAGGAAACACTGCGCGAATACCGGGAGCTGACGGAGCTGTACGGGATTACCGCGCAGGAGTTAACCGGAAAAATGATGAGTTTTCTGTGCGAAGGAGAGCTTCCGCTGGAGTGGGACGCCAGGCTGCAAAGCTTGATCCGGCCGGGCTGGCAGCCGGATTACCGGCTGTGGCACGGAAGGATGACGGTGGATTATATTACGGCCAACAAAAGGTATATTTATGGGCCGTACAGCTATCTTCCGGAGGAGCAGGAGAAGATAAACTACAAGGGAGATTCCTATATTTTTCCGGAAAATAATAAAAAGACCTATACTTTCGAGTTTTATACAGGCGGCAGCAACATCTTTGAAAAGTTTAATGCCAGAAACGAGAGGGATGAAGAACTGCTTCCGCAGCAGGAATGGAATCCGGACTGGGATGAAAGCAACGATGTCTACATGGAGTTTGAACGGGAGTATAGATCGTTTGTGTACAATACCTACACGCGCGTCCCAGCGGGGCATGAGAAGCTTCGAAAACTTGATTTGGGGGTGGATGAGGATGATTTCGTCTGGAAGCGGGTGAAGGCGGTAGTCCGTTTCCTGTCCTATTATCAGTATACGCTTGCGCCGGGAAGTATGCCGGAAGAGGCAGATTTTGTAGATTATTTTCTTTTTGAAAACAAGAAGGGCTACTGTGTTCATTTTGCCTCTGCTGCAGTGCTCCTGCTCCGCACTCTCGGCGTGCCGGCAAGATATGCCGAGGGATACCTGATTTCAGAGAGCGATATCGCGCACGCCGCTCAGGTCGGACAGTCGGAGCTGCTCTGCTACGGAAAAATGCCGTCCTGGGGAGATTTCAAACAGGAGGATGCTCTTGATCCGCTGTTTCACCGGGGGATTGTTCCGGAGCGAATGGTGGAGGTTCGGGATTACAGCGCTCATGCATGGGTGGAGATTTATCTGAACGGGCTGGGCTGGGTGCCGGTTGAGGTGACGTCCGGCTTTTCCGGGGGAAGCGTGCAGAGACTGCCGTCGGAAATTCTGGAGGAGGCGGAAAAAGCGCCGTCACCGACACCGCTTCCGACCAATACGCCGGCGCCGGTGCGGCCGGTCGGCAGGCCGTCTCCTCAGCCGACCGCAGTGCCGACCGACGCATTGCCGCCGGAAGCATCGGCAGCGCCGACCGGAGCCGTGATTCCACCGGTCATGCCGGACGGCACGCAGGGGCCGGGTACGCCGTCGGACGGGAGCTTTTCCTTTGTCCGCTGGTGGCGCGGACTTCCGCCGGCCGTTCACTGGATGCTGTCTGCATGTGCGGTATTCTTTCTGGCCGCTGCGGCGGTATTTCTGCGATACCGGGCGGTGCTGCGGTATCGGAACAGGAAGTGCTCCGGACGACGGCGCGTGCTTGAGCTCTATGAAAGAATGGAGCAGCTGCTGCGGCTGGAGCCGGGAAGAGACGGACCGGAGCTTGTAAAGAGCAGAAACGAAAGCTATGAGGCATTTGCATCTCGGGTGCTGGAGAAGAGCATAATTGCAGGGGAGGACTTCCGTGACTGTCAGGAGCTTGCTCTCCGCACTGCGTTCGGCGGCACGCGTCCGACGCCGGAAGAACTCGGGCAGCTTATGCAGAGCCTGGCGCAGATGCGGAAAAAGCTGTTTTCCTCCGTCGGAATGCTTCGCAGAATTTATCTGAAATTTTTGAAAATATGCTGATAAAGGTTTTATTATTCTGAAATTTATGGTATAATACCGGCAGATATTATACCGTGTCGGTTCGTGTCCGACCGGAGGGAGGACAATCACAGCAGCGAATCGTGCGCATACGCGGAGGACATGGTATAATGGCGAAAATATATTATCACAGGGGGAAGTGTCTATGAACAAGGTCATTACAATCAGCAGGCAGTATGGGAGCGGCGGGCGTGAGATTGGTTCAAAGCTGGCGGAAAAGCTCGGCGTACCGTTCTATGACAATGAGCTGATCACGCGTGCGGCCAAGGAGAGCGGATTTGCGGAGGCGGCATTCGCGAATGCGGAAAGCAAGGCGACCAACAGTCTTCTGTATTCCATTGCGATGGGGATGAATTCCTACGGCAATCAGGAGCTCGGTTTTTCTCATCTTTCCCTTGATGACCGCATCTACCTGGCGCAGTCGGATGTGATACGAAAGGTGGCGGCGGAGGGGCCGTGCGTCATTGTCGGGCGCTGTGCAGATTATATCCTGAAGGATATGGATGATGTCGTGAATATATTTGTGTGGGCGGATATCAAGTTCCGCATTGAGAGAGCCATCCGCATTGACGGGCTTGCGGAGAACAAGGCGGAGGACAATATTCTTAAGATCGACAAACGGCGGGCGAATTATTACAACTACCATGCCAGCGAGAAGTGGGGCAGGGCCGAAAATTATCATCTTTCCGTCAACAGCAGCTACGCCGGGATCGATCATACGGTAGAAATTATCCGGGCGTTTATCGAAGGCGGCGGGGCGAAATAATCTGATGAAATGGACAGGAAAGATCAATAAAAGATATATCCGTATGACGGTATTCCTGGCGGTTGCTGTTCTCGTCATAGAAATTATTGGACAGCTCACGGATCATGCGGCGGAAATTTTTTCAGCGCTCCTGACTGGTCTGAACTGGCTGCTTGGCGTGGCGAAGCCGATTATTTTCGGGTTTGTAATGGCGTATATCCTGAAGCCGCTGAACGAATTTTTTACGGAGCGGTATTCTAGGCTGCGCTTTCTGAAAAAATACAGCCGCGTGCTCGGTGTTGTCACGACACTTCTGCTGGTTTTGATAATTATTACCGGAATTGTGTCGGCCATTGTCTACAGCGTTACCAATCAGCTGCAGGTGGCCAATCTGGATCAGCTGTTCGGCGCGATTTCGGCAATCACAAAAAATGTGACGGATTTCTATGCGCAGATGATGGAGAAGCTGCAGGAGCTGGATATTCAGTCGGAACAGATCGTGAACTATGTTGAGGGGCTTTCCTCCAGCATTATGGGCTTCGTTCAGTCGCTTGCCAACGGCGTGATCGGATCGGTGTCGAATATTTCCGGCTACATTACAACAATCATGTTCGGCCTGGTGATCGGCATATACTTTATGATTGACGGCAACTCCATGATGAGCTATTTTTCCGGGGTGGCGGATGCCGTGCTTCCGGATCGGACAAATGCGAAGATACGCTCCGTTCTGGCGGATCTGAACGAAGTGTTTTCCGGCTATATCCGCGGCCAGCTGCTTGACGTCACCTTTATGATTTTTGCGACAGGCACGGCTATGCTGATCACCGGCATCAGTCTCGCGCCGATCATCGGCCTGATGACCGGTCTGGCAAATCTTGTGCCGTATCTGGGTCCGTTTGTCGGCTACTCGAGCATTATTATAATCTCTGTGGTCGAGGGCAAATACGATGTAATGATTGCTTCTCTTATTGCACTCCTGGTGATTCAGACGCTGGACGGCAATATTATCGAGGCAAAGCTGCTGGGCAAGAGCATTCGGATTCATCCTCTGCTTGTCGTGATCTTCCTGATTTTCGGCAGTGCGATCGGCGGGCTGTGGGGAATGCTGCTTGCGGTGCCGGTAGGCGCGTATTTTCAGAAGCTGTTTACGGCTTTTGTGGAGCGGCGGAAAAATGCAAAGATCCTGGAGCGCGCGACAAGAGATTCTGTCGTCCGCGAGAAAGATGAGAGCGAGGATTATGTCGAGGCGAACGTAAAGGATAGCGGCATAGATAACGGCCGGAAGAGTGCAGGGAAGACGGAGGGCCGAAAGGGCAGAAGGCAGAGCGACGGCCGAAAGGGCTGAAAAATAAGGCATAAGCGGAAAAGGATAAAAGTCGAAGTCCGAAAGCCACAGGCATAGAGGCTATAGGGCAGAAGTTTAGAGAACTGAAAGGACAGAAGACAGCAGCAACAGCCGGAAGGCTGAAAAGACAGAGGGTAAAAGACAGAAGGCCGGAGGCAGACGGCACAAAGAACAAAGGAGGAAAGAACGGGCGGCGGGAACAGAAAACCTGCCGGAGAAATCTCCGGATAAGAAGAGGCGGAAAAAGCCGCGCATCGCGCGATGCGGCGGCTTTTTCTTCCGTCCGGCTTTCTCTTATTTCAGGAAGTATGGGGGGATTCCGCAGCAGAACTTGCTGCCGGAGTGGTACGGGACATAGTATTGCGGGCAGGCGGGTGATAAGCTGTCCCGGCAGCCGGTGCTGAAAGGCTGGAGCCGTCAGTCTACGGCATGTAACAGTTGGTAACACAATATTAAGAGAAACGTAAGAAATAAAGATAGGATTTTTAATATTTATATAGTATTTTAGTTATGGTACATGAAACACGGAAAGAGGGTGAAGTATTGGAAAAAGTGTTAAGTCAGAAAACCGGCAGAAATGTGCTGAAAAAGCCGCCGGTGATTGAGATAAAAAATGTGAAAAAGGTTTACCGCATGGGAAGCGAGCGCATCAGCGCCGTGGATGATGTAAGTTTTGAGATTGACAAGGGAGAATTCTGCTGTCTGCTTGGCACCTCCGGTTCCGGAAAGTCAACGCTTTTGAATCTGATGGCCGGGATCGAGAAGGCATCCGGCGGACAGATTCTGATCAAGGGAAAAAATATCCGAAAAATGTCGGAGAAGCAGCTTGCGAAGTTTCGGCAGAAATATCTCGGTTTTGTGTTTCAGTCGTACAATCTGCTCAATTCCATGACCGCGCTGGAAAATGTTGAATTTCCGCTTGTATTCAAACGGATTCCGGCAAGGAAACGCAAGCGGCTGGCGAAGGATATGCTGACAAAGGTAGGACTGGGAAGCAGAATCAATCATCGTCCGAAGCAGATGAGCGGCGGCCAGCAGCAGCGCGTCGGTATTGCAAGAGCCTTTGTCGCGAAGCCGGAGATCGTATTTGCGGATGAGCCGACCGGAAATCTCGATACCAGAACGACGATGGAGGTTATGAAGCTGATCAAGCAGATCGCCCGGGACAATAATCAGACGATCGTTATGGTTACTCACGATCCGCGCCTGGCCGATTTTGCCGACAAGATTATACATATCCTGGACGGGAAAATTCAGAGTGTGGAGATGATTGAGCATCCGATTGACGAGTTTGAAGCCGCCGGGGGAAAAGCGCAGAGTCCGCAGACCGCGGAACCTGCAGCACAAGAAACTGCGGCAGCGAAAGCGTCCGGGGCGGAAACTTCTGAAAAAGCGGAGGCAGGAAAAGTATCTGATCTGGAAAAAAATGGGGAATCCGAAGCAGGAAAGTCTTCCGGGGCGGAGATAACCGGAAAAGCTGGGGGAAAGAAGGCATCCGAAGCGCAAAAAGCCGGAAAAAAAGCGGCAAAGAATACAGCGGATGCGGAAACTGCCGAAAAAACTGCGTCAGAGAGAACTGACGGAGTAGAAACAGCAGAAACAGCCGAAGAAGCGGCAGCTGCGGCGGGAGCCGCAAACGAAGAAGACGGTTCAAAATGATTGGCCGGGAGGGCGGCGGAATCCTGAGCATCCGGAGGACTGCCCCGGGAACTTTGCATGCTCCGGGAGGGAAGCCGGCGCAGCGCGGGCCGAAGGGAAAGAAGGAAAGTGTACCCGGCGGAAGCAGGGAAAAAAGGAGGATTTGTTGGACATGAAAAAAAGGAAAATTTTTGCACTGCTGCTGATCTGTGCAATGGTTCTTTCCGGCATCGGAGGCTGGACGAGAGCGCGGGCGGCGGAGGAATCCGGCGATATATTCGCTGCTCCGGGAACAAGGACGCTGTACCCGATGGTGGCGGGCGGAACAACGCATTTTAAGATTCCGGTCAGAAAGGCGGATGTTCTGTATATCAGCTCCGATATCCATGTTTCTGTAACGACGGACAATAAAATTTTTGATATGACAGAGGGAAAGCTGACGCGCGACGACATGGATGTAAAGGATATCGGCGGATCGAGCGAAACCTATGTCGAGTTTGATCTCACGCTGAATGAAACGGCAAAGATCGGTACATACGATGCGAAGATTACGTTTCAGTTTACCGGTACGAGAGTATCGGAATACGGCGATTATACGACGGTGACGAGTGCAGTGCTCCCGTTCCAGATCCGCGTGATCGGAGAGAAGTCCCCGGCGCAGCTCACCGTAGCAAATCTGAGCTATGACGCGGGAGCAGCCGCGGTGGGTTCCGCGTTTGAAGTGGAGTTTGACACAAAAAATGAGGGTGAAATCGGTGCAGTCAATGCTTTTATGAGCGTTGATTTCGGCGACAGCGGTATTGTGGCGGATTACAGTGCGCCTACAATGAAGCTCGGAGATATCCCGGCGATGGGCGTAAAGCATCACAAGCTTTCGTTCCGCGTGCTGCCGACTGCGTCCACGGGCCTGAAATCCGTGACGGTCACTTATAAATATAAGGATGCGGACGGCAACGAGTACACAAACACCTCGGTGCAGTATATCAATGTTGTCGCAGTCAATACCGCAGAGTCGAACAACGCGAAGCTGACGGCGGCAGCCGGTCAGCTGAACGCGGAAGTCAACGTGGACAGCAGCTGCAATCTTACCATCGAGCTTGAAAATATCGGAAAGCGGACGGCGGAGAATATCCGTGTTCTGATCCCGGAGGAGGGCGGCATCGGGGCTTCGTCCGGAATCCTGCCGGAGTACGGCGCGGAGGGCGTTTCGGTGGAATACCTGAACGCAGGGGAAAAGACGACCGTTACGCTCCCGCTCTCCATTACAAAATCTGCGGCCACCGGACTTCGCGAGCTGACGGTGCAGGTGGATTATGAGGACAGCGAGGGAAAGCAGCTGACGGCGGTCGCAAAGGCTTATCTGACGGTTACGCAGCCGGATACAAAGCCGGAGATCAAGAACGATGTGGTCATCAGTCAGATGACGCAGTCCCCGGCGCAGCCGAGGGCGGGCGAGGTTCTTACGGTGAGCTTTGTTGTGACAAACAACGGCAGCAATGATATTTCGGGGCTTCAGCTGTACGGCGAGGAGCTTTCCAGCAACGGCTTTGAGCCGATGAGCGCGGATGCCCGGGAGATGGTCGGCACGCTGAAAAAGGGCGAGTCGAAGGAGGTAACGCTGCAGTTCCGCGTCGGCAGCAATATTCCGGAGGGAATGAACGAGCTCCATCTTGCTGCATCGTATATTGATGCGAACGGTACGCAGCAGAAGGAAACCACGAAGGTATATATTTTGAATGTAAAGAAGGTTACCGAGGAGCAGCTCAAAAACGATATTGTAATCAGTGATATTGTACAGAGTCCGTCCTCCCCGCTTGTCGGCGAAAATGTGACGGTTACCTTTAATGTAACAAACAGGGGCACAAAGGAAATATCGGAGCTGAAATTTGCCGGCTCCAATCTAGGCACCAGCGGCTTTGAGCCGATCAGCTCGGAGGTCTTTACAACGGTAGGAACCGTTGCGGCGGGCGCGTCGAAAAAGGTTTCCATGACCTTTAAGCTGGGTGAGCGCATTTCCGAAGGGTTCAATATGCTGACGCTGGATTACACCTACAAGGACGGGAACGGCGATGTGCAGAAGGAGCAGACCTCCATGTATGTGCTGAACGTGAAGAATCAGAGTTCTTCTGCAAACAGCCGTCCGAAGCTGATTATTGATTCCTTCGCCTCGAGCACGGAGGAGCTGCGCGCGGGCGAGAGCTTTGACTTTACTTTTGCACTGAAAAATACGCATGCGTCCAAGGCGGCGAAAAACATTACGGTTACGGTGATGCAGGCGCAGGATGTGTTCTCGGCCACAACGGGCAGCAACAGTTTTTACATTGACGCTATCGATCCGGGCAGTACAGTGGAGAAAACGATCAACCTCAAGGTAAAGTCGGACACGGCAACGGGTGCTTATGATCTGACAATCAAGGTCAGCTACGAGTACGAGGATATGTCGCAGGCCGATCTTCAGGCGGGCGGCGCTTCCGAGGATCTTCCGATTAAGCTGCAGGCGGTGGAGAATTCCCGTCCGGCCGTGCAGAATCTTTCCGTGGGCTATTACTGGGATACGCCGACAGTGAACCAGGCGACGACCATGACCTTTGATTTTTACAATATGGGTCGCTCCTCCCTAAATAATGTATATGTATCCCTGGAGGGCGATTTCCAGATGGAGAGCGGCAAGACCGTGATTATCGGTACGGTGTCGGCAGGTTCAAGCTCCTACCAGGAAATTTCCATTCTGCCTCTTGTTGAG
>ERZ777305.2397-NODE-2397-length-16200-cov-4.528894_pt1 | contig 16200 bp, 15 predicted proteins | sample MGYA00374965_ERZ777305 | MGnify/ENA primary metagenome ERZ777305 (study PRJEB29328, sample SAMD00013331) | mouse gut metagenome | study: EMG produced TPA metagenomics assembly of the Metagenome analysis of fecal microbiota from mouse which was promoted... | reverse complement strand
AAATGCTATAAAGACAATAATTACTGATATCAAAAATATTATATTCTTTTTCATATACCCTCATTTCTAACATAATATCACAAGTATCTACTTTATCTTGAGACTCATAATACTTACTTGCACTAGATTCAACTATTATACCTATTTATTAATGTCAATTTTAAAAAGATAATTTATTGTACTAACACTTGCATTAATTATCAATATCATTAATAAAGGTAAAAACCATATCTTAGTAAAACATTTAAACAAGTCAATCTTAAGCCAAAATAGAAAGCAAAGCAGAATTAAAATTAACACAAATGAAATTAAATACGAACTCAATAAATACAGTGAAAGTATTACCAAATAATTTAACAAAATATTGGTTTTAGTATATCCCAAATTTGCAAATATTATTACATCTTTTCTTTGTTCATATAAAAAATTATAAGATAAAAAAGATGTTGTAATAACTGTTACAATTATTAAAAAAAGTAAGATTATTTTAATAATCAAATATAGCCTTGAATACACCATTAAATCACTTGATCCTGTATTATTAGAATTTGCATCTATTTCTCTTTCCTTCAAATAATTCAAAGTTTTATCAATATCATAATAATCTTTTAGAACAATTAAAATAGAATTGTTTCCTATTCCCTTCTCAAAAAAATACTTTGCCAATCTTTGATTAATAAAAATTACATTATTTCCTATATTATTATCATATACAATATTTTCAATTACTAAATCATCTATAATGATCGATTTCTCTTTATAGTCTGCATTTATTATTATTCCATAAGTATCATTTGCAAAGTCTATCTCATCAGTTGAAATTTGATACATATTTTCATCAATTTGATATTTATCAATTAAAACACTATATTCTATTTTTTCTATACTACTACTAAAATTGCTAATAAAAGAATTAATATCTTCTTTTTTATCCATATTATTAATAAAGATAGTTTTATTGTCATTACTATTAACTATTAGATTAATTTGATTTTTAGAATAAGTTTGTACTAATAATATAAAAAATATAAAAATACAAATTATAACATTTAATAATATATAATTTTTAAATGTTTTTCTTCTATAAAAAGATTTTATATTTAAAACAATTGCATTAATCATTTATAATTTCACCTAAATCTAAAGAATCTATTGTTTTAAGTGATAAACAAGTTGATAAAAACAATGATATCAAAGTAATTAAAATTTCAAACACCAAAATAGTTAAAGATATATGGACATTCATATTATAGAGAATAGGATCTGTTTGCAAAAACAAAGCAGATATATTTTTTATTAAAATAACAGATATTACAAATGATAAAACATACGAAATAATAGCAAGAATAATGTTTTCTAAATAGAAAATTTTCTTAATTTCAGTATCTTTATAACCACATACTTTTAAAATTCCTATATTTTTTGCTTCCTTAACAACTCTCCTTGAAGAAATAGCATAACAAAATAATATAAAAATAACTATTAATATAACCCCTGCTATACTTATTACACGCAATACATTATTACCCGCCTCAGTATCCAATTGAGTAGTTCGAACATAACTGCTTTCATCTAAATTAGAAAATACATCATTTATATTATCTATATCATCTAAAAAAACTAAGAAACCGTCCTTTTCTGCTTTTTTGGATTGATATTGTAAGTTCAATTTTTTTAAAGTTGAGTGATTTACATAACAGGCATCAGGATAAGAAAAATCTGAAGAAGCATCAAAAACACCAGCAAGCTTTAGTTCAATATCATATTCATCTAAATATCGTATTTTTATTTTTTCTCCAATATATTTTTCTAAATTGACTATTTTATTTTTATCAAAACCTCCCGAATAAATATTTGAATCAGGATAAAAATTATTTGGGCAAATAATCTCATCTTCTCCTATAGTTAAATCCGATCCACTTACAATTTTTTTTATATTAGGAATCCCGCCTATCAATCTTGCTGATCCATCCAAGGCTTCTGTAACGAGATCACTAAATACTCCAAATTCATTATACTCCGCAAAAGAAAAAATATCTAAAACATGCGGATTTTCTTTTGCCTCATTTAATCTTTTTGAAGAATTTATATAAGCAATATTAAAATCATACGATTTTTCAGTCATTGAACTCCAAAAACTAATAAGACTATTGTAATATGAAAATCCTACAATAACTGTTACATTAAGCATAATTAATAATATAACAAAGAAAAAATTAGACTTATTTCTTTTTATATTATTAATAACTATTTTAAATAAATTACTCATCCTCATACAGTTCACCCTTATTCATATTTAACACTATATCTGCATATTTTTTTATTTTAGGATTATGAGTGACAACAATAACACATTTTCCTTCTTCACTGGACAATTTTTTTAATAACTCAAATATATACTTTTCGTTTTTCTCATCCAAATTGCCCGTTGGCTCATCAGCTAAAATAATCGAGGGATTATTAATTAGTGCTCTTGCAAATGCTACTCTTTGCTGTTCTCCACCACTTAGTTCTCTCGGATAATGATTAATTCTATCATTCAAACCTACATCATTCAAATTTTTTTTAGCTCTTATTATTGCTTCGTCTTTAGTCATACTCTTATTTATAAAGGTTGGCAAAAGAACATTTTCTAATGACGTCATATTATGATTTAATAAAAATGATTGGTAAACTAATCCTATATTTCTATTTCTAATTTTGGCAAATTCATTTTTCCCAACAATTAAATTATTATCAAATAATATACTTCCTTCATCTGGTGTTATTATTCCTGAGATAATATTAATCAATGTTGTCTTACCTGCTCCACTATCTCCCATGATCGCATAAAATTTATTTTCAAAAAAACTGTAATTAACATTACTCAAAACTTTTACAATTTTACCATCCTTAACATAATTTTTAGTACATCCTCTTATTTCTATCTTACTCATTACAATCCTTCTTTCAAAAATGGCATACACATTCCAATTAATGAATTTGCATTACAACGTTCCCATTTTGAAACAGTTGTAACATGCACATCCAAGTAATCTGCTAATTGCTTTTGTGTTATATTTTTTTGTTTTCTTCTTTTTGCAATAAACTTTCCCATTTCATTCAAATCCATAATATCACTCCTCACTATTTTACCAATACCTTATTTAAATCTAAAATCAATATTTTATCTACTTTATCTTGAGCATTATAGTATTTACTTGCACTAGATTCAAATATTACATATAACTTATCATCTCTTATATCTATTTGTTCAGCCATAGGAGGAATCTCAATCTGTCTAATAATTGATTTGTCATATTCTTTAATATCATCATCATATTCATAAATATATAAATTTGACTTTGTTCTTCTATTAAAAGAAGTACTAACTATTAAATATTTCTTATCATTAATTTCATAGAATGATATACCTTGGACCTTTTTAGGTAAGTAAAAAGAATCTATATATTCCAAATGTATCTTACCATTTGTAGATACCCGATATTTTTTTACAATACATTTTTTAGTCTTATAAAAATTTCCTATATATAAATAATCTCCATCAACTTCTACATAGGCAACTAAGTTTTTCTCATCATCTTGATAATCTGTTAATCCATCTCCAACATTTTTAAAACTCCTTATCTTCTTAATTGTTTTCTTTTCTAAAAATTCAAAAGCATTATAGACGTTTAATACCCCATTATCAGCAGGTAGCCAAATTAAATCATTCACATCATCATAAGCTATTCCCCCAACATGTGATTTTGTATCTAATTTAACCTTATTGACTATTTCACCCGAATTATTTAAAACATAAACTTCAGATAATTCATCCCCATCATAATAGCCAGATATTAAAATATAATCATGCATTAAAGTTATACCTTGAGGAATAAATTTTTTCATTAATGGAATTTTTATATTCGCTTCAATTAAAACATTTTTTAAAACCGGATATTTTTCTAGCAATGCATAAATATTTTCATTAATTAAATCATAATTAACTTCTTCAGCAAAGACATCATCAGAATGAATTTTCTCTTCTTCGTAATTTAAAAAATCAAAAAAGTCATCGCCATTAGATTTACCCATACAGGATAAACATATAAAGAAAATTAGAAAAACTATTAAAAACAGAATCTTTTTCATAATCAAACTCACTACTCCTAACTCAAAACTCACACAGTTTCTTTTTCATTTTTTTTACACTATCATAGTACCACAAAAATATAAAAAAGGGATGTGAATTATATTCACATCTCCTTTTAACTGCGCAACTACAGGTTGCATTTTTATTTTTTTAATATTTCATCAACTATTTTTTCAAATATATTTATATCTTCTAAAACAGTTTCACAATTGCCTTCTATACATCTTTTATCTTGTATATTGTAAGAATATATTTGTTCATTAGGTTCAGATTCAAATGTTTTATTCAAATAGAAAAACTCTGAATTAAATCCCATATAATCATATTCATAGTCATCTTGGCCATCATTAAAGAATATTCTTATATAATCTTCCATAGCTATAATTTTATATTTCTTTTTATTATACTTTATAACAACATAACCCTCGTCTTCTTTATATTTTTCATATACTTTCTTGGCCTTTTCATATAGAGCAGTTTTTTCATAAACTTCTTCACTAATCTTCTTATCATTGCCAATTGAAGGATACTTCTTTATAAATATGCTATTATTTATATACTCTCTAGAAAAAGATAATTTTGTTTTTTCCTGTGTACCATCTTTTAAATTTATTTCCAAATAGAGATTATTCATAAAGTCATCTATTTTTTCAAAATCCACATATTCGTTATAACCATTATAATCTACAAAGAAAAAATAATCTAAAAATGATGCACTAACAACATCTTTTCTTTCATTATCTATTTCATAGTAAATATTTACCATATCTACATCTTCTTCATTTACATCACTATCGAAATCTAGATAAAAATAAACTCTATCTCTCGTAACAAAAAATAAACCTTGTCTTATTACTACAGAATTCTCATCAGTATGAATAGAATAAACCTTTACTGAACTATAAAAATTTATAAAGAATGATAATAACAGTAAAAATACTGAAATAAATATTACTCCTATCAAAATCGATATTCTACTTTTTTGTCTTTTCACTTTGGAATTTAAATAATCATAAATATTTAATTTTATATTATCAATTAAATCTTCATTATTTTTATTTTTTCTCTCTCCTGCTAATATCTCATCGACAGATATTTTATATAATTTACTTAAAGAGATTAAATTAGATGAAGAAAGAGTAACCATTCCCTTTTCCCACTTGCTTACTAAAGAGCGGTCAATGTATAATTTTTCGGCAAACTCCGCCTGACTCCATTTTTTCTCTTCTCTTAACATTCTTAAGAATTTTCCTATTTTTTCTTGATTCATCAAACATCACCAACAATATAATACCAAAAAATTCTTTTTTTTCAAATATTTTCTATTCCATAAAAAAACTTAAAAATATATTTTAAGTTTATACTTTATCAATATAGTTGATTCCTCTTTCCATAACATCAGCTTCTATATAATCTCTTAAAAGCTTGCGGACTTCACTACATCTTTTTATATTTTTGATTTCTATAATTATTCCGGCTCTAGAAGATGTTGAATGACTATCTACTTTAACAGTTATTGTCCCTACTTTAAATAATCGTTGCCAAACACTTTCTTTCATATCAGGATCTTTAAGCAAATAAAGTTCAATTGTATCCGTATGTCTATTAAAGAATCCCTTTGTTACAATCAATTCATCTTTACTTATTTTATACCAAGTAAAATTTAAATGAAGTGTCGATAGAATAGTTCCCCAAAGACCACTTGGTTGATCTTCCCATACGATATTAAAATCTGGATTATCAACGGTCGTACTTCGCTTATCCTTTATAATTTGTTCACGTGTCTTTGCTTCCATAACATCATTCCTTCTATAAAAATATTATATCATAATTATGGAATATATAAAGTATTTCCAATCGTCAGTGTATTACTTTTTAAATTATTTAACTTCTTTATGGCATCTACTGTTGTATTATATTTTTTAGCAATGCTATATAAAGTATCTCCTGATTTAATGACATAAATCTTATTATCACCTAATGTTAATATTTCTCCCACACTTATTAAGTTGTTAGTCTTATTGTTCAAAAGTTTCAACTTATCAACAGATAAACCAAACTTTCTCGCAATACTATAAAGGGTATCTCCCACTTGTACTGTATACACATTGGGATTATTATTCTCCATTTCTTTTTGGTTTGGCAATTCCAGAACACTTCCAATTGTTAAGGTATTATTTTTTAAATTATTTATTCTTTTTATCTCATCCACTGTCGTATTATATTTACTTGCAATACTGTATAATGTATCTCCTGATTTAACTATATATGTATTCTCTTTATTTGAAATACTTGGAGTCGTCGGTTTTGTTGGCTTAGATTCTGGCAATTTTAATGTATTGCCAACTGTCAGGGTATTACCCTTTAAATTGTTTAGTTTCTTGATTTCATCTACCGTCGTATTATGTTTAGTAGCAATACTATATAGAGTATCTCCCTCTTTGATGACATAACCACCCTTATTATTCGCCCCAATATAGTCTAATACAGCCTCAGCTACTGCATTAGCCATCGCTTCATAATCATTTTTAATAATATTGGCATCTCCACTATTATCTACATACCCATATCTTACAATGATGGTCTCATATCCCGGAGTATTCCTTGTAATATAATAATAATCCTTGGAAGTATCCGTCGGCCATCTATATTGATAATATTTAGCATTATTAAAATATTCTAAATTATTTGCTATACTTGATGCTAAAGTATTACTTTTGCTTAAAGGATAGATAACTTCTATTCCCTTTTCTCCACCACTATTCAAAGAATTAGAAATCAATATGACATCATTGGGACTTCCAAAACTTTTTAGTTTTTTTATTCTATCATCATAACTAAGAGTTTGATCACCATCTCGCAACATCAAAACATCAATGCCTTTACTTTCCAATATTTCTTTTATTTTCTTGGATATTTTTAAAGTCATATCTTTTTCAACAATGCCATTTCCCGAACCACCTATATCCGATCCTCCACCACTAGCATTTATTGCAACTTTTTTCATTAAGCTTCACCTATTAAATTAATATGATTATTTGTCGAATTTATTCATTATATAGTATAATGAGATTAGGTGATAACTATGAAATCAACTTTAGAACAACAATATGACATCATTACAAGTTACTGTTTTGCTAATCGCAAATTACTAAAAAGATATAAAAATTGCATATGTCTTTATTGTGGTAAAGAATTCTCATATACTAAAGTAAGTTCATGGGTTCAAGATGAACCAGAACTAACAGCTATTTGTCCTTTCTGCAATATCGATGCTGTCGTACCTAAAAGTGTCGAAAACAGAGTTGATAAATTCACTGTAACTGAAGAAATAAGAGAAGCTATAAAAAAGTATTATTTTTAAACATTAAAAAATATCTTAATTAATTAAGATATTTTTTTATTATTCACTTTCTAATTCTTCTTCAATACGTAATAGTTGATTATATTTACATATTCTATCTGATCTAGACATTGAACCTGTTTTTATTTGTCCAAGATCCAAACCTACAACTAAATCTGCTATTGTCGTATCTTCTGTCTCTCCACTTCTATGTGAGAGAATTGTCTTATATCCTGCTTTATGAGCAAGTTCAATCGTATCTAAAGTTTCTGTAATTGTACCTATTTGATTTACCTTTAAAAGGATAGCATTACAAGCTCCCATATCAATTCCCTTTTGCAAGAATTTTTTATTAGTAACAAATAAATCATCCCCAACTATTTGTACTCTATCTCCTAATGCTTTTGTTAATTTAACGAATCCATCCCAATCATTTTCATCAAGTGGATCCTCTAGAGAAATTATTGGATATGTTTCTACTAAATCTTTATAATATTCAATTAATTCATCAGTAGTCTTACCCTTTCCATCAATTACATAAACTCCATCTTTATAAAATTCAGAAGCTGCGGCATCTATTCCCAATGAAACATCTTCTCCAGGTATATATCCAGCTTTTTTAATAGCTTCAACTATGACGTCAAATCCCTCTTTATTGGAACTCAAATTTGGAGCAAATCCACCTTCATCACCAACTCCAGTAAAGTATCCCTTGTCATTTAAAACTTTCTTTAAACTATGAAATACCTCTGCACACACTCTTACTCTTTCCTTCATAGTATCGCGATGTGGTAAAATCATAAATTCTTGAATATCGACATTATTATCCGCATGTGCTCCACCATTTAAAATATTAACCATTGGTGTTGGCATAATAGTACCATTTCCTATATATCTATATAATGGCTTTTTACTCTCTAAAGCTGCTGCTTTTAATACGGCCATACTAACACCTAAAATGGCATTAGCGCCTAAGTTAGTTTTAAAGTCTGTACCATCTAACTCTAGCATTGCCTCATCAATTTCTCTTTGCTTGCTAGCATCCATTCCTACTACTTTTTCTCTTATAACAGTATTTACATTATTGACGGCCTTTAAAACACCTTTACCATTATATCTTTCATCTTTATCTCTTAATTCTAATGCTTCTCTTTCACCAGTAGATGCTCCACTTGGAACAATAGCTCTTCCTAGCACTCCACTATCTAAAATACAATCTACTTCAACTGTTGGATTACCACGTGAATCTAATACTTCACGAGCTTTAATATCTTTTATTATCATATTCATCCTACTTTCCTCTTTTATTATATCAAACATATCCCCAACATAATAAAAAAAGTCAATGACTTAACATTAACTTTTACTTATAATTTTTAATATATTTATCATACATATCTTTATACTCTGTATCATTGAATTTAAGACCTTTTTCTTCTCTTAATTCAATAAAAGCTTTGTAGTATATCTTTTCATCTTCATTATCTTTCTTCTTTGCTAGCGTTTCTTTTAATTCATCCTTAATATCCTCAAGCTTTGGTTTTTCTTCAGCGCTTTCAACATAGATTAATGCTTCCCCAGAATTTCCATCGGCAAATACTTTAGATGTCTCACCCTTTTTTAAAGAATATAGATTCTTTAGGAATTCATCTGAATAATCGGCATAGTCAGCAAATGATATTTCTCCCAAATCATTATACATAGCTCCACTGTATTTCTTATTTACCTTTTCAATCGAAGTGCCTTTGTCTAACTCTTTTTTAATATCATTTAAATCAACATTTTCATCTAACTTTGTATATAGATGAACCTTTTTCTTTCCACTTACACTGTCATTATAAAACTTTTCTACTTCTTCATCAGTAATTAACTTGAGCATATACTCGTCATAATATTTGGAATAGTAATAATCATGAGTCAAATATTCCATAAAGGCATTCTCATCCTTATATCCATTAGCATCTAAAAACTCATCTTTAGTATAGCCATAATATTCCTCATAATTTTTATAAATTAATTCTGATTGTTCTTTGGCATAAGTATCTGCTTCATCTGTCTTGCCATACATATCAATTAATATAGAATAATCAACCAAATCCAAAATATGCATCATAGCCGTTTCATTCTTTACTGCACTATAGACCTCATCTGCTGAAACAGTATAATTTCCAATAGTAGCTACGACTTCTTCACCATTTTTTAATTTTGCCACGCGCTTAGGCCAACAGAAAGTCATTGCAAGAGCCCCAATAATCATACCAATGAGTAAACATACTAAACACTTTTGTTTAACGCTCATATTAAATCCCTTATTATCATCTATTATTTCTTTTGCTAATTCTTCATTTATTAATTCATCTTCCACTTTTTTCATACCTATTCTCCCTATATCTAATTATAATAGATTAACATGAATTTTTAAAGAAAAAGTCAAACACTTGGTAAAATATTTTTTTTATGTTATAATAGCCATCAATAAAAAGAAGGGGATTATATGGAAAATAATTATGATATTGAATTCTATCGCAAATTTCGAAAATTTGTTAAAGCATTTATGCGCATAACTTATAACATTAAAGTTGAAGGTTTAGAAAATATTCCTGAAGATGAAAATTATATTTTATCTGGTAATCATTTAAATATTTTAGATTCATGGCTATTACTTGCATTAATTGATGATGATTTAAGATTCATGGTTGATAAGAAATTATATCGCTATCAGTCTTGGGCTAACTTTTTTTCTAAACTGGGAACTTTCCCTATTGATCCACAAAAAATAGATATCAATGCCATGAAAACTTTATTTAAATTGATTGACTCTAAAGAAAAAATCGTTATTTTCCCCGAAGGAAAAACCCATTCTTTAAAGGAAGATGTTCCCTTTAAACCGGGAATACCTAAAATATCTCAAAAAAAAGGAACTCTCATAGTTCCCTTTGGTATCAATGGTTCATATCTTCCCTTTACGGATTTAAAAATAAGTATTGGTAGTCCTATAAATTATAAATTAGTTAATATGCCTTCTTCAGAATATGACATACATTTAGAATCAGAAGTACGACTTTTACAAAAGAAAGCCGAACTCCTTTAACTTACGAAATATCCAGGAATTGGATATTTTTTTTCTAAACTTTTTTGATGATTTTGAATCTCTCTTCCCATAAAATTTAAATCTGTTTTAAATAAGTCAGTATCAACATCAGCAATTTGATATTTTAAAACAAAATCATTAATAATATCTTTAACATTCTTTCCCTCACGCTCTAACTTTAATAGATTATATGCTTCAACATATCCCGTTCCATAGAGAAATGTCGTAAATGAGCCACTAGAATATTCTCCTTCAAGATAGCGGAAAAATGCCACATCTCTATCCTGTTCCATTATACAATCATCATCAAAGTTATAATTTACTCCTTCACTTATGGTAACTTCCTTGCCTTCCTTTACTCCCATTTCATAGAAATAATTAATCAATTTAAAGAAAGTCAATATTTCATAATCTGATAAATTGCGGTGTAATAAAGCATCATCTGTACAAATATGCTGTTCCATACAAAATTCAAAAAAGGATAATGAAGAATATAATGAAGCCGATTCCTTTGAAAAACCCGATATGATATTATGGTGATTTTTCCATGAATAAGAATGCGCAAGTTTAGCTACGAAGATATGCATAAGTTCATGTATCGTCGTCTCAATATCACTTAAGTCATTAGATGAATATTTATTAATTGCCATATAATACTCATCTATCATTGGCATTAAGTAGGCAACTCCATAATCATGATCATTATCAATCATAAAAACATGTCCACTATCACATAAATCCTTATATAGATTGTAAGCCCATGGCATCTTTTTCAAAAGATATTCTTTTAATATTGCCCCTTTATCCGCATTAGAAATACTCGTATGTCCCTCTCTTAGATAACAATAAAAATTTATCTTTTTAAACATCTCAATGACTTCTTTAGCCAAGTTCCCCAAATCATCTATATATATACTGACATTTGCAAAAAGTTCATCGGGAATCAAACTCATCATATCTTCTCTCAGTTCAATATCCGAAATCCCCACTTCATCTAACAAATTGGCCAAAAATGTATAATCATATCCATAGCGGAAAGCCATGCTTTCACTTTTGACACCTAATGCCTTTTTATTCATTTTCTTAACCGTCTTTTTTATTTCTTTATCAACCATTTTAATCCCCTATAAATATTTAATCTCCTAATGTTTTAATTGTCGTAGTAGTAACTGTCGTTGTCTTCTCTACCTTTTTATTTTCTACCCCTAATTTTTTTCCCAAGTATTCGAAGTAATTATTCTTAATAACCGCATTGCTGACATTTATCTTTGTATTAATATCAACATTGATATTTCTTATCTCTTCGCCCGTATATTCATCACTTCCATAATACTTAATCTTATTTTTGGAAGCATTGAAGAACGCCTTCTCATTTTTCCATGAACCATCGGCAAATACGACTAAAGATTCATAATCATCGCTTAACAAATCATCACCAAGGTATAATCTTGGATTATAATCCATATTAAATAGATTGGCAAGTGTTGGTAAAATGTTGATATAACTTGTATATTCATCAAAAACTTGATGTTCTGTTTCACTATTGTAAATAACAAATGGTACGCGTTCGGCATTATAATCTTCAGAAGTATCATAATCCATTACCTTATTTAAATTTCCCTTACTTATTCCATAAGGATAATGGTCTCCATATAGGACAATAACTGTATCATCTAAAATACCACGTTCTTTTAAACCATCTAACAAAACACCTAATCCCTCATCTAATATCTTAAGTTTTGACATATATCTTCTAACATCACTAGGATACTTTAATCCCTCTGTCATCTTATAATACTTATCTCCCTGAATAGAACTAACACTATAAGGTTGATGTGATGAAACAGTTGTTAACCATGTCATAAAATTACTGCCATCTTCCGTCTTTTGATCAATAATCTTTAAAATACTTTCCATAAAATCATCGTCATTTGACCAATTTATATATTCATTTGAGTAAGGTATCTTAAGTTTTTCTACGCCAAAATATTCGCCACTTCCCATATTTCTATGAATAGTCTTGCGCGGATAATATGCCTGTGTATAATTATGTGATGAAAAAGTCGTATAATTCTTATTATTAAATAAATTAAATAGACTTTCATAATAAGTATTGCTCTTATATCTACTAGCCGTACAAGTATTATATATTGAATATATACTTGTCATACCACTAAATTCATTATTCATCGTAGCACATGAATTTCTTGGAGAATAATTATTTTTCCAATACCATCCTTCATTTACTAATTTATAAAAATTAGGATAAAATTCTTCATTAATAAATATATCATTAACTGATTCCATCATAATGACAATCAGATTTTTATTTTCAAATAATCCTGTATATTTATTCTTATCAGTAATATCTCTATTGATAAAATAATTGTTCAAATTATTCATCGTCTTATTTTTTTCACTATCTATGATATTCTTCCACTCTGTATCATCTATTTTTCTAGAGTTTTCTGATGGATTCTTCTTATGTTTTTGAATAACTTCATAGTTTTCTGATGCAGCTGTTGGAAAAATCATAGCTTTTACATCTAAAAAGCAAAAACCTAAAGTTCCATATTTTTCTACAGTCAAACTTGGATTTTGAGCAGTTCTAAATAACTCTCTCGTACTAACTATTTGATTACTATCTTGTAATGCAGGCATTATAATCGATGTAATAAACAAAGATAAACTAATTCCCAATATTGCAAGTGTAGTTCTCTTACTGTTCTTTCTATTGACATTTTTATCGATTTTCTTAGAAAAAATTATATAACTAATTAAAATCACTACAAAAGGTATCAATGTCAAAAAATAATATAATTTAAAACTTCTAATAAAATCCGCAACATAATCTCTAACGGCTCCTAATTGACTAGAAGTCTGAAATGAAATATATACTCCTAAAAAATTATTAAAGCCCAATTGAATACATGCATAGATATTACTTAAAAACACGATAAATATCGTCAAAAATCTTCTCATTCCTAATTTAAACTTCATAAATATAAAAGTTAAAATTGATGCCAATATGCTCATTTCACATAATATTCTAACTACTGACAAATCCAATAAACTAGATTCATTGATTATCCTAAATATAATTTCTGAAGCAAACATACCCAACATCAGTGTCATAAAAGTAAATAAATATGCATTAATTCTCTTTGTCATTTTTACCACTTCCTAACAGTATCATATTTTATCACAAAAACGTGAAAATAAGAAGAACCTGCTAATAATTTTTCATATAATTTCTTATTTTAACAATACTTTTGCAAAAATATTGAAAACAAAGTAAAAATTTGTTATTCTAATAGTATAGAATAAAAGGTGATTATAATGTTTGGTAAAATATTAGGTTTTGAAAACAGCAACATATTTGTTGAAAATAATAAGGGAGTAGCAGATACCAATTATATTGGATATCACGTCGTTTTCCCTGAACCTGACCATAAAATAGTTGGCGAGATTATTGGAATTGGCGAAAAGCAAGTAACTATTATGCTTATTGGCGAAATAATTAATGGTAAATTCTCTAATGGTGTTTTAAAAAAGCCAAGCATGAATTCCGTAGCTCGTATTATCTTTAAAAGTGAACTTGAATCTATTTTAGGTAACCAAAACTATTTAGACCATGCCAATTTATTATTTGGAACATCACCTATATATAAAGATTATGTTATTACATCGAGTTTAAATAATTTCTTTGCTAACCACTTTGCCATCATCGGAAACACCGGATCAGGTAAATCCTGTGGTTTAGCAAGATTAATTCAGAATGTCTTCTTTACATCTAGTAATGAACTTCCTAAAAATGCTCATGTTTGTTTATTTGACGTTTATGGTGAGTATTATAACACTTTTGATGAAATGGATAAATTTCCTGGATTACATTTCAAAAAGTATACAACACAACAGGAATTTGGATCTTCACAACTTCTTACTATACCAGCATACTTTTTAGGTGTAGATGATTTAGCAATTCTTTTAGGAGCTACCGAACCTACCCAATTGCCAGTATTAGCCAAAGCAATTGACTTAGTAAAAATATTTAAATCACACGATCCAAAAGCCGAAGAACACAAAAACGATATCATCGCCAAATGCGTTCTCGATATTCTTTCAAGTGGTAAATCATCTACCCAATTGAGAGACCAAGTTGTATCAGTACTATCATCATATAACACAGAAACATTAAATCTTAATTCTCTAATCCGTCAACCAGGTTATGATCGTACTTTAAGACAATGTTTAAATATTGATGATCAAGGTAAGATTAATTCAATGAACCTTGTCATTGATTTCCTACAAAAGCATATTCGTGTCGATATTGATAAAGTCGAACTACAAGGAGATGTAACTTATACTCTAAGTGACCTATATTATGCCTTGGAATTCGCTCTAATTAATGAAGGTGCCTTAACTAGTGAAACAGTATTTGACCGCAACAATGTTCTAAAATCAAGATTACAATCAATTATCAATTCTAGTAAAGTTAATTACTTTGCCTTTGATGATTATATTTCTAAACCTGAATTTGTAGAAAAATTCTTCACCGCTGGTGAAGGTGGAGAAACTGCCCAATTAGTTGATATCAACTTATCATTTATTGAAGATAGATTTGCAAAATGTCTAACAAAGATTTTCTCCAAACTTTTCTTCGAATATACAACCGAACTTGAAGATCGCGGAAGCTATTCAATTCACATTATTCTTGAAGAAGCACATAGATACGTTCAAAACGACTCCGATATAAGTGTTATTGGATATAACATATTTGACCGTATTACTAAAGAGGGTCGTAAATATGGAACCATTATCGGATTCATCACTCAAAGGCCAAATGAATTATCTAAAACTGCTCTCTCACAATGTTCGAACTTCGTCGTATTTAGATTATTCTATCCTGAAGATTTAAATATCGTCAGAGGTATTTCATCAAACGTAACTGATGAGACAATTGAAAAAATCAAAACACTTCATCCTGGTATGGGTCTTGTCTTTGGTACAGCATTTAAGGTTCCTTTACTTGTTAGTTTCCCATTACCTAACCCAATGCCAATATCTACAAGTTTAAGAATAGATGAAGTTTGGTATAATTAAAAGACGATTAAAATCGTCTTTTTTGTTGTAAATATTATAATATTTTAGCTTATTTTGTCGAATGACTTGTCAGTATTTACTTTTTTGTTTATCATACACATCTCGAGAGACATGAAGATGCTTATCAGTTCTTTTACCTCAAGCGAATTATTTAGGGGGTTTTGGTTGTATTTTTTTAAGGAGCTGGTAGTATGATTAAAATAAATATCAAAGATATTACTATCTTTATACTTACTATAATCATTTTTTATATTCTTTCGAGATAATAAAAAAAGCATCTTACTCAACATTCTGAATAAGATGCAATCACAAACATGTGATAAGCATTAGCTTGAAATGTAATGTCTCTCACAATTTAAGTTTACCAAAGATAATATTCTATTTCAAGTAAGCATTATCTTTTTTTATTATTTTCTTTTGTCACTTTTTGTCGAAACTATTGACGACCATTTTTTATTCATTATAATAATTCCTCGAGAAGCAAGTATTCTTGATGCAATCCACTTTCTTTGACTATACATCAGGGGG
>ERZ777305.2395-NODE-2395-length-16218-cov-6.564932_pt1 | contig 16218 bp, 12 predicted proteins | sample MGYA00374965_ERZ777305 | MGnify/ENA primary metagenome ERZ777305 (study PRJEB29328, sample SAMD00013331) | mouse gut metagenome | study: EMG produced TPA metagenomics assembly of the Metagenome analysis of fecal microbiota from mouse which was promoted... | reverse complement strand
AAAAAACTTTAGAGGATGCTTACGCATCCTACAGCTGCCGGCGGCCCAGTTCTCGGACTTTCTTTGGGCCGGGAGTTGTAGCGCGCTTAATGCAAGTTAAACCTTATTGCGCGCTACAACCCCGACCCAAAAGTAATCTCGAAGATTGAGGACTGCGGAGCCTAAGGAGTAGCGTAGCTAACTAAAAGTCTTTTGGGTACCTTTTCTTCAGAAAAGGTACGGTTCCCTGCGGGTAGACACGAAAAACAACCGATACAATAAGTATTAGTTATCCGCCGGTCCGCGTTTGATTTGTTTGATCATGATGCCGATATCCGCGATGAGCAGGATCGTGAAGAGCACCGCGAAGATCCAGAACGTTGTTTGGATCGCCCCCGCATCGATTCTGGAGACCGCCGCCCCCGTCGGGAGCAGGTTTTGAATCGTCCACGGCTGCCGTCCGAGCTCCGCCACGATCCATCCCGCCTGCGACGCCACGTACGCCGCCGGAATCGACCAGAGCGCCAGCCGGAGCGGCCATCGATACCGTTCCAGCGCTTCCCTGCGTTCGAGGAACAGCATGCCGACGAACAGCACGACGAACCAGATCCCGAGGCCCACCATGACGCGGAACGACCAGAAGACCAGCGGAATGCACGGAATCGTCTCCTCCGGCGACGTCAGGTAGCCGTAGCCGAAATAGCGGAAATACTCCTCGCTGAACGCCTTACCCTCCTCCGTCGCCGGGTCGAACAGTCGCGCGATGGAGTCCGCCGCCGCCTCGTTCCCCGCCTTTTGTGCCGCCTTGAACGCCGCGAACGTCTCGATCGCATGCCGTCCCCGGGCGATCATCTCCTCGCCCGACGGCAGCCCCCGTTCCGGATTTCCCTCCGTCAGGTCGTCGATGCCGATCACATACGCCCCCGCCGAGTGGTGCGCCAGCACCGAGAGCATCCCCGGTACCTCGATTCCCGGTACGATCGTGAGCGGCGCCCGCTCCTGTCCCTCCCGGAGATTTTCCATCGCCGCCAGCTTCATCGGCTGGTATCGCGCCACCTGGATCGCCGACCCGTCGCCCGTCCAGAGCATGAAGAGCGCACCGACCAGCCCGAATACGGACGCCATCCGAATGCTTTTTCGGGCCATCTTTTCCTCCCGCCCGCGGAGCAGGTACCACGCGCTGACCCCGATGACGAAGACCGCCGCCAGCACGAACGCCGACGTCACCGTGTGGAAGAATTTGTTCATCGCCACCGGCGAGAAGAGCACCTCCCGGAAGCTCACCATTTCGTTTCGCGCCGTCTCCGGATTGAACCTCATCCCCGCCGGATACTGCATCCAGGCGTTGGCCACCAGAATCCACAGCGCCGAGAGATTCGCCCCCACCGCCGTGAGCCACGTCGCCGTCAGGTGGAACCCCCGCGAGACCTTGTTCCACCCGAAGAACATCACCGCGATGAACGTCGACTCCATGAAGAACGCCATGATGCCCTCGATGGCGAGCGGCGCTCCGAAGATGTCGCCCACGAAGTACGAGTAGTTGCTCCAGTTGGTTCCGAACTCGAATTCGAGGATGAGCCCCGTGGCCACCCCGATGGCGAAGTTGATGCCGAAGAGCCGCATCCAGAACCGGGTCGTCCGTTTCCAGAATTCGTTTCCCGTCCGCACGTAGACCGTCTCCATGAGAGCGATCAGGAAGCTCAGCCCGAGGGTCAGCGGGACGAAAAACCAGTGATAGATGGCCGTCAGGGCGAACTGGGCCCGTGACCAGTCGACCACCGCTCCGAAGTCCGTGTCGAGTAGTGTCATATGTCGAGATTTGAGTTTTCGGGTGTGAATATAGGGATTATCTTTCGATCAGTTCCCGGCTGACGAAATCGGCTTTTTGTTCGTCGTCCATTCCGCGCAGCGCGTCCGGGAAGAAGAACAGCTTGAGCACCAGGAACAGAATGATCAGCTTGACGAGGATCACGGCCCAGAGCGTTTTCCCGACCGTCATCTCCCGGAATCCGTCGTAGTAGAACGCTGCTATTTTGCGCAACCAAGTCATTTTTGCCTTATATTTGCTACTTATGTTTTTTCGCTCTTTGTGTCTACCCGCAGAGAACTGCCGCTTTCTTGAAAGAAAGCGGCGCAAAGAACTTTTAGATAGCTACGCTATGCCTTAGGCTCCGCAGTCCTCAGTCTTCGTGATTGCTTTTGGGTCGGGGCAACGGCGCGCTTAATGTGAGTTTAACCCTATGCGCGCCGTTTGCTCCCGGCCCAAAGAAAAGTCCGAGAGCTGGGCCGCCGGCAGCTTTAGGATGCGAAGCATCCTCTAAAGTTTTTCTGGTTCTCTTTGTTCACAAAGAGAACAGTACCCTCCAGATAAGGCGCAAATAAACGAACGAATAACCACCGACAAGATATGAAAAATACCTTTGACAGCACAAAAATAATACAGTTCCAGCGACTTTGTGCCGAAGCGCAGACCATCGCCGTCGTGTCGCACACCAACCCCGACGGAGACGCCATCGGCTCCGGCCTCGCTCTGAGCCGTTTCCTGCGGAACCTCGGTCACGACGTCCGGTTTTTCGTTCCGAACCGCTTCCCGAAGTTTCTGGACTTCATGGCCGGTGCCGGAGACGTGGAAGTCTACAACGAAGCCTGCGACGCCGTCCGGGCATACGTCTCCTCCGCCGATCTGATCATTTGCGCCGACTTCAACCGCATTGAGCGGCTCGACAAGCTGAGCGCCGCCGTCGAAGAGAACGTCGTCGCCCCTCGCGTGCTGATCGACCACCACCTCAACCCCGCCGAGTTCGAGCTTGCCTTTTCCGACACCGACAGTTCGTCGACCGCCCAGCTCGTCTACGAACTGATCCTCGCCTGGGCCGGCGTGGAGGCCATTACCCCCGAGATCGCCCTCCCGCTCTATGTCGGGATGGTGACCGACACCGGCAACTTCAGCTACGGGAACCTCACCCCCGCCTTGTATCGCGCTGTCGCCGTGCTCGTCGAGCGTGGCGTGCGACCTATCGAAGTGTCGCAGGCCGTATTCAACACCCAGAGCGAGAACCGCCTCCGGATGGTCGGCTACCTGCTTTCCGAGAAGATGCGCGTCCACGCCCCGATCCACACCGCCTATATCACCCTCACCCGCGCCGAGAAGACCCGCTTCGACCACCAGATCGGCGACACCGAGGGGATCGTCAACATGCCCCTCTCGATCGATACCGTCTCGTTTTCCGCCATGTTCATCGAGACCCTCGACTGCATCAAACTCTCTTTCCGCTCCCAGGGAGACTTCGACGTCGACCGGTTCGCCCGGCGCTATTTCGACGGCGGCGGCCACCGGAACGCAGCCGGCGGACGTTATTACGGCCCGATGAGCGAAGCCGTCGCCCGGTTCGAGCAGGCCATTGTCGAAACCCATCCCGAAGAGTGAACTCTCCATGCCCGAAATGCCCACTACAAATGATAAAATGGTCGCCTTGCTTCGGCGGCTGAAGATCGAGATGAACGGCGCCGTCACCGACGCCATGCGTGCTTATGGCGGCCGGCCGAGCGGCTACGGACTGAACTACGGCGTCTCGCTACCCACCATCCGGGAGGCCGCCGCGGCCTATGCCCCCGACTCCGGGCTGGCCATCCTGCTGTGGCGTCAGGACGTGCGGGAGCTGAAGCTCGCCGCCCTCTTTATCGACGACCCGCAGACCCTGGACGCCGACCGGATGGAGCAGTGGGCCGACGCCTGGCGCGGCTCTGCGGAGCTCGCCGAGCAGTGCGCCATGCAACTGTTCTGGCGGTCGCCCGCGGCATGGACGGTCGCTGTGCGGTGGGCGACCGCCACCGGAGAGGCTTCTGATCCCTTGAGGCGTCTGGCCGCCTTCTTTATGATCGGCCGTCTGGCCGCCCCGGCCGACGGGAGCGGAGCCGTGACCGACGCCGATTTCGCTGCCCTGCTCGCCGACCCGACCGCCTTCGGAACGCATACCGAAGAACGCTCCGCCGTCTATGCCCTGCGCGAGATGTGGCGTCGCCGTCCCGCCTTGCGCGCGGCCGTGACCGGCGTGCTGGAGCGTCTTCCGGTCGGCGTCGCCGACGAGGTGCGCTGGCAAATCGAATATCTGCCGTAGTATATATAATAGGTATGTCCGAAATATTTCCGTGGGGCGATACCCGCCGGTTCCATAGCTACTCCGCCTACTTCCGCCGTCTGTTCGGCGGCCGGATGCAGAAAGTCGTCATCGACGCCGGCTTCACCTGCCCCAACCGCGACGGGACGATCTCGACCGGAGGGTGCTCCTTTTGCAACAACGACGCCTTCAGCCCTTCGTACAGCCACCGCGGCTACTCCGTCTCGCGTCAGATCGACGAAGGCATTCTCTTCCACCGCAACCGTTACCCCCGCGCTCAGCGCTATCTGGCCTATTTCCAAAGTTACTCCAATACTTATAAGCCGCTGGCCGAGCTGCGGGCGATTTACGACGAAGCCCTGCGTCATCCGGCCATCGCGGGAATCGTGGTGGGCACCCGTCCCGACTGCGTCGACGAGGCGAAACTCGACTACTTCGCCGAACTCGTCGCGGCGGGACATTATGTGATTCTGGAATACGGCGTCGAATCGGTTTACGACGAGACCCTGTGGCGCGTGAACCGCGGACACGATTTCGCTGCTGCTGTCCGGGCTATCGAACAGACCGCCGCCCGGGGGGTGCACTGTGGCGCCCATTTCATCCTGGGTCTGCCGGGCGAGAGCGACGAGATGCTGGTCGGTCAGGCCGCGGTCATCAACGCCCTGCCGCTCGACACCGTCAAATTCCACCAGCTCCAGCTCTTCCGCGACACGGCCATGGCCCGCGACTACGCCGAACATCCCGAACAGTATCGGTTCCGGACGCTGCCCGAGTACATCGATCTTTTTATCGACCTTCTGGAGCGGCTTCGTCCGGAGCTGGTGATCGAGCGTTTCGCGGGCGAAGCTCCGCCGCGATACCATCTTGTTCCTTCACCGTGGGGCTCCGTGCGGAACGAGCGTCTGCTCCAGCTGCTCGAAGCTCGGCTCGAAGAGCGCTCCACCTGGCAAGGCCGCCTCTTCCGGTAGTTGTTTGCTGGAACTGCCGCTTTCTTGAAAGAAAGCGGCGCAAAGAACTTTCAGTTAGCTACGCTATACCTTAGGCTCCGCAGTCCTCAATCTTCGCAGGTCTGTCGGGTTGGATTTTCGGCGGGCGCGCTTGGGTTATTTGCCTTATATTAGCGCGCCGCGCCGGAAAACCACAGCCCGACGGACAGTCCGAGAGTTGGGCCGCCGGCAGCTTTAGGATGCGCCAGCATCCTCTAAAGTTTCTTTGGTTCTTTCTGTTCACAGAAAGAACAGTACCCTCAAACCCACCGCGCGCCGCCGTCAAAAGAGGCGATTCAACTCTTTCGGCGATGAGCCGAAAGAGAATGAATCGCCCAGGCGCGCGGAAAAAGATGAATTGAAAAAACTATATTTGCAGCATGAAAAAACACCTCGCCGTAATCGTATTGTGGTCGGTCGCTCTGTGGTTCAGTATCGGCGGGGCGTTCGCGCAGCTGAACAAGCCCTACTTTTTTTATAAAGGCCGCGAACTGATCATGGACGGCGACTACCGCAGCGCCATCGAGATGCTCAACCTCCTGCTCCGCACCGAGACCAAAGAGTATGAAGGGTATTTTCTGCGCGGCGTCGCCAAATACAACCTCGACGACCTGATCGGCGCCGAATCCGACTTTACGCAGGCCATCGCCGTCAACCCCGTCTATACGATGGCCTATCAGTACCGCGCCATCACCCGTTCGCGGATGGGGAACTACAACGACGCCCTGCAGGACTACCGCACCGCCGCCGAGCTGCGGCCCAATCTGCCCGCCACCTATTATAGCCGCGGCGTCACCTATTTCCTGAGCCAGCAGTTCGACCGGGCCGTGGAAGACTTCTCGCGCTACCTTCGTTCGAAGCCCGCCGATGTCAACGCCCTCACCAACCGGGGAACCTGCTACCTCTATCTGAAAGACACCACCCGCGCTTATGCCGACTTCAACCGCGCCGTGGAGATCAACCCCAACGAAGCCGACGGTTTCGTGCGGCGCGGGCTGCTCGAAGTGGCCCAGCAGCGGAACGAAGAGGGAATCAGAGACCTTACCGAGGCCTTGCGGATCGACAGCACACTGGCCATCGCCTACTTCTATCGCGCTTACGCCTACGTGAACCAGTCGCAACCGATTAGCGCCTTGGCCGACTTCGACCGTGCCGTCGCCTACGACTCCACCAACTCCGTCACCTACTTCAACCGGGCTATCTTGCGGAGCCAGATCGGCGACTACAATTGCGCTATTGAGGATTACGACCGCGTGGCGCGCTACAACCCGGGGAATGTGCTGGTTTTCTACAACCGCGCCTCCGTGAAGATTCGCATCGGCGACTATCGCGGTGCGATCGACGACTATACGCGCGCGATCGAACTCTATCCCGATTTTGCCAACGCCTATTTGTCTCGCTCTCAACTGAAAGGTCTCCTTCGCGACTTCCGCGGCGCAGAACGCGACCGGCGGATCGCCGAAGAGAAGATCGAAGCCTACCGGCGGAAGCTGAGCGACAGCACCTTTACCTCCTTTGCCGACACCAGCCGTCAGTTCGACAAACTGCTCTCGTTCGACGCCGATTTCGGTAATAACGAACTGCGCTCCATGCGGGGCGACAGGCAGCAGGAGGTGCGTCTGATGCCTCTTTTCCGGATCGGGTGGGTCGTTCCTGCCGACTCCGCCACCCGGGTCTACAATCCCCGGGATTATCGGAACGCCCGTTTGGACGGCTATCTGAACGAGTTGCTCGCGACAGCCGTCGGACGCAGGACGGCCGGGGCAGGGTATCGGTTCGATATGACCGCCGTGCCGCGAATCGAGGAGCTGGGACTGGCGGGAGACAGCGTCTCGCTCTGGGATGAAATGAACGTCTCGCCGGTCGAATGGGAAGACAATTTCTTGCGTGGAGTGACCCAGACCGCTTTGCAGCAGTACGCTTCGGGCCTGAGCTACTATCGCCGGGCCGAGCGGATGGCGATCGACAATCCGTTGATTTATTTGAACCGGGGGGCTGCCGCGGCCGAGATGATCGAGTTCGTCGCCTCGCTGGAGGGGAACAGCGTGATGCAGCAGGTGGCCGTGCGATCCGAGGATCCGGCTGCGCAGCTGTTGCAGAATTCCGGGCGGCGCACCTACGATTACAGCGAAGCGATCGCCGATATGCGTCGTGCGGCGGAACTGATGCCGGAGTTGCCGCAGGTCTACTACAACTTGGGAAATCTGTTGTGTCTGAGCGGCGATCTGCCGGGCGCTTTCGAGCAGTACACGCGTGCCATCGAACGGTTTCCGTATCTGGCTGAGGCGTATTATAACCGGGGGCTGGTTCAGATATTCATGCAGGATACCCAGAAGGGGTGTCTGGATTTGAGCAAAGCCGGAGAGCTGGGTTTGTTGGAAGCCTATGACGTGCTGAAACGCTACTGTATCAAGAACGGGCGTTGAGGCGCGCGCAAGAATAAGAACTGCTGAGCCTGAGGCGCGCGAACAGAGAACGGTTCGAAGATTTGGGCTGACACAGCCATCCGCTCACCGCGGGCACGCGGGGCCCGCCCGGCCCGAGGGCAGTCGAAGCTCGACCCGCGCGCGACAGCTGGAGAAGGAAATCATCCAAACGCGTGGTGCGCGTTTGGATAAGATTTCTGCCAGCGCGCGGGAAAATGCGAATGGTGGCGGAGCGACAGCGGAGCCGCATGGGCTGACACGGGGCGGAGAGCGAGTAGCGCGATTCGCAGAATCGCCGTCCTCGGCGAGAGCGACGCTTTAGCGGCGCGAGGGGGGCGCGCCGAGGACGAACGGGCGGAGAATTGGGTGGTGAGTAAGCTGTGCTCTTGCGGTTCGCAGAACCGCGCGGGCCGGACGCCTCCCCACGGGAGGCCCGCAACACGCCGCTTGCGCGTCGAGAATTGCGGTCGCTCCCGGGCGTCCGGCCGCAATGGTGTAGGGTAAAGGCTGCCTTGTTGGGGTAGACCCGGCCATTTCGGAGTGCCTGGAGGCACCGTTTATTCCGAGAGGCAACGCAACTGACGACCGAAGGCACGGTTGTCCGCGCTGCAGGGATTGAGGTACTGCGTGCCGAAGCCCAAGAACACGCCGTAAGTCCCGCTGACAGCGGATGACCAACTGTACCCGTGGTGGCCGACGCCGTCCGGCTCGCCCGAGCCTGCGATGCGGTAGCCCGGGGCGGAACGGGCCCGCATAAAAGTCGCCGGTAAAAACACCGACAAAAACGTTGTCCAAAACGAACGTTACCGAAAAACGCCAGCAAGAAACCTGCGACAACACCGCAGTACATATAGAAAAGAAACCTACAAAACAGATGGTAGAAACTTTACGCCAAAACATCTCCGACTCCAAACGAGCCCGCTGGACCGTTCTGCTGATGGTCTCCCTGACCATGTTCTGCGGCTACTTTCTCGCCGACGTGCTCGCCCCCCTGAAAGGGCTGCTCGAAGAGCTCTTCCAGTGGGACAGCACCGACTTCGGCCTGTTTAACAGCGGATACGGATGGTTCAACATCTTCCTGCTGATGCTGATTTTCGGCGGGATGGTGCTCGACAAAATGGGCGCCCGGTTCACCGGCGTCGTATCCGTCGGCGTGATGCTCGTCGGGATCGCCGTCAAATATTACGCCATCGGATTTATGGATCCCGCCCGCATGGTCGACATCTGGTTCTTCGGCCCGAAGACCATGAAACCCCAGGTGCTCACGGCTTCGCTCGGGTACGCCCTGTTCGCCGTCGGGTATGAAGCCATCGGGATAACCGCCAATAAAATCATCGTACGGTGGTTCAAAGGGAAAGAACTCGCCTTCGCCCTCGGTATGAACCTAGCCTTCGCCCGGATGGGAACATTCCTCGCCCTGGCATTGCCGCTGCCCATCGCCCGCGCCTTCGGCAACTCCATCAGCACCCCGATTCTTTTCGGGATGGTGTTGCTTTTGCTCGGCTTTCTGACCTTTCTGGTCTACATCGGCATGGATCGCCGGCTCGACCGCGAACGCGCACAGGAAGCTTTGGGCGACGACGAACGTTTTCGCTTCCGGGACATCTTTTCCATCTTCCGGATCCGCGCCTTCTGGTACGTGGCCTTTCTGTGCCTCTTGTTTTACGCCGCCGTGCACCCCTTTGTTAAGTTTGCCGTCGACCTCGTCGTTCAGAAATTCCACGTCGCCGGCGAATACTCCGGTCTGATCCCCTCGCTGCTGCCCGTCGGCACCCTGATCCTGACCCCGCTGTTCGGGAACCTCTACGACCGGCGCGGGAAAGGCGCCTCCATGATGATCTGGGGTGCCTTGATGCTCGTCGGCGTCTATTTCGGCTTCTCCCTTCCGTGGCTCGACCACTGGGGCTTCGCCGTCGTTCTCGTGATCGTGCTCGGAGTCGCCTTCTCGCTGGTGCCGTCCGCCATGTGGCCTTCCGTGGCCAAAATTATCCCCGAGAGCAAACTCGGAACCGCCTACGCCCTGATTTTTTGGATGCAGAACTGGGGCCTCGCCGGCGTTCCCCTGTTGATCGGGTGGGTGCTCGACCGGTGGTGCAAACTCCCGCCGGCCCTGGTGGACGGCAAAGAGATCGCCCGCTACGACTACACCTTCCCGATGCTGATATTCTTGTGCTTAGGGATTCTGGCCGTCCTCTTCGGACTCCTCCTGAAGAGCGAAGACCGCCGCAAAGGATACGGTTTGCAACAGCCTAACATTACGCAGTAATCCTTCGTCCCTTGCGGGCGAACGATAAAAAAGACCGACAAAAATTTTCGGCAGATGTTGATTTATTGGAAAATCCTTTCTACTTTTGTCGGGAAAGAGGGAAACCCACCTCGCCTGTTTTTGCAGGTGGAATCGGGCGCCGGGCCGTTTGAAGGAGACCTCCTTCTCCAGTCTCGGTTCCCCGTTCAGTACTAAACAGATACAGTTTTTTTAATATGAAACATCTATTACTCTCATTGGCCATGCTTTTCGGGGCGGTGGCAGCCTATGGTCAGGGAGGCGATTTGATGCAGCCGGGCGTTTATCAGGACGGTATCACCGTGACCAAACAGAACGGGAAATACGGGCTGATGGATGTGACCAAACGGGTCTTTACCCCGGTGATCTATGAAAGCATCGCACCGTTCGAAGACGGGCTCGCGAAAGTCAAACGCGACGGCCGCTACGGGTTCGTGAATACCCTTGGGCTCGAAGTGGTGGCTCCGGTCTACGACTCGATCTCTCCGTTCCAGAGCGGGGTGGCCAAGGTGAAGAAAAACGGATACTACGGCTTGATCAACCGTGCGGGACGTGAAGTGGCCAGTGTGAGCTATGACGCCATCACCGACTTCGAAGACGGGGTGGCCAAGATGTGGAAACGCGGACGCTGCGGCTTGATCAACATGTCGGGATACGAACTCGCTCCGTGCGTGTATAACGCCATCGATGAATTTGTCAATAAAATCGCGCTGGTGTACAAGGACGGGCGGTTCGGGATGATCGACAATGCCGGAAACCAGATCGCACAGCCGATTTACAAGGAAATCGCACCGTTCGACGAAAACGGTTTGGCATTTGCCTCGCGCGACGGGAAATACGGTTACCTCTCTTATATGGGAGACGAGATTATTCCGGTACAGTACGATGAGATTTCGAACTTCATCGACGGGGTGGCACGCGTATCGAAGAACGGTCGGTATGGATTTGTGAATACTTTGGGACAAGAGTTCATCACGACCATTTACGATAGCGCCACTGCATTCTCGAATGGGCTTGCAGTTGTGGAAAGCAACGGCCGCTTCGGGATTGTGGACATTCAGGGTCGGACGGTCGTTCCGTGCAACTACGAATCTCGGGAAGACGCTATCCGTGCTTTCGAAAACCTGACCGTGGTGAAAAGTTCTTCGAAAAAAGACCGGAGCGACGACGGGGCATCGACCCGGAAGGCGGGGACGGGGAAATAAGCACGCGGATTATTTTAGTGTCGCATCTCACATCGTAGCTTGCCGTTTTGCGGCAGGCTACGCTTGTTTTTTAAGGAGGGGCGACCGAAATCGCACTCCCGGGGCGGGAATCTCTCCGCGTCCCGAAAAGGAGACCGAAATCCGCGCGAATCTCCCCGAAATTCAGTAGCTTTGCGACATGGCGAAAAAAAGAAGACTCCTCCTCTTTCGGGGCGATAAACCCTTGTGGATTATCGTCGCCTCGCTTTTTCTCGTCTCGCTCCTCGTCGTCTACTCCGCCACCGCCGCCATGGCCTATCGCGAAGTCGACGGAAACACCTCCTACTACCTCTTCCGACAGGCACGGTTCATCATGATCGGCTTTTTCGTCATCATCGTCGTGCACTGGATCGACTATAAATATTATGCCCGATACGCTAAAGCCCTCTTCCGGCTCAGCGTCATCCTCGTCGTGCTCGCCTACGTGATCGGCGTCTCGTTCAACGAAGCCTCCCGGTGGCTGCGGGTTCCTTTTCTCGGATTCACCTTCCAGCCCTCCGAACTGCTCAAAGTCACCCTTGTGCTGGTGGTCGCCCAGCAACTCGGCATCCGGCAGCGCGTCATTGCCCAGATCCCCGTTTTGCCCCCTCTGACCCCCGGCGGGTGGGGGCGGAATCCTCAACGCAGCTTCGACATCTGGTACAAGACCACCCGGCCGTTGATCCTGCCCATCGTGGTCGCCACCCTGGTCGTACTGCCCTCCAACTTCTCCACCGCCGCTATTCTGTGGGTGACCTGCATGATCATGTTGATGATCGGCCGCGTGCGGCAGCGCGAGCTGAACCGCTTGAACCTCTTTGCGCTGCTGGCCGGAGGCGTGCTCATTGCCACGATGTACCTCGCCGGCGTCGGACGGGCCGAGACCTGGGCCAACCGGTTGATCCAGTTCGTCGCCCCCGGCGAGACCGTCGCCGACACCAAGCAAGTCAGCCAGGATCGCTACCAGATCGAGCAGGCCGAGATCGCCATCGCCTCCGGCGGCGTTTTCGGCAAAGGGCCCGGGAACAGCACCCAGCGGTCACAACTGCCCCACCCGTACTCCGACTTCGCCTATGCCTTCATCGTCGAAGAGTACGGCATCGTCGGCGGGATCATCGTCTTTGTTTTGTACCTTTGGATATTTTATCGCGCCGGGCTGATCGTGCGGCGGTGCAACCGTCCTTCGCAGGGCCTGATGGTGCTCGGCCTGAGCCTGATCGTCACCATGCAGGCCTTTGTGAACATGGCCGTTTCGGTCGGGTTGATGCCCGTGACCGGCCAGCCCCTGCCTTTGATCAGCCTCGGGGGGTCGTCCGTTTTTTTCACCTGCGTGGCGATGGGGATGATCCTCGGTGTGAGCCGGGAGAGCGAACGGGAGCAGCAGGAGAACGAAGCCCGGCTGCGGAGAGAGGCGATCCTTGCCTCCGGCGGCGATCCGGACGACGAAGATTCGGAGCCCGAAACCGTTGCGGCGCCCAAGCGTCCGCTCATCTTGGGGCGGCGGCGCCAGGCGGATGCACACCCGGCGGCCTCCGCTTTCGACAGCGAGGACGAGGAGGCCGATTTGGTGCTCGTCGACCGCGGCGAGGGGAACGATTGGGACGACCGCTCCTATGACGGACGGCGCGAGATTATCGATTTAATGGACGATGACGATGAATAACAGACCGTTGCGTGTGATTATCAGCGCAGGAGGAACCGGCGGGCACATCTATCCGGCCGTGGCCGTGGCCGACGCCCTTCGGGCGGAGCTCGGAGAGGGAGGCGTCGAGATACTTTTCGTCGGCGCTGAGGGGAAGATGGAAATGGAGCGCGTGCCGAGGGCCGGATACGAAATCGTGGGGCTGCCTGTGGCGGGATTGCAGCGACGGCCGTTGCTGTCGCGCGTCAATCTGGAGCTGCCGCTCAAGGTGATGCGGAGCCTGCGGCAGGCGCGGCGGATTATCCGGGAGTTTCGACCCGATGTGGCGGTCGGGTTCGGCGGGTATGCCAGCGGGCCCGTACTGTGGGCGGCGCAGCGGCGGGGGATTCCGACCGTGATCCAGGAGCAGAATTCTTATGCGGGGTTGACCAACCGGCTGCTCGCGAAGCGGGCCAAGGCCGTGTGTGTGGCGTACGAGGGGATGGAGCGCTTTTTCCCGGCGGCGAAAATTCGGTTTACCGGCAACCCTCTGCGCGACCGTTTTTCGGCCGTGGCGGAGCCTTCGGCGGAGGTGCGGGCTGAGGCGGCTGAATACTTCGGCTTTCCGGCCGATTCGGGACGGAAAACTGTACTAGTGGTGGGGGGGAGTCTCGGGACCCGGACGCTGAATCGCAGCGTGCTGCGGTGGCTCGATCGGCTGGCCGGGCTTTCGGATAAGGTGCAGGTGATCTGGCAGAACGGAAAGTATTACGAACCGCAGATTGCAGCCGCCATTGCTGCACGTGAGGGCGGATTGCCGGCGAATGTGTGGCGGGGGGCTTTCGTCGAACGGATGGATCTGGCCTATGCGCTGGCCGACGTGGTGGTGGCGCGGGCCGGAGCCGGGACGGTGTCGGAGCTCGAACTGGTGGGGCGGCCGACGATTTTCGTCCCTTCGCCGAACGTGGCGGAGGATCATCAGACCAAAAATGCACAGGCCTTGGTCGACCGCGGAGCGGCCTGGATGGTGGCCGACGCAGTGGCCGATGCGGAGGCGGTGCCGCTGGCGTTGGAGCTGCTGAACGATGCGGAAAGGTGTGCGGAGCGAGTGGCTAATCTGCGGCGGCTGGGGCGCCCCGGGGCTGCTGCTGAAGTGGCTAAAACTGTGATCGATATAGCAAATGAACGAAACGAAAAATAGCATCTATTTCATTGGGATCGGCGGTATCGGAATGAGCGCGCTGGCCCGTTATTTCAACCATGCGGGATGGCGCGTGGCGGGTTACGACCGGACGCCGTCGCCGCTCACCGCGGCGCTGGAGGCGGAGGGGATCGCCGTCCATTACGAGGACTCGGTCGACCGGATTCCCGAGGCTTTTCGGAATCGGGCTGAAACGCGCGTGATTTACACCCCTGCCGTGCCGGCCGACCATGCCGAACTGTACTGGTTCAGAGCGCAGGGGTTCGAAGTGCTCAAACGGTCGCAGATGCTCGGTCTGCTGGGCGAGGGACGGCGGGTGATGGCGGTGGCGGGGACGCACGGTAAGACCACCACCACGACGATGGTGGCCCACTTCAATGCGGTGGCGGCGGGCGAAGGATCGGCTTTTTTGGGCGGGATTTCGAAGAATTTCGACTCAAATCTGGTGCTCGGCACGGGAGTGAGGATGGCGGTCGAGGCCGACGAGTTCGACCGTTCGTTCCTGCAGCTCCATCCGCAGGCGGCTGTCATCACATCGGTCGATCCCGACCACTTGGATATTTACGGCACCTATGAGGCGGTACGGGAGGCTTTTGCGCAGTTTGCCTCGCAGGTGGTGCCGGACGGGACGCTGATTCTGAAACACGGCGTCTCGCTGCCGTTGGAACGGGCCGATATCTGGCGGTACACGTATCATGTGACGGACTCCGGGGCGGATTTTCATGCCGAAAATCTCAGTGTTGACGGGGGGGGGTACTATACGTTCGACCTCGTGTTTCCTGATCGGCGGATCGACCGTTGCCGGCTGGGGATTCCGGGCTTGGTGAATGTCGAAAATTGTGTGGCGGCGGCGGCGCTGGTGTGGAGCGAGGGTTTTACCTCGAACGATGCTTTGCGGGAGGCGATTGCGACTTTCCGGGGGGTACAGCGGCGGTTCGATTTCTGGGTCAATGATCCCTCGGTGGCGGGCGGGACGATCTATATGGACGACTATGCCCACCATCCGGCGGAGCTGCGGGCGATGCTGACTTCGGTGCGGAAGATGTTTCCGGAGCGGGAATTGACGGTGATTTTCCAGCCGCATCTCTACACCCGGACGCGCGACTTTGCGCCGGAGTTCGCCGAGGCGTTGAGTCTGGCGGATCGGGTGTGGCTGCTGCCGATCTACCCGGCTCGCGAGCTGCCGATTCCGGGGGTCGCTTCGGAGATGATTTTGGAGGGCATCGCGTCGCCGCAAAAGAAATTGATTACCAAGGAGCAGCTTTTGACCGAGGTCGGGGCTTTGGAGACTGGCGGCGTGCTGGTGACGGCTGGCGCAGGTGATATCGACCGGTTTTGCGCTCCGGTGGCAGACCTGGTGCGGCGGAAGAATCGGGATTTGTATGGGTGCACGGAGAAAGCCTGAGTCTTGCGGAGCTTAAGGCGTAGCGTAGCTAATTGAAAGTCTTTTGGGTACCTTTTCTTCAGAAAAGGTACGGTTCCAGCCGGCACAAAGCACGATAGTCGCCCGCCCGCCTAAGAGGGCATATTCTGCCGATTGGCGGTGAGCCAATCCGGCAAGAATTGCCGCGGGCGACTCAAAAAGTGCTAAAGCCCGCGCGCCGACGCCTAAGGAGGCGATTCAACTTTTTCGGCGATGAGCCGAAAAAGTTGAATCGCCCAAGGCACGCGATCAGAGAATGGGGCAGAGGCTGCCGCAGCGAAACGTAGTTTCGCTCCGTCCCGCCGGGGTCACCCGGCCGCTGCCCGCGAAGGGCAGTTCTATCCTGTTAGGGTAGAGGCGGTCATTTCGGAGTGCCCGAAGGCACCGCGCGCCACGCCTTAAGGGGGAAGTCGTTCAAAGCGACTTGCGCTTTGAACAGGATTTCCCCCAGGCGCGTGAACCAAGCTCTTCCCGCGCGCGACCGCTGGAGTAGGAAATCATCCAAACGCGTGGTACGCGTTTGGATAAGATTTCCGCCAGCGCGCTTAGGGTAGAGGCGGCCTATTTCGGAGTGCCCGGAGGCACCGGCGGAGCGACAGCGGAGCCGCAGTGAGGCAGACACGGGGCTGTGCTTGGTCTGAAGCTTTTGTCCGGGCTTTGGGCCGAGAGCGAATAGCACGATTCCGCGAGGAATCGCCGGGCTTGCGCACTGGGCCTTCGGCCCACCCGGGGAGCGCGCAGCCCGAACCCGACAGCATAGGGGCGTTGCTTGGATGATTCGGGTCGGCGCCCGGGAGTGACCGCAATTTTCGACGCGTGAGCGACGTGTTGCGGGCCTCCCGAGGGGGAGGCGTCCGGCCCGCTCGGCTCTGCGAGCCGCAGGGGTTCGACCTTGTTCTTGTCCGTGGTTCTTGGTCGCGCGCCTTGGGAAATCTTGTCAAAACGCCCAAGTGCATT